>Ga0209536_100002420_pt1 | contig 30398 bp, 24 predicted proteins | sample DeeMarSeWOR28_12_FD_187461 | JGI IMG/M metagenome (GOLD analysis project Ga0209536, IMG submission 187461) | Marine sediment microbial communities from White Oak River estuary, North Carolina - WOR-2-8_12 (SPAdes) (version 2) | ecosystem: Environmental > Aquatic > Marine > Intertidal zone >...
GGATAAAATTGAAAAGTCTCTCCAGTACGTGCTTAAATCAAAAGCCGTAGATATGTTGATTGTGGGTTTTGAGGAAAAGTGGCAAATTGATGATTATGCCAGCCGGGTAGAAAATGCCTTAAAGACCATAAACAAATCCTAGATTATTCAAATTCCAGAGTACAGCAAATTAATCAGACTATGAAGGCACTTTTCATTCTTATAATCGCCTATTTGACCATTTCATGTAATTCAGGACAACCTATTGAGATTATCCAGGATGGTGCAGTGGTTGAAAAATTAGCTGGTGATTTTTCTTTCACTGAGGGACCTGCCTCCGATGCTGATGGGAATGTATATTTTACTGACCAGCCAAATGACCGGATCATGAAATGGAGCATAGATGACCAACTCACCACCTGGATGCAGCCATCGGGCAGATCCAATGGATTATGTTTTGATAAGAAGGGAAATCTATGGTCCTGCGCTGATGAAAAAAATGAACTTTGGATCATAACGATGGGAAAAAAAGTTGAAGTGGTTCGTGACAGCTTTAGCGGAGGTAAACTTAATGGTCCTAATGATGTATGGGTTGCCCCGGACGGGAGCGTTTTCTTTACCGATCCATTTTACAAGCGACCCTGGTGGCCGCGGGACACTTCGCAACAGGACGGTCAGTGCGTATACTATTTATCCGCAGACAAAAAAATGCTGGATAGGGTGATTGATGATCTTAAACAACCCAACGGAATTATTGGTACACCTGATGGGAAAATGCTTTTTGTTGCTGATATCGGAGATAATAAAACCTATTCCTATACCATTGAAGAAGATGGGGAACTGATGAATAAAAAATTATTCTGCGAAATGGGATCCGACGGAATGACCATCGACGAAAACGGAAATCTATACCTAACAAATGCCGCAGGTGTTACTGTATTTGATCCTGCCGGTAAACAAATTAAGAATATAGCAATTGAGGAACCATGGACAGCTAATGTTTGTTTTGGTGGCCCGGACATGAAAAGTCTTTTCATTACTGCAAAATCCGGATTATACAGAATCAGGATGAAGGTGAAAGGAGTTGGAAGTCAATGATCTGGGAAATAATAAATTTAGGCGTGAAATATTTATTTCATTAGATATTACTACAACTAGTAAGGCTAATTTTTGACACCATTTCCGAAATTATATCTCCCTATGTTAATTCTATAATATCCTTGACAACTTGCTTTTAGGAAAAGGTATTCTAAAGAATCATCTTCAATTTATTAATTAAGTCGTTTTACCATTTTTATGGCTATCGATCACATTTTTTAAATGTTTAACAGGATTCATTTTAGTTTTCCTTTCCATACCGATAACTGAAAAGTCGATGTTCTTTTGCGTTGCATTAAGTTTAAAATCACTAAAGATCTCAAGAATATCGTTATGGATATTTTGTGTCCTAGATCCATCAATAATTACCTTTGAGTTTTCGGGTAAATGATTTAAGGTATTCATGATTCCAGCTTTATTCAAAAAGGTCACATCCTCTGAGAGATGAATTTTTATTGGTTTACCTTCTTCATAGGTGTCAGGTTCAAAATGATAGGGAGTTCTGTAATTATTCCATAAAATGTACATGATGCCCGTGATAAGTCCCATGGATATTCCGATAAGTAAGTCGGTGAACACAATTCCCAGGATTGTCACGATAAAAGGTATAAATTCCGGTATACCCATTCTATAAATTTGTTTGAAAGTAGCTGGTTTTGCCAATTTATATCCGACCACCAATAAGATAGCCGCAAGGCTCGACAAGGGTATGAGGTTAAGTATATTGGGGATAAACATAGCCGATATGAGTATTAATACTCCATGAAAAAAAGCAGATGTTTTTGTTTTGCCACCGGATTGAATATTCGCAGAACTTCTTACAATCACCTGCGTTATGGGCAATCCACCAATTAATCCTGAAGCAATATTACCCACACCCTGGGCAATGAGTTCCCGGTTTGTTGGTGTAATTCTTTTATATGGATCAAGTTTATCTGTAGCCTCTACACACAAAAGCGTTTCCAAACTGGCAACAATTGCTATTGTGAGTGCTATGATGTAAACATCATTATTCCATATCTGGGAAAAATCAGGGAAAGTAAACAGCATAAAGAAATTAGATATGGAATCTGCAACTGGAATATTGACTACCTGTTCAGTTTTCAATGCAAAGTTAGGATTATTTTGAAATGCAAGATTCAGTACAATTCCAGTAACTACTGCAACTAAAGGGCCTTGTATCACCTGAGAAATTTTAAGATTTTTAATGAATTTCTGTTCCCAAAGAATAAGAATAACTAAAGAGATTACACTTATAATAACTGCACCCGGGCTGATACTCTCGAGCATATAATATAAATCTGAGAATGTAGTATGACCATCGGGCTGAATGAATTCAAAATCACCTTCAGGATCAGCATCGTATCCAAAAGCGTGAGGGATTTGTTTCAGGATAATGATAATACCTATTCCTGAAAGCATCCCCTTGATCACCGACGATGGGAAATAATATCCTATAATTCCAGCCTTAACAATACCAAGTATTACTTGAATAATTCCAGCAATAACAACAGCGAGTAAAAATGTAGGAAAGCTGCCCAATTCAGTAATCGCGCCTAGTACGATTACTGCCAATCCCGCTGCAGGACCACTTACACCCAGGGGAGATTTACTAAATATGGTGACTACTATCCCGCCTACCATTCCCGCAATAATCCCGGAAAATAAAGGAGCACCTGATGCCAAGGCAATGCCCAGGCATAATGGTACAGCTACTAAAAATACAACTATACTTGCCGGCAAATCACTTTTAATGTTTCTGAATGGGTTGTTATGTTCACTCATTGTATTTTATGGAATTTAATTTTGATTATACTGTACGTGATGAATACTGAAATTCGAAATCTCTTGAAAATCAAAGAATATTTGGTTTAACCAATATTTACCAATAAATGTTTACGTTGATCTACTAATTACATCATTTTTCAGTCTTTTAAATATAATCAAGACGTCTTTCGAATTTTGCAGATTTAAAGAATAGGAATAAATCTGAAGATATTTTGAAGATGGGTTTTTATCTATCACTCCAACAATTTCAGTTCTACTTTCCTGAATTCCACTGGATGGCTTTCCGATTGCAACGAGATGGTACCAGAACAAAGCATTAACTCTCCATCTTTTATTAATTTTTTAGCGTCTTCATCTGAGGGGTCCAATTGCGGTTTGGTGTAATCAAGAACCAGATCACCATTTATAAAATGTTTTATTATTTCATTTCCTCTTACTTCCACTTCTGCAGTTACCCACAGGTCTCCATGGTAAGTTTGTGATCCGCTATTAGTACAATGCCTTGTTATTAATTCACCCTCCATAACAACATTTGTCCCGGGAGTACATAAATTTCCGGTTGTTCGCTTATCTTTTCCATTTCCACCCAATAATTGTACCTCAATGGATACCGGAAAATCCTGATCCAAATCCATAGATCCGGGAGTCTGACCGTGAACCATAATTCCACTATTTCGAATTGCCCAACCAGGTCCACCTTCGATTTGTTCACCAACAAATCGATATTCTACCCGCATGATATAATCACCATAGCTTTGATTATAAAATAAATGCCCAAACCGGTTATCAAATTTGTCGTACTGATCATAAGATACTTTAATTATACCATCCTCCACCCGGAATGTATTCCCGAAATTTTCGCCTGCAGGATATCCTTTTATTTTAGGTGTCCAACCGGCAAGATCCTCCCCATTAAATAGCTGTATCCACTCTTCGTTGGCATCCTGTGCATTAACACTTATTGACAATAAGGCAATAATAATTAGGGTAAATATTTTCGATGGTATTTTCATGATAAAAAGTATTATTCGTTGAATTCGAGTTAAATCTAACAATTATTGGCTTTAGTTTACATTCCAAGCAAATAAACTTCTGAAAAGATTGGAATTATTAGTCCTGTAATAAATCATCCAAATATCCATAATTGGTAAACTACCTAATGGCTAATTTCACACATATATCATTTGAGTGAATTACTCAACAATTTATTTATACCAGCCATAGCCCAATTAAAACATGATTATAGATGAAAGCACATGCTATTTTTGTTCTGACAATACTTACAATTGGCCTTGGCTCATGTAGAACAGGTGAAAAAGATAAAAAGGCAGATAACACAAATGATGAGATTTCCCCTATTTTAAATCCAGCCAATAGTACCTATCAGGCAGCAATGACAGGTTACGATACCACTGTTTTTCATGAACATTATGAAGTGCGAATTGAACCTCCTAAAATTGATTTGAATCAATCCCTGAATAATAAGTCAATATCTGAACTGGTCATCTTAAAGAATACACTGCTGGCCATGAAAGGTGAAATATTTAAGGATGCCATCTATGCAAACTATTTTAAGAAAATGCCTTGGTATCAACCTCCTTTTTGGGATCAGGAATTTATAGTAAATCTCACAAATGAAGAATCTCAATTTGTCAATCGAATTGATGAACAAATAAAGCAACTTCTTCAAAATAATTTTCTGGAGGATAATATGGCTAATCCTGATAACTCAATAAATGCCTTTCAATGGTCCTCGTTGGATCAGAAAGCCACTGAAAAGCTCAAAACAAATGGATTCGTCATGATTCCAGGTAATTATAACCAATTTTTAGATGTCTACCATCAAAATCAGGACCATGCTGTTCCATCCTTCATCTCCACAGATCTGATTCTACATCAGATGCATTTGTTTTATGGCATCCTCGAAAACGAAATTGAGGAAGATTATCTCATCGATATTTTAAAGGAGATGTTGGAAAATATTAACATTGAATTGTACGCTGCATATGAAAAAACATTGGATCCGCAGGTTGAAAAAGCAATCGAAGAGAACCTACTTTATTATTCCATTCCATATGCGGTTATCTCTGAGAAAAAGAATAATCTGATTGGCAATTACAACCAGTATTATGTCGATGAGCTTACAAAAGTGTTAAATGCAGAAGGAATTGGTTCTGAAATCATGGGCAATGACCAACTGGATTACAAGATATTCAAACCACATGGCCAATACACTAAAAATGAAAAAACGGAAAAATATTATCAAGCATTGACCTGGCTTCAAAAGATCAACCTTTGCCTGAACAATGAAAATGAATTTAAGAAAGCAATTATTGTGGCATACATCATCAATAAAAGTGATGCTCTGAAAAAGCAATACGCTGAATATGTTGAGTTAAAAACATACTTTTCAAGCCAACCTGAGCAATTTACACTTTGGGACCTGGCAAAAGTGATTTCTACCATCAATGAAATTCGAGTTTTTGACGATTTGTTTCAGGAGCAAAATCTTACCAAAATCAGGAAAAAGCTATGGTTAACAGATCAATCGGAATGTAAATTATCTGTCAGTTTGATGCCAATTGAATATCAAAATCTTTACACGAATTTGAATCAGATTTCCAGGAAAGATACAGAGGCATCTTCTTTGGATTTATTCGCAGCGCTTGCAAACCCGGCGGCGAAATCCGTTTTAAATCAATCAATGGATGAAGGAAATGATGAGTATCTTGCTTCAATCATAGAAAATCTACTTTCAATTTCAAGACAGGAAGAGGCACGCAGTATGGATTGGTTATCCACATTGCTCACAAGTTTCAATGAGCATCATTATACCTTGACCTTCATGAATAACGATGCATGGAAAAGAAAAGAACTCAATGCCATTTCCGGTTCATGGATACAACTGAATCAAAGAGTCAATTTGTCGGTTGGCAATATAAAAAAATCAGATCCTGATCCTCAACTATCCGAAGATCTTCAATTGAAAGGATTTGTGGAACCAAATCCTAACTTCTGGAGTGCAGCTTCTATCCTGCTGGAAAACACGAAGGTTTTCTTTTTAGAACGCAATCGGCTTTCAAAAAAGTCAGCTGAAAATCTGGTGAGGTTCCAGGAAATGATTTATTCACTTTTTGAAATTAGTGAAAAGGAAATTGCCGGATCAAATTTGACCCAGGAAGATTACGCTAAAATCAATGCGGTTCCTGATGAATGTATGCAAATAATTTTAAATATGCTCAACCCAAATTACTCCAGCAAGTCAATGTCTATTACAACAAATATGGCATATGCAACGAATGTATTTCATAGCTCTACCAAAAAATATATATTTGGAGGTATAGGACCGGCATGTGTTATTATTGTACCAGTAGAAATTGGTGGGTATGTGTATCTGACAAAAGGAGCCGTTTATAGTTATTATGAAGTCCCAAATCATCATAGATCTGGCATCAGTCAAGCACAATGGCTACAAATGCTTAAGGGAGATACAGAACCAATTGCGTGGATGCAGGATTTGTTTGTGCCAACAAAAGATGTTGAAGAACAGGATGAGCTATTGGCCGCTGCCACAAACTGATTTTTCGTTATAGTTCAGGATACTTCTAAGCTACAAACTTCGTATCTTAGCATAGATCATTTTTTAATATAAAATCATGAAAACTAGTCATGCTCCAAATTTTTATCTTTCCAGGACCAACATGTTCATATTTGCCCTCCTTCGAATTGCCATTGGATGGCATTTTGTGTTTGAGGGGTTGAGCAAACTGTTTACTCCGGCATGGACTTCAGCCGATTATCTGCAGATGTCAACCTGGATTTTTGCCCCATTTTTTCACTGGATTGTAGAGAATCCCGCAGTTTTGAATATTGTCGATTTTATTAATATATGGGGATTGATCTTCATTGGATTTGCACTTATGTTTGGCTTGCTTACCAGACCGGCAATATATGGGGGAATGATACTTTTAGGACTGTACTACCTCGCGAACCCGCCGTTTATTAAAAATGATTTCGGCATGCCGGTTGAAGGTCATTACCTCATTGTAAATAAAAACCTGATTGAGTTTTTAGCCCTTGGAATTTTGCTCATCATTCCAGCTAATAATTATATCGGACTGGACAGTCTACTAATATCAATATTTAATAAGAAAACCAAAAATCCAGAAAAAGTACAAAAACCCAAAATCGCTGACGCAGAAATAGAGCCAAAAACCTATTTACCAAGGAGAGAACTCCTAAAAGGAGTAGCTACCCTACCCTTCCTTGCGACATTTGGTGTAGCATTCTTTAAAAAGAAAAAATGGGAAAGCTTTGAAGAGCAAAACCTCGCCGATGCCTTTACTGGTGCATCTGTAAAAACACTCCAAATTTCATCCCTGAAAGAATTAAAAGGTGAATTGCCAAAAGGGAAAATTAAAGACCTTGAATTGAGTAAGCTCATCCTGGGAGGAAATTTACTTTCCGGGTACTCACATTCCAGGGACCTGATTTATGTCTCTCAATTAGTGAAAGCCTATCACCAGCGGGATAAAATTTTTGCCACCCTGTTACTTGCTGAAAAATGTGGTGTTGACACCCTGCTTACCAATCCTATCATGGCCACAATGATCGACGAATACTGGAAGAGAAAAATTGGTGAAATTCAATTTATCTCTGATTGTGCAGGTTTGAATTATGACGCAAAGGGAAGGTATGCAAAACCCGTGGATGAATACATGGATATCATTCGCAGGGCGATAGATTACGGTGCCTGTGCCTGTTACATCCAGGGAGAAACAGCTGATCATTATATGGCTGAAGGTAAAGTGGATGTTATTGCTGATGCAATTCAACTCATCCGGGATGCCAAACTTCCGGTTGGTATTGGAGCGCATGACATCAATACAATAAAAGCTTGCGTCGCCGCCGGATTTGAACCAGATTTCTGGATGAAGACACTCCATCACCACAATTACTGGTCAGCCAAACATACTGAATGGCACGACAACATGTATTGTTTCTATCCTGATGAAACGATTAGCTTTATGAAAACATTGCCACAACCGTGGATCGCCTTTAAGGTAATGGCAGCTGGGGCCATTCATCCACATGAGGCATTCAGATATGCTTATGAAAATGGTGCTGATTTCATATGTGCCGGTATGTATGATTTTCAAATGGTAGAAGATGTAAACATTGCCATTGATGTGCTAGGATCAAATATTAAGCGTGATCGTCCCTGGATGGCCTGATTTTTATCCACTTTTCCAACAAGCAAATACTGTATTAATTAATCCACGAACATTTTTAAGCATCAATTCGTTGAATAAGTGGCTTTGTACAGGAAGGTCTTAACAGTAATAGCGAATGATTCGAAATATTTCATATCATACCAGAGAGCTTAAAGAAGAATTAGACCTTGAGGTCGGTAAATCATTTTCCATTTTTAAAAGAATAAAGATGGGAGGAAATGGATCACAGCGATTTGTCATAATTGAAGCCAGTAAAGAACTTGAAGAACTGGTAAATCGCGATAACAAAACGAATTTCTGTAACATAGAATTAAGAGAAAAAGGAATAATTTTGAGGTTCAGGTCTGTTTCAGAATCATTTGCCTGGCTTGTACCATACCACCTGATGAGCATAATAAAAAATGATAATTATTTTTCAATTTTCGCAGGAGCTGAATTTGTACGTTTATCACCGGCACATAATGCACTTCTGAATCATAAATTTTTACAAAAATTGCTCAATCAAAAAACAGAAGTTACAGGTCTGACTCCTATGGAAAAATAATTCATTAATATCATTATTTTCTATTCACCTGAATAAGTGTATAAATATGACCAGCATCTTATCCTACATAATTATCTCCCACCATCATACATATTAAAATATTTATAAGCTGCTACAAAGGTTTCAAGCTCAATTTCCATTGCATCTCCAAATCTTTCATAAATTGCCTATAACATATCAGCTATAATGAAAGCACTTTTCAACCTTATCCTCATGTGGCTTCTAAGCGTTTCAGCCATTTCGCAATCTGCCCAGGTAGTACAGCTCGAACATTCGTTACGCTGGCTGACCGAAAGCAATTTTCCAAATTTCATCCAGGATCCATACTACGAAAAAGAATTAATAAACCAGATCGACTATCGACTAAAACAAAAATTTCAGTATTCTACTGCCATATTTCCGGAACATTTTACTTATAGGCTGATCAGTATGTTTGGAAAGTCAAAAATTAAACTACCAAAATCATCGGAGCCAGACTACCAGATAGCTATTGTTTCTGCCATCACGCGCGGGACCTCCAATTATAAGGTATTTTGGAACATGCAGGTCGAAATCCAACAAAACAAAAAAATCATACATGAAAAGGAAGTGGAACATGAATTGGAACCCTATTCAGTAAGTATACGAATGAGCAATCAATCCTGGATGGATCAAAATGAATTCGTAGAAGTTTTCCTTTTTTTACTAGAAGAATGTCTGGGTATTCAGGAGTACATTGCAGAACCAATTGCGCTGGGTTCATTGGAAATGGTCCAAGAAAAGGTGGCTTCCATTATGCCAATTGCTAAAGAGTATAGGTTAGCAGTTGCCGGTGCGATGATGGAAGAATCAACTGCTAGTTATAAGTTGTTGCGCGATTCATTGGTTTTAAATGAATTTTCATACAAGCCCACCAGTTTTTTTGAATTTGATCTCTCAATCAGCGGCAAACAGATATTTGCCGATCTTTTTACACAAATTACCAGTATAGGCACATATTATACGCTAAAATCAAAAGAACATCGGACCGGGGCAATTTACACGAATGATAATATGAAACGAAAAGTAAGGCTTGATTGGCTTGAGGAATCAACTCTGGCTACAGATGAGGACAATGAAGATGCCTTTTCCAGAATAATTTCACCAATCACCGGGCAATATTTTGACCAGGATTCGCTGATCGCACAATTCATTTTTTATGAGGAAATCAAACCAATTGAGAATTTAACTCTTCATGAAATGCAGTTCCAAATGGATGAAGATATGAAGCAATCCATTTATGCCATTATTGGAAATTTCCGTGGGACGAAGTTTGATGTTGTTTATCGTGAATTTGACGAACTGGTTTTCATTAAAATTAATGATAGATTAAACGCAGTTTTATCCCTGATCAACATCAATCCGGAAAGTCAATCAGCTGCAGGATATAAATTTTCCAAAAACAAAAGTATGATGGTTTCAACTGTACGCCCAATTAAGAAACGCGAAGTGGCAATACCAACTGCAGAATGGTATCCTTTTTACACAATTGAAGAGGTAAATGATGAAACTGCAATAGAAATGGGATATTTTTTATTGCTTTTGTTTTTTGCTATAGGTTATGTAGGATAGTTTTGACATTGAATACCAGTAGATTTTCGATCTCTTCAGTCATCGTTACCAGTTCAATATTTTCATTGAATTTCGCATTAAATGCAAAAGATCTGTTTTCCAGTATATATTTATAAATAAACCAATCCGTTTTTGGTGTTGGAAGAGACAACACTTCCTCAAAATGTATCCAATTCAATTCACCTTCATTACAGGGTGGAGGAGCAACATTTTTAATCTCGGCCAGGTACACATAATTGATCCAGTTGTAATCGACGGGTGAAGTTTCTGTGAGCAAACCACAAAATTTCATATGATCAACCTTGATACCGGTTTCCTCAAAAGTCTCCCTTATAGCAGCTTCAAGTGGGCTCTCATAGGGATCAAGCTTTCCGCCGACAGGTGTGAATTTATCCTTATTTGGTTCTTTTAATCTCTTGAGCAATAGAAAACTTCTTCCGTTTTTAAGGACGCACAATGTGGCAGCTTTTTTTAATCCTGAAGGTATTTTCATCCCTAATATAATGAAGTGGCTGATGAAACAGATAAACTTTTAAAACTGCTCATCGCCAAAAGTCTTTTTGGTCTTTTTCTTACCATCGCTTTTCGAATTAAATACATAATTTATTCCTAATTCAAGGATGGGCCCATAACGATTGTATTGTACTTCCTGGTAAAAGATCTGTGTGCCTTCACTATTATATGCCCTTGTATTTAATGCTTCGATATTTGAAGCTAGTAAATCGATACCCCTTAATGCAAAGCTCCAATTGTTGAGTTTTTGGGGTGAATAAGTCACCGCAACATTCGCCAGGTAAAACAATTTGTTCTGTCCTTGAGTGGTAACGGTGGCTGATTTGAAATCAAAATCAGCAGTGAACTTGAGTACTTCAGAAGCCTTCCAATTTAAGTTTCCCTTCAGGCTCCAATTCGTGCTCTGATTATTTTCCTGGTAACCAAAAATATCACCAGCTACTCGATAATTGTAGAGTGATCCCCCCACAAACATGCTTATTTTTGATCCTATCATCAGGTTGGAATTTAATTCCGCGCCCAGGGCTTTTGTATTCCCGGAATTGGTATAGCTGCGTATCAGTACATTTTCTTCCTGATAGACGGTATTCACCCGGAAAATGGCATTTTCTGTACCCCTGTAAAACCCGGTAAGTGCTATATTCTGATTACCAATATCTTTATTATAGGTCAACTCAGCATTCGATATATACTCCGGTTTCAATGCAGGGTCGCCTACGACATATACCTCATAGTGCCTTCGGTAAAGAAATGGCGCCATGTCCTTGGTAGGAGGACGATTGATCCTTCTGCTTCCAGCTAAAATCAGATTGTCATTTTCTGAAAGTAGCCAGTTTACATGTATAGTCGGGAACCAATCCAACTGCTTCACTTCATACCTAGACGCTGCTGATCGATCAAAAATTGTAAAATAATCAGGATTTTCAATGTCTAATGTCTGATCAGTATATTCCAACCTCAAACCAATGGAATATTCAAATTTTTCTGATTTCCCAGCATAATCTCCATATGCGGCATAAACTCCCCGGTAAAGATCAATTGCATTTTCAAGTTCAGTATAACTGCCCCATTCATTTTGTTCCACATTCAACGTATCGTAATTGAAAGCACCTTGATGCATTAAAAATTGGGGTTGAAGGCCAAATGAGAGGATACTCCCATTATCAAATGTTTTATCATAATCCAATGCTATCCGGAATCCGTCAAGCGGCGTGTCGTCAGATTGCCTGAAATGACGCTGTAAATCACCGACTGCTTCCGATGGTTTATCATGGCCATAATCCTTGTTGTCCAGCTTTCTAGTCAATGATGAATGCTCATACAAGAATGAAGCACTTAAATTTGAACGATCATTTAGCCTAACTTTATAATCAATATTTCCGGAATGAAAAATTCCGTATCGTGTATCGGTATTCGGATTGTAAATCCAATGCTCATCAACGGGAATGCCATTAACTGGATTTTTTTCTATATCTCCATAATAATTGTTATAGAGATAAAATGCTGATCTGCCCTCAGTTCTTTTTCCAAAATAATACGCTGCAGATAGCAGAGATTTTTCAGATAATTTTAAATCCAAACCATAATTAGCCGTATAATTCTCATACCACTCAGGACGTTCACCGCTTGCTACCATATGGTAGTAAGAATCGTTCTCCTGCAATATCCTGGCGTCACCAATTCTATCTCCGTTTACATTCTTTTTATTGTAATAGTACCCCCCATAAAATGTTAATTTGTTTTTAACATACACATAGTTCAGGCCACCTCCATATCGCGTATCCTTCATCTTATATCCACTAAAACGATCCTGCAAATGACCCCACGGTGCGCCTCCAATCAAACCATTTGCTGAAATTGACAGGCCATCCATGCCTTTTCTTTTAGTCACCACGTTTATTATCCCTCCTTTTCCCTGGGCATCATACCTAGCGGTGGGCACAGTAATTACCTCAATATTCTCAATCGCATCCGCAGAAAGCTGTGCCAGTAACACAGATGGTTCTAATTGCGTCGGTTTGCCATTGAGATAAACCATAAATTCAGTTGTCCCCCGAAGAGATACATTGCCATCCGGTCCTACTGAAATGGATGGTAGCTTGTTGAGTAAATCTACAGCAGTTCCGCCTTTGGCCGTTTCAAATTCATCAGCTTTATACGTTCTTCTATCCAGTTCTGTAACCACAGTAGTGGCTGTTCCCTGTATCTCAATTTCCTGCAAATTGACAATTGCAGGTATCAAGGGTATCTCCACTGAAATTTCAGGTCTGGAATCGTCAATAGCAATCGAGGCCAGTGTATCTGTAGTATAACCAATAAATGAGATGACCAGGTGGTAATCACCAAAAGGAACTTTGGTTAATTTAAATTGCCCCATATCATCAGAAACGGTACCTGTAATTGTACTGTTAAAATCTGAACTAAATAGTGCTACATTGGCATAAGGAATGCGCTCATTATTTTGCTGATCGTGGATCATTCCAGAAATCGATCCTCGCTGAGCATATGAAAGGCTCATTAAAGCAAAATTAAGGAAAATGAAAAAACAGAAAATTTTTAAATGTAACTTCAAAATGGTTAATAATTTTATCATCCAACTAAGAAGCGGCAAATATACTTAATGCAGACTTTATAAGGAGAACATTTTTCTTTTATGTAAATATTTTAAACGTTAAACTCCAATGAAACTTTTATGCGAAAAATAATATTGTATATAGCCACCAGCCTGGATGGCAAAATAGCGGATAAAAACGGTGATGTTTCATGGTTGAATGTCATTCCCAATCCAGAAAAATCCGATTATGGATACCGTGATTTTTTGGCGTCTATTGATACCACAATTATGGGCAATACAACTTATAAACAGGTTTTAGGATTTGGTGTTGGCAATCCGTATAAAGGGAAGACAAATTTTGTAATTACCAATGATCGGTTATTGAAAAAAGATGAACATGTACAATATATTTCTGAAAACGTGGTCCAGTTTATAAGGAATTTGAAAGAACAAAATGGAAAGCCCATTTGGTGCGTTGGTGGCAGTCAGCTCAACGCCCTATTGCTGGACCACGGACTGCTGGATGAGCTGCGGATCTTTATCATGCCGATAATTTTGGGTAAAGGTATTCCTCTTACCTCAGAATTGAAAAAATATACCGAGCTGGAATTAGTCGATAGTAAGAAATTTTTATCAGGTGTGATGGAATTAAAATACGCGGTTAAAGGTTCCTCCAGGTAATTCCAAATTGAAATTTATTAAAGTGATTTTTAGCGCAGGGATTTCTATTCCTTAAATTTGCGCCTTCCTTTCGACGGCATGATACAGGAAAAAGAAAAACTCTACACATATAAGTTCTGGTTGCTCTGTTCGAGCTCATTTTTGTTTTTTGCCAGTTTTAACCTGATCATCCCAGAATTGCCCGATTACCTTACGTCACTGGGCGGTGGTGATCATAAGGGATTGATCATACCATTGTTTACGCTTATGGCCGGTCTTTCCAGGCCTTTCAGCGGGAGATTAACAGATACAATTGGCAGAATTCCAATTATCATTTATGGTGTATTTATATGTATTCTGGCAGGTTTCCTCTATCCAATCCTTACAACTGTGGTGGGATTTTTCCTATTACGTTTGATCCATGGCATGTCTACAGGATTTAAACCTACCGCCACTTCGGCCTACGTGGGCGATATTGCTCCTTTTAGCCGACGTGGGGAGGCCATGGGCATATTAGGCATGTTTGGTAGTCTGGGCATGGCAGCAGGACCTGCTATTGGAAGTTGGGTTGCCTTGCATTTCGGCTATACCTGGATGTTTTATTGCTCCTCAGCATTTGCATTATTATCCATAGTAGTGGTGATGAAAATGCCGGAAACGTTAATGGTGCGAGAACGGTTTCGATGGTCCTTACTCAAACTGAAGTGGAAAGATGTTCTGGAACCAAGGGCTTTCCCTTCAGCCATTACCATGTTGCTTACCGCCTTTTCATTTGGAACTATCCTGACACTGATCCCGGATTTAAGCAAGCACCTCGGCATTATAAATAAGGGGATTTTCTTTTCCATATTTACTATTTCTTCACTAATCATCCGGTTGATCGCTGGAAAATTGAGCGATATTTACGGTAGAGTGCCAATATTATTATTAGGTTGCCTGGTTTATGGAGTAACAATGATTGTTATTGGTATGGGTACTGAACTATGGATATTTTATCTCGGATCGTTTACTTTTGGTGTTGCTTCAGGATTGAGTTCTCCAACCATATTTGCGTGGACGATCGATCTCGCTGATGATAGACATCGTGGAAGAGCTATGGCGACCATGTTTATTGCTTTAGAGGCAGGTATTGGAATAGGAGGTGTTTTTGCCGGATACAGCTACAACAACAATCCTGATAATTTTGTCATATCATTTAGCATATCAGGCATACTAGCTTTTTTAGCTGCATTTTACCTGGTTTGGTATTTAATACAAAAGAAAAAAACAACTACTTCTCCTTAACTAAGTCTGTGGCCTCCCTGGTCTGCCTTGTTTTTTGATTACTTTGAGCCAGGATAAAGATTACGATGGAATAAATGCCGATAAATGTCCAGATCGGGAAACCCAATAATCCTATGATCCCGATAATGAAAGCCAGGGTTAGCGCCCAATCTTTTTTGTATAACAGGCCAATACCGGCTATTAGTGCTGGTATGGTTAAAACCAACGTCAATGTCAGTAAGGCATACTTGGCTATTTTTATCGCGAGTAAAACTTCAAAATCATGGACATGTATTGGAATGAAGGCTGAGGCAATCAGTGCAAACATGAATACCAGAACAATATTTAATGAACTGAATACGATGTACAGTGTCCCCAGAATTTTCTTATGCTGATCGATGTCAATTTGATTTGCCATAATAATATATTTTATTAACCAGTACCTTGTATTAAAAGGTACGAAAAATCCACTGAGTTATTCAAATATTTTCCTTAAAAGGAGTAATATTGGGATTATTGGTTAATCTATAATTTCATTAGTTACAAAGTCAAAATATGAATAAAAAGCTATCCCTCTATTTTATTCTTATCTTCTTCACCACCACCTTTTCTTATGGGCAACAAAATCCTGGTAGATTTAAATCCACCATTTTGGAATTTGAACAGGAAGATAAAGCAAATGGATACCAACCAGAGGCAATTCTTTTTACTGGCAGTTCAAGTATCAGGATGTGGAAAAGTTTAGGCCAGGATATGGATCCAATGCTGGCAGTAAATCGTGGCTTTGGTGGATCTACCATACCCGAGGTGCTTTACTATGCCGATAGGATCGTTCTCCCCCATCACCCTAAAATAATTGTATTGTATTGCGGGGAAAATGACCTGTCAAATGATGAAGCCAAATCTAACCTCGCATTGAAAAGTTTTAAAAAGTTACATAAATATCTAAAGGAAAAACTACCGGATACCAAGTTATTTTTCATTGCCATTAAGCCTTCGATCCGTCGATGGAATTACTGGCCTAAATTCCAGGTGGCCAATCAAAAAATCAAACGATATATAGATAAAAAAGAGAAATACTTTTTTATTGACACTGCTTCAAAAATGCTGGACGACCAGGGAGTAGTGTTGCAAGATATTTTTATTGACGACAACCTTCACATGAACAGCAAGGGGTATGACATCTGGACTAAAACAATTAAACCAATTATAGAAGCACATTATAAGGATTGAGTTTTTCTGAGCGAAATTAACCACAACCCGATAAATGTAATTAGTCCATTTATAATCAATGATTCAAATCCCATATTATACCCTGGAATAATAAAATTGGAATAACGGCTCAGTAGGAATGTTATGATCGGTGCAATAATGGCAACAATCGGAACCAATGAATCAGTGGTTTTCCATTTGGTAAATAACCCAAATGAATATAAACCAAGCAATGGGCCATAGGTATACCCTGCCACAATGAACACAGCTGTAATCACACTATCATCATTTATTATCCTAAAGATGATGATGATCAAAAAGAGTATTACAGAAAATCCAATATGAACTATTAGTCTCTTCTGCTTTTGCTTTCGTTCCGGAATATCTTTCAATTTCATAAAGTCAACACAGAAAGCAGTAGTAAGGGCAGTAAGTGCAGAATCCGCACTTGAAAATGCGGCGGCAATTATTCCCAGCAAAAATATCATACCTAAAAATGGAGAGAAATGCTGAAGTGCAAGGATCGGATAAAGGTCATCTGATCGCTCCGGGATAGCTATGCCCATTTTAGTTGCGTATAAATAAAGAAGCAGACCCAAGCTTAGGAACAAGAAATTAGCAGGAACGAGTATAAAGCTGAACCAATACATATTCTTTTTAGCTTCTCTTATGTTCCTACATGTTAAATTCTTCTGCATCATGTTCTGATCGAGACCAGTCATGACAATCGCTATGAACGCACCAGAGAAAAACTGTTTAAAAAAGAACTTAGAGCTTCTCCAGTCCCAGACAAATATTTGTGAATACTCATGTTTTTCCATTATAGACACCATTCCGCCGAAGGATAAGTTCAGTGTTTTAGCCACAGAAAAAATGGTAATAGCAACTGCCAGCAGCATAAAAAAGGTCTGAAGCGTATCTGTCCAAACAATGGTTTTAATACCGGCCTTGAAAGTATATATCCAAATCAATAAAATAGTTACAGTTACGGTAACCATAAATGGGATGTTATAAGCATCAAAAAAAGCAATTTGCAGAACACCAGCAACAAGAAATAACCTTAACGATGCCCCCATCGATTGGGAAACAAGGAAAAAAATAGAGCCTGTTTTGTAAGATTTAATTCCGAATCTCTGATCAAGATATGAGTAGATAGAAATCAGGTTTAGCTTATAGTACATGGGCATTAACACATTGGCAATTACATAGTACCCAAGCAGATAGCCCAACACCAATTGGAAATAGGAGAATGCTTTAAATTGTGGTTCAGCATCAGATATAAGTGCTCCAACCTCTCCTGGAATAGAAATAAATGTAACTCCGGAAAGGGATGCACCAATCATTCCAAAGGCCACTACAAACCACGGTGATTGCCTATTGCCTGTGAAGAACGTTTCATTTGTGGCATTTTTTGAGGTAAAATGTGAAATTATAATTAGTACCAGGAAGTAGCCTCCAATTATACCTACAACTAAAAATGGACTCATAGAATTTAAATGTATCGACAAAAATGTATATTTTTTTTTTAATTTTGTATGCAAAATTGATGGATATGAAATTTAGCTATCAAGAAAAAGAAGATTTCTCCGTACTTGAGGAAGTCATTACCGAAGACCTGAAAGACCTGGTTGTATACAATGATGATATTAACACATTTGAACATGTGATCAATACGCTTATCAAGGTATGCAAGCACACTGCTGAACAGGCAGAACAGTGTACATGGATCATTCACTATAAAGGGAAATGTTCTGTAAAAAGTGGTACTTTTAATGAATTGAGGCCAATGAAGGAATCAATTTGTGAAGCCGGAATTGATGCTAAGATACATTAATCAGGATATAGCTACAGCTTCTTTCTGGAATTCAACTATAAATTCTGAACCTTCTCCTTCCTTGCTCCTGCACCATACTTTCCCATGCATCAATTCTGTATATTTTTTCACAATTGAAAGTCCAAGTCCAACGGATTGCTCACCTGCAGTAGGTCGTGGAGTCAGCTTATGATACTTTTTAAATAAATCAATCAATTCATTTTCCGGGATCCCCGGACCTTCATCCCGTATGGAAAATCTGACAACTTCAGCTTCCTCATAAATCCTAACATAAACATTTCGTTTTGGAGGTGAGAATTTCAGTGCATTTGAAATGAGGTTTTCCATCACCTGAATAAGGTAGTTGCGATCTGCTTTGATCAATGGCTCACTGGATTCACCGTAAAAATACAGGTTGATACCCTTTTCCTCAGCTTTCGAAACAAACATCTTTTCCAAAGGATTTAAAAAATCATTAGCATTAAGAATTTCAAAATCAAGATTTACTTTTTGTGACTCAATAGCCTTGATATCGAGAATTTTCCGGATCATTTCATCCATTCTATTCAATCCTCGCCAAATGATTTCACTTGCTTGGTATTGCTCGGCGGATAAATTGCTTTTCTCAAAACGCACCAACTCGGTCATAGACATGGCGGTTGCTAACGGATTTCTAAGATCATGTGCCAGGATCTTGATCAGAATGTTTTTTTCTTCATTTATAGCTAAAAGTTGCTGGTATTGCTCTTCGATAAGTTTGTTTTGTTCACCAATATTTTTGTTTGCCTGTTGTAAATGTATAGACTGGTTCTCGAGCTCGCGATAAACACTTGCATTTTCAAGCGCAATTTTAGCATAAATCGCTATATTCCGGATTAAATTTATATGATATGCATTGAATGCGGCCTCGTCAAAGCTCTGAACCGTAAGCACCCCTAACTTCTTATTACCTATTGTCAGTGGCAGGTACACAATCGAAGTAGAATTACCATCACCAGGAACCGGTATTTGTTCCGGTTGAATATACGCCGCATATTCACCATAGTAATTATCCACTATTATTTCATTTTGTGTATTAAAGCAATAGGCTGCAAGTGTTCTATTCGTGCTGAGGTCAATATGAATATCACTTAGCCGTTGATTTTTTTCGCGTACACCTGGGAAATGTAATCGGTTTAATTCTTTATCAAAGACACCAATGCCAAGCACTGATGCGTCCATTAATGTATTCAGGTTTTCATAAACGGTCTCTATTATTTCTTCAATAATCAATGAAGAAGTAATGTCTCTGCCAATAGTGCTCAGCAATTCAAGATTTTGGTAAGCTTGCTTAAGTTTTTCTGCCTGAATTTCGATTTTTTCATTCTGCAATCGAAGCTTAAGATTTGCTTTCCTTTTCTGGATATATATTACAATAATAAAGATCAATATCAAACTGATCAAAACAATAGAAAGTACATAATACGCCTGCTGGGACTTAGCAAGTGAATTTTCCTGTTCAAGGATTTTGATGTGTTGTCGTTCGTTTTCTTGTTCGGCTTCTTTATTTCTTAGCAAGAGATCTTGCTTTTCTCTTTCAGAATTAAGCTGTTCAATTTTCTTTGAATTCCGCTCATTTTCCAATTGTTCCTTAGCGAGTAAATAATTTCTTACAGCACTATCTTCAGCCAGTTTTTGATTTTGAATGAGCATTTCATTTAAAGTAACTTCCTGCCGATATAATTCCAGCTCATTCTCCAAAGCAATATTACGGAGTTCTTTCTCAACAAAAGCTAATTCCTGCCTTTCCTGGGTTTCGATCCTGTCAAGGGTTTGTTCAACTTTAAGCTTTTCTTTTTCACTTTCGATCAATTCTTCATCCAGAGCAAGTTGTTTCATTTCTGTTTGATGAATAATAGAGTCCTTATATGCTGCGTGAAATTCATAATGAAGGGAAGCATCCTTCCACCTTTCTATTGCATCATAGGCCCTTGCCAGCATAATATGATTTTCACTTGCTAACTCTTTGTCATTGCTTTTTTTAGCATAAAATAATGCTAAATTAAAATAGGTGATACACGTCTTGAAATCATCCAATTTGTAATATATCGAACCTGTTCGATTCAATACTCTGGAGGCAAGATCCGGGTAGTTTTCGAAGTCTATGTTCTTTTGAGCTTCATTATAGAAGCGTATGGCTGTTTCATAGTCACTTAAATAGCCATTTTCAGTGCTCCACGTATAGATATCTCCCTCAGTTATCAAATTATTTATATACCGCAAAGAAGCAATTTCCTGCTCCCACAAATTCTCGTCTTTCTTTACTAAACTAAAATAGGATTTAAAGAACTTATCAGCCTGATCCCTATTTCCAGCTTGATAACTTATTTCCCCAATTTTGCTCAAATAGGTAACCTGGTTAGATTGATCCGCTACACGTCTGTAATAATTATAAATTCCCTTTGCCTTGTATATGGCACTATCATATGCTTTATTTTCATAATAAAGCTCAGACAGGATTTTTAATATTTCAATTTCTTCCTGCTGTTCATACAACTTGTTGTGGATTGTGTAGAGTTTATTATAAAAACTAATTGCATTATTAAGTTTTCCATCATTATAGCTTAATGCTGCAATCTTTTTTAATAATTCTTTTTGCAATTCAAAATTTTCACCTTCACTGATGAGGTCAAGGGCTTTACTATAATTCCTGATAGTAAGTTCGGGCAAATTTAAACTCGCATAAAAATCGCCATACTCTTTATAGATTTCAGGAAGTCCCCATTTTGATTCTGAGGATTCCACGGTGGTAATGGCCTTCAAATAATATCTCAACGTGTTATTAAAGGCATATTTCTCTTTATCCTTTAAATAAATATCCCGATATGACCGGGCCAGGATAAGCTCACTCTGAATTGCGAAATCCGAGTTCGGAAATTTCTTAGAAAGCTCAAATGACTTGTTAGCATAGCTTATGGCGTTGGTATAATTACTTTCACTGTATGCCAGTTTCGCTGAATCCAATGTTTGAACAATAACCACGGAATCGCCTTTTATTTTTTTATTATATGTATCAAGGACATCAAGATTCTTCCCAAGGTCCAGATTGAGCCCAAAGCCCAGGATAGGTAAAAGTGAAAAGAATACGACAGTTAAGAATTTACTTCTGGATATCATAGTCTGGGTGTCATTTGTGTTACCATGTTATCTTGTCAAGTAATCAGCAATAATTAATCAAATTTTTTAATAACGGAATTTAACCCATTTTTGGTGATAAATATGTATACATTGAGACGAATGGTCATATAAGTTTATAACGTGCATATTTTTTTTATAATATTTTTCCAAAACGGTAAAATGCGAAAGCATTTCTTTTTAATTTTGCGCCAAAATCAATAATTCTTAAACAATTTTTAATAATGAATAACCTATCTAATAGAATCAATGCGCTAGCGGAATCAGCTACAATTGCAATGGCTCAGAAAGCCCGTGAATTTAAATCACGAGGAATCAATGTGATCAGTTTAAGCCTTGGAGAACCTGATTTTAAAACTCCTAAACACATCCAGGAAGCCGCTAAAAAGGCCATTGATGAAGGGTTGTATTTTTCTTATCCGCCGGTCCCCGGTTACCCCGAACTTCGAAAAGGGATAGCGGAAAAACTAAAAAAAGAAAATGGCATTTCCTGTACGGAAAACAACATTTTGGTATCAGGCGGAGCAAAACATTCCATATCAAACGTTTTCCTGACCATAATTAATCCGGGAGATGAGGTGATCATTTTTGCCCCATATTGGGTGAGTTATGTCGATATGGTAAAACTCGCTGAAGGAGTACCTGTTATTATCGAAGGAGGTATTGAACAGGAGTTTAAGGCAACTGCCGCTCAACTCGAAGCAGCCATTACTGACAAAACCAAGGCGATTATCTTTTCTTCCCCATGTAATCCTAGTGGTGCAGTATTTAATAAAGAAGAATTAAGAGCTATTGCAGATGTGGTTAAGAAGCATAAAAACATCATGGTTATTGCTGATGAGATTTATGAATACATCAATTTCAGCGGAGAACATGTGAGCATTGCTACATTTCCCGGGATGTTCGAACAAACCGTAACAGTAAATGGCTTTTCGAAAGGACACGCGATGACAGGATGGAGGGTTGGCTATATTTGTGCTCCTGAATGGATCGTGAAAGCTGTAAATAAATTGCAGGGACAAACTACATCAGGTATTTGCTCGATTGCCCAGCGCGCTGCAATTGCTGCCGTGAATGGAGATATGGGGCCAACTCAAGAAATGGCCGCTGCATATAAGCGAAGAAGAAAACTCGTTTTGGATTTGCTGGCAGATATACCAGGGGTGAAATCAAATGAGCCACAGGGAGCATTTTACGTTTTCCCTGATATGAGTGCCTTTTTTGGTAAATCAGATGGTGAATCAACAATTAAGGATGCCGACGACCTTGCACTGTACATTTTAGGCAAAGCACATGTGTCAACCGTAAGTGGGGCTGCTTTTGGCTCACCTGATTGCATCAGGATATCTTATGCCGCATCAGATGAAGATCTAAAAGCCGCGCTCATCAAATTAAAAGAAGCATTGGCCCAACTTAACTAACAAAATTTGAATTCATTGGAAGAAATCTTCGACAAATTTTCAGGGCTCAAAGCCCTGATTGTCGGGGATGTGATGCTAGACTCTTATATCTGGGGAAAAGTTGAGCGCATTTCGCCGGAAGCACCAGTACCCATTATATCCATAACCAATAAAGAAATTCGACTTGGAGGAGCGGCCAATGTTGCAAAAAATATTGCATCACTTGGAGCCACACCCCTATTGTGCTCAGTTGTGGGTAATGACCTTGATGGGAAAACTTTGCTGGACCTGATGAAAACCAGAGGCATGGATACAAGGGGAATGATCCAGAGTGATGAAAGGATGACTACAGTTAAAGAACGCATGTTATCTAGTTCACAGCAATTACTACGTATTGACCGGGAAACTACAAAACCACTTAATAAAAAAGACAAGTCCAGTTTGCTGGGTAAAGTAGTACAATTAATCAAAGAAGTCGATGTGGTGATCTTTGAAGATTACGATAAAGGGGTGTTGGATAAAAAACTGATAAATTCCATTGTCAGTATGGCGAGGGAAAACAAAATCCCTACTGCAGTAGATCCAAAAAAGGTAAATTTTCTTAGTTATGAAAATGTGACCCTTTTCAAGCCAAATATTAAGGAAATAAAAGAAGGGCTGAAGCTTGATTTCCATAATAATGATGAAAATGCTATTGCTGAAGCCTCCAAAATTTTAAGAAAAAAATTATCCGTTGAAAAGGTATTCATTACGCGCTCAGAACATGGCGTATATATTTCATCAAACGAGCATCAGCATTATATTCCTGCTCATGTCAGGTCTATTTCAGATGTTTCAGGAGCCGGTGATACGGTTATAAGCACCGCCGCACTTTGTCTAGCCTTGGGCCTACCTGATAAGTTTATTGCTGAATTATCTAACCTCGCCGGAGGACTGGTTTGCGAGCATCTGGGTGTAGTGAGCATTGAAAAGGAAGAATTATTTACCGAGGCTAAAAAACATAATCTTTAGATCAAATGCAGAAGCCTCTGAAAATATATGGCTTCTTTGCACTTTATATTGGGCTAATTGTAATTGGCTTCTTATTTAATGAATTTGTTTTCCATGATATTTACACCCATCCTGAAAATCTAAATCCACTCATTAACTCTATCGCCCAAACTTCACTAACTTTTGTTTATGGTAATGTCTTTAGTACATCAATACCTACTGAATACTTGGTTTTTTCACTAATTGTCACGCAATTAAGCGGGATTGTATTTCTCTCCTATTTGTTATGGCTATGCTGGAAATTATATAATTCCAATAGTTCAGATGTCGGATTTAGGGACGCAATAAAGTTAACTGTAATTGTTTCATTTGCAGTGGAATTAATTCTGGTGTTGTTTTTTCTTTATACTGTCCCTGGCCAACAGACAGAAAATAATTATTTAAACAAGATTTTTGTTGCAATTTTTCTATCAGTCAATTCATTTAATAACGCAGGTCTTTCTCATATTCAGCACCTTTTGAAACCTGAATTAATTGAACAAAATTATATTTTGCAGATCGGTCTTATTTTCGGAATGACAATGGGAAGCCTTGGAATTTTTGTTATCAATGAACTCTTTTCTACCAAACAACTACGCCAGCGATTGTATCGACCTGAAATTGACTGGTCACTGATCACTAAGGTCTCAGTATTTGGCACAATATTTACACTCGGATTTTTTAGTGTTATTTTTTACTATTTGGAAAACAATAACTACCTGGCAGAAAAGAATTTTATTGAATCCTCCATCGCCAGTGTTTATAAAATCTCCAATGCACGAGGATTTGGTTTATTTCTATCGGAAAACACAGAATTAACTTCATCTTCGATTGTTAAACTTTTATTTTCATTTTTCGGAGCAGGGCCATTCTCAACAGGTGGTGGCCTGACATTGCTCTGCCTGGTTTGGTCCTATTCATTATTCGCTAAAGGAAAAAGTTTAAATTCACACAAAAAACTAAGCATTATGCTGACTAAAAATCTGTTAATCTATAGTTTAATCAGCTTTAACCTGTTAACAATTCTTTTGATCATAAATGATCCTGGAGAAAAAATTTGGAATGTAATAAAAGATCAGTGGGTAGTTTTCAGTACCAATCAACTAATAATAGATATGTCTGCTAATTGGTCAGGCAATTTACTCATAGGTTTTACGAGTATTGCAGGAAGAATGGGATTTGTAATTGCCGGTTTTATAACTTTAAGGCAACTCCATAATTAATTATATATGCATCCTGTATTTTTTGAAATAAAGGTTCCGGAATTTATGCAAAGCTTTTTGCCCGATACCATTACCATTTACTCCTATGGATTTTTTATTGCCTGCGGGGCGATTGCAGGCTATATCTATACTGCTTACCAGGCTAAAAAACAATACCATACAAAAGCAGAAACAATCCAATTACTCATCATCCTTATAATCATTGCATCTGTGATTGGTGGAAAATTTTTTATCATATTTGAAAATCCAAAGCTCTACCTGAACGATCCATCACGACTATTTTCCAATTTTAATACTGGGTTTGTGTTTTACGGTTCATTAATTTTCGCCATTCCAACAATGCTCATTTTTTTCAGAATACATAAATTACCCATGTTGGGAATGTTGGATATTATGGCCGGAACTACCTGTATTGTGCATGGATTTGGAAGAATAGGTTGTTTTATGGCCGGGTGTTGCTATGGCACTCCACATGAAGGATTATTTTCAGTCACCTTTACAGATCCAAAATGTGTTGCCGAACCACTGCATACACCTTTGCATCCAACTCAACTTTACAGTTCAATAACCATCTTTGCCATCCTGGCCATTATCTTATTTATGAGCAGAAGAAAACAATTTGACGGCCAGCTTTTTATGCTTTACCTGATGTTATATGCTGTTGCGAGATCAATTCTTGAAGTTTTCAGAGGTGATCTGGCCCGTGGATTCATCATCGACAATGTGTTGTCAAATTCTCAATTTATCTCAATACTGATATTCCTGGCCTCCTTGACCATCTATATTCTTCTTTACAAAAAATCTAAACAGGTGTCCTAATTAAAAGAGCTTCTTTCTCGATTGAAATATTAAATGGAGGATGACCAATATATTCGCCATCCATATGAGCAACCAATTCATTTGTAGGATCAATTTTTATCGAAGTTGCCAGATGAAATTCGGTTTCCCTGATTTTATCGTGTGTCCCGTCTTTTAATTTTGGTAAATGCCAGAACCGCTTGACCGGGCTCAATTCATTAAAAATGCAGATGTCCAACATCCCATCATTGGTTTTGGCAAATGGATTTAAAATAAATCCACCTCCAAAAGTAGTTCCATTGGATATGGTCATGAGTAGTATCCTTTTTTCAACGCGTTCATTATTCAACGAAAAGGATACCTCCTTTTCTCTAAATCCAGCTAAAATGCGAAGTACTGTTAACAGGTAATCAATATGCCTGCCTTTTTTACTCCCTCTTTCCACCATCTTTTTTACGACTTCGCCATCAAAGCCAATCCCTACGCCGTTCACAAAATACCTGCCATTACAAATACCTAGATCAAATTTTTGTATTTGTCCATGGAGAGCGATATCCACCTGTTTCTTAAAGTCCAATTCTCCATGCAACGATTTTACAGAATCATTTCCGGTACCATTGCTTACTATACTAATCGGCAGGTTTGTCCCCTGGATTTCATTGACTACATAATTTAACGTGCCATCACCTCCCATTACAATAACTTCAGTCATAGAAGCATCATTCTCAATTATTTTCATTAAGTCACCTCTGCCTTCATATTTGGTAAAAAACAATTCATAATTTACTTCAGCTATTTTTAACTCTTCTTTGAGGAAATGAAGCCGTTTTTCATAGGAAGATTTTCCTGCTGCCGGATTTACTACAATAAGTATATTTTTGTTTTTGGACAATTACTTGATATTTCAACTCGTCCAAATTTAGTGATTTAATGGATTAATTGGATAATTAAGCAAAGTTGAAGAAATTTCATGAAAGAGGTACTTCTAACGAATATGCAATAATTAAAGAAATATCAGAAGGCCCATTTAAACCGGAAGTAAAAAAGCTTTCCTATCCCACCGAATTCAGTCCCGTCGTCTCCGGAAAAAAGTTGTCCGAAAAGCAATAATTCCATATTGTCTGAGAGGGAGTAAGCTGCACCGGGGCCAACAAAGAACGAACCATCGAAAGGATTAACAATTGAAGCAAAATCTCCTCTCCACAGAGGAGATATCTGGTAGGAGATCTGTCCAAAAAGGTCCATTCTTGATAATGTCAGGTATTTTGCTGACGTTTGCGTAAGAATATTCGGATTAATCATACCTGCTTTACCAGTAGTTCCCTTACTGTTATACAGAACGGATGCATGTAGGTATAAGCTATTGGGAAACGTATAATCTCCGGAAATTGAAGCCACCAGCTGACCAACAGGATCACTTAAGCTGTCCTTATCATGAAAATAGGTGAATTCTCCACGAAATCCTCCACCCTTGATATCACCTGACCAACCAGTACCAATCACCAGATCGCGTTTCACCTGACCGCCAAGGAATTGAATATCATAATTCCATTTGCTGAATTTATATAGACCCATGAAAGACATTTCGTCCACATTATCCCCAAGCTGGTAAACAAACTCGGCCGCAGAGGTAAAGCCCGTATAGTACTGGATTCTGACGGCATCAGTTCCGGGCCGCTCTTCGTAGTCAAAATCGAAATAGGAATAGGCATTGAACACATCGTTTGGGTTCCAGACCAGGTTTTGCCCCCAATTGATACGATGTCGCCCTGCCTTTATTTGCAGGTTGCCTGATGTATAATCAACAAAAAAACGGTCAATCGTAGTGTTCAATACATAAGAGCTCCCTGTTGCCCAATTGAAAGACATATCGAAAAATCCATTGTCCCTGCCGATATAATCCCCATAATCCAGATCTCCAATACTATTATATAGCTTTACAAACTCACCATAAAATAATCGATTCCTCATTTCCAGGTCGATTTTCCATTTTTCACTGGGATAGTAGCGAAATTCCAGCCTGTTGTGCAATAGATTGTCAGTAATCCAATCGTCATCCACCTCCTGGAAATTTACAGTTGTTAAATATTTAAGATATCCTTTAAAGTCAAATTTGCTTTCTGTATCATCCTGCGCAGGCAAAGATTGACTTAGCGCACTAAAGCAAAAAGTAAGAAGCCAAACTATACGCTTTTTATAAAAAAAATTCATGTCAATGCTTTCAATTTCAAATGTACTAAGAGGTAATTACAACTGATCAACCACTAGTACACCAAAAGATGACCTTTACTTTGTTTTATCACTTAAAATCTTACCATCTTCCATGGTCACGATTCTGCGTGCTTTTTTCATCACCCTTGCATCATGGGTAGAAAATATAAAGGTGATATTTTCCTCCTTATTCAGCGCCTCCATGATATCAAGAAGGGTTTCGGTAGACTTTGAATCAAGGTTTGCGGTCGGTTCGTCGGCCAGGATAAATTTAGGTTTTGAAGCTAGAGCCCTTGCAACGGCCACACGTTGTTGTTGCCCTCCCGAAAGCTTATTAGGCCGGCTATTCAACCTGTCTCCAAGACCAACTGCTTCAAGCAATGATTTTGTTCGATCAAATCTTTCTTTCTTTGACGTTCCCTGAAGCTCCATAATAAATTCCACATTTTCTTTTGCAGTTAATACAGGGATCAGGTTGTACGACTGGAATACAAACCCTATGTTGTTCAACCTGAAATCAATCAATTTCCGTCCACTGAGCTCCCAGATATTTACATCATCTACGATTACTTCTCCCGAAGTTGGCCGGTCCAATCCACCCAGGAGATTTAGAAATGTGGTTTTACCAGATCCGGAAGGACCAACAATTGCAGTAAATTCTCCCTGGTCAAAGGCTAAATTAACCCCATTGACGGCTTTTACTTCGATTTGTGAACCGTCATATATCTTGGTAAGATTATTTATTTTTATGATACTCATCGTTCAATTGATTTAATTTTAGTTATTCAGTTCTCAAAGCTTCTGAAGGATCCTGCTGCAATGCTTTATATGCCGGATACAGAGAAGCCAGAACGCCAGTTAGTAATACCATGATGATGACATTGATCAAAAGTGGCCAGTTCAATACGGTGTAGACAAATGGATCATACCCCAGGTCTGTATAGGCATCAGCCCAGGCTGCCAGGTTGATTGGTCTCGTTTCAAAATGCCTGGAAATCAACCAACCGGCAATCACTCCAATTATGCCTCCGACAAATGAGAGAAATACTGTCTCCAGTAATATCATAAGGAATATCCTTATTCTGCTCATTCCTACAGCCATAAGCATTCCAATCTCCTTCACGCGCTCCAATACAACCATGAGCATTGTATTAATGATACCAAAGAGTAAGGCAAGAAGAATGATGATAATGAAAATATACAAATAGAGGTCCATGGCTTCCGTCATATAACTCATTTCAGGACTAAGATCCAACCAGCTCATCACTTCCAGCCCGGAAGCAAGTTGTTCCACTCTGGTTTTAATTTCAGGGACTTTTTCGTTGTTATCAACAAGGATGGCAATTTCATGACACGCATCAGCCGGAAAATTTATTAATCTGGCCAGATCGTCATACCTTACGAAAATATTGGCTTCATCAAATGAATTATTCACCGTATTAAAAATACCAACAATGCGGAAAGCACCATATGTGATATTATTATCCACATCGAGTAGGGTGATAACCACTTTTGAATTTAATTTTACCCTTAACTTTTCAGCCAGTTTCTCACCAATCAACACCTGGTTTTTACGCTGTTCCTCGAAATAATTGCCTTCCCTTATTTTTTGATAAAGACTCGTTGTCATCTTTTCCTGATCAGGCTCAATCCCAACTATTTTTACACCTGATGCCGTCTCTGCGGAGGCAACCATGGAAAATATAACGATTCGGTTACTTACTCCGGTAACTCCCGGTATTTCACTTATTTTTTTATTTAACTCATCAGCGTGGGGGATATAATTATTGATCTCATTGGAATTTCTAAATTCTGGTTCGTGAATTTGCAGGTGCGAGAGTTCAGTTTTTATAACCTTATCAACGCGTTGATCTATCATTCCCTGATAAAATGCAGCTGAAAAAATGCCGGCACAAATGCCAAGTGTGGTGGCAATAATGATCACGGAACTCCTCAGCTTGTTCCGCCAGACATTTCTCCAGGATATTGAAACAATCATTTTATAATAATTTAAATTCTTTAACTATTAGGATTATCATGCTCGTAATGCCATATGAATCTTTAATCTCATAGCCATCATCAATGGGTAAATGGCTATTATAACGGTCATCACAAACACTGTAATTACCTGGTTGTAAAATACAGAAGGCAACCATGAGAAATACATATAAGGCTCTATACCCATTTGTTCCATCGTCTCTGCAGCACTACCGGTTAACCGTACGGGATTATTGTAGAAATAGGTAATCAGCGGAATGCTGCCTGCAAATCCGACAAGCACACCAATCAATCCTATATAAATGGTTTCAAAAAAC
>Ga0209536_100002421_pt1 | contig 30397 bp, 26 predicted proteins | sample DeeMarSeWOR28_12_FD_187461 | JGI IMG/M metagenome (GOLD analysis project Ga0209536, IMG submission 187461) | Marine sediment microbial communities from White Oak River estuary, North Carolina - WOR-2-8_12 (SPAdes) (version 2) | ecosystem: Environmental > Aquatic > Marine > Intertidal zone >...
GCGCCCGTCGCACCTGCGCCGGGCTGATGTTAAAGGCGGCCATGAGCTCGGGCTTGAGCCAGATGCGCATGGCAAAGGTGCGGCCGCCCAATATGTCGGCCCGTTGAACGCCTTCAAGGGCTGACAGACGCGGCTGGACGACGCGTACCAGGTAGTCGGTAATCTGATTCTGCTGGAGCACTTCGGAGGTGAAACTGAGATAGGCCGCGGCAAACTGGCTGTCGGCCGACTCGACGTTGATGATGGGAACTTCGGCTTCCGGCGGCAGGTCGCCCCGGACCTGGTCGACCTTGGAGCTGATTTCCGAAAGCGCCTTGATCGGGTCGTAGTTGAGCTTCAGCCGGGCACTGATGGTCGAAACGCCCTGGGCGCTCTGCGACTCGATGTAATCGATGCCGTCGGCGGCCGCAATGACCCGTTCCAAAGGAGTGGTGATGAACCCGCGGATGAGCTCGGCGCTGGCGCCGACATAGATGGTTGTGACCGTGACCACCGCATTCTCGCTGCGGGGGTACTGGCGTACGTTGATCGAGCGCATGGCCTGCAGCCCGGCAATGCTTATCACCAGGCTGACAACCAGCGCGACGACGGGACGACGGATAAACAGATCGGTGAATTTCATTTATTATTAAAATGGTTTGCCGATTGCAGCTTGCTGACACGCTTCGGCCGGCAGCCCCTTACTGCCAGCGTCTCCGAATCAACTGTCCCTGGGCTCGGGTGCCAGCTTGAATTCGGGCGCCAGGGTGTTGTCCACGACCACCGCCTGGCCGTTGCGCAGTTTGAAAGCCCCGGTACTGACGATGGTTTCTCCGGCTTCGAGCCCCGATACGACGGCCACGAAATCTCCCCGCCTTTCACCCAGCTGCACAACCTGCTGGCGCACGACCAGACCGGGTTGTTTGTTATTTTCGCCCTGTTTTTTTTCCACCACAAAGATCGAGTCGCTGTAAGGGGCGTATAACACTGCCGTGGCCGGAACGGCAAGGACGTCTTCCGAGGCCGGCAATACCACCGCTACGTTGACAAACATGCCCGGGCGCAGGCGCTCCTGACGGTTGGCCACCGTCGCCTGGATCTTGATATTGCGGGTGGCGGCATCGACTTCGGGGTTGATTGCCGTGATCTTGCCCTCAATCAGCTGGCCGGGTAAAGCATCGGATGTAACCCGCACGGTGAGACCCGGTTGGACCTGGGCAAGCTGCTGTTGCGGCAGGGAAAAATTGACAAAAATGGGGTTAATGAACTGCAGCGAAACAATCGGTTCGCCCTCATTGAGAATCTGCCCCAGATTAACCAGGCGGATGCCGAGCCGTCCGGCAAACGGTGCCCGGATATTTTTTTTCGCGATGGCTGCCCGGATGGCGTCGGCCCGGGCCACGCCCTCCTTGTACTGGGCCTCGGCATTATCGTACTGGGATTGGGCGATGGTCCGCCGATCCAGCAGCTTTTTCAAGCGTTCGAGATTACGCCGGGCCAGCTCCACGGCGGCCTCCGCCGCGCGCAGCTCGGCTTCTTCCGAGGAGGTATCCTGCCGCACCAGCAGGTCGCCGGCATTCACTTTGGTACCCGGCTCAAAAGCGATGCGCACGACTTTGCCGGTCAGTTCGGCGGTCACCGTCACGCCCTGAACCGCCGCCAGTGATCCTACGGCGGTCAGCCGCGACTCCCAGGAATCTTTCTGCGCCACGGTGGTCGTTACCGTCTCGGGCGGCGGTACCGCTTGGCTGCCCTGGGCGATCATCCGATCTATCTGGAGGCCTTTGATTCCCCCCAGGAGGCCGATCATGATCAGCAAACCGATGATGGTAAAAATGATTCGTTTTTTCATATGATGACTTTTTCGTTTAGGTCGATTTAATGTTTCCCGCTCCAAAGATGGAATCGGGTGGCGTTCGTCTGAAAATACATCAGGCCTGCGCTCAGGCTGAAACAGCCTATAAGATAATGACGATGGCCGCATTGTCAATCGGACGCAAGCTTAAAATTTATAAAATTCAGTTGTTTATGGAATTTCCGGGGGCAGCCGGAATCCAGCGCGCTGCAGCGGTGGTGGCGGTCGATGATTCGACCGGTCAGAAGCGCAGGCAGATCCGTGCGCCTTGTGTTGCAAATCTGGTTTGGTACCTGTCTCTGGAGGCGCCGGGCTATTATCCCCGGCAGTTTTCAGTCATGCGCCTGTTTATAGTGCCAATGGAGCAGGTCTTCTCCAAAATCATCTTTCAAGTTGCGCCAGACGGTGTGAATGTGGTTGGCGTTGTTTTGGGTATTGTCATATTCGACAAAGAAAGAGGGTCCGTGAAGGCGGTAATAATGCGGTTTGCCGCGGTCTTGCGGGCCGGCCCACGCGAAGTGGACCACATCCAGACCGGCTTCGTTCAGCTTTTGCCGCTCGATGGCCGACAGTTCGTGCGGCAGGCGATCGATGTATTCATGCATGAGCCGGGCGAGCATTTCCCGTTGTGGCGGCGTCATTGATCCGGCGGCCAATCCATCGGCGCCGGCGAGCTCGATGCTCGGCAATGCGCGCGTTATAATATCCGGCGGTGCGGCCGGGCTGATTATCGTTTTTTGCTTCTGGTCATCGGTTAAAGTGCCCAGCAGAGAACGGGCCAGATCTTCTTCTTTTGCCAGGATCCGCAGACCTTTTTGCGGACCGCTTCGCACTTCTGCCGGATTTGCACCCAGGAATAAAGGATTGGAAGCGATCCATTCACTGCCGGCAATTGTAAAATGTAATGAAACATGATGGCCTTCTGCCCGCCAGCTCCAGGATTTTTTTGAGGTCGGGTCTCCAAAGACACTAAAAAAATAAAGTTGCGGATCCCGCACCAGCCGGGATTCGCCTAAGGATCGTTCGATTTCCCCCAGTGTCTTCTCCAGGTCCATAATGGCCGTGACTTTTTCATAACCGGCATGACTCAGGCCGGCGGCCAGCAATTTGAAGGCCGCCTGGCGCTGCCGGGAATTCATCTCTTTTAAACTGGCGCCTCTGCGGTTAAACATTTCCCGCGGGACGTAATGCCAGCGCCGGCGTTCAGGAGAATTAAAACTGAAACTCGCTTTTTTTCTCAGTTTCGGTGTCAGCGAATCAAGAAACATTAAACACGCATGTCTCATCATCCCGGCAATTTCAGAAGAAGGTGTAATCCGGGGTGTAATCGGTTGTTTATGGGAATGGTCGGTCATATTGCGTCTTCCTTATACCCAACATTAAGTTCAAATTTACAAATAGCAACGGCCAATCTGGAGAACAAAATGAGGGGAAAAGGGGGGCTTTTCGGTTGAAAATCCCGGGTGAATTCTGATAAATCTGGCTTAAGGAAGAATATATTAAGCGTTTTATTTTGCTCACAAGAAAGGAGGTTTGTGATGGCGAATTTTCTTTTCGTGCTGAGTCGGGATGACAACCAGGCAGCAACCCGGTGTTTTCAGTTTGCCCAGATTGCGCATTCAAAAGGGCATGATGTAAACCTGTTTTTAATTGATGACGGCGTCCTGTGGGCTGATTCAAACAGAAATTTTGATATTAAAACGCCGACCGGTGATTGCTCGAATGATTATTTGCCGTATCTGGTTAAAAAAGAAGTCCACATTGGCGTCTGAATCCCGTGTGCCCAAGCTCGTCAGGTAGACGAGTCAAACTTTTTTTCGAATATGGCCCTGGACAGCGGTCCCCATTTGATTGACCTTGCCGCTGAATCAAAAGTCTTTAATTTTTAAATGGTGACGGAACCGCTTCTATTTTGCTGCGGTGATGAGGGCGTCCTTTATCAGGCCCTTTGATGCGCGGCGGTATCCGTAAATCGATCTTAAAAAATCACTGCATTCATCACAAAATTTAAGACCGCGGCCATCGACAATGGCGCGAACATATCCGCGATAGCCGAATTTATTAAACTCACCCCTGCTCATGGGACACAATGTTCCATCGGTTGCCGGCTTATAAGAGGCGTGATCGGTCAGGCCGAGGTTGTGTCCGACTTCGTGCAGGGCCACCTTGGTGGTTCGGTCGATAAACAGATCAATTTCTCTGTCGGAACCCATATTGCGCGGTGTCAGCTTTTTGGTGGATACGACGGCCACGTCATTTTTAGGGTTTTTCCCGCCGATGATCGAATTATAAAATTCGTCTTCATCGTCTACCTTCAAATCGGCGTCCGTGATACCCAGTGTGTTCCCGTAATATTCCTCGCCGAGGATCAGGGTTAAAAGCTGGGCATCGATGCTCTCGACAACCGGCGACTCGTGATGCGACAGGTTGATTTCCGCGATGATGCCCCGGAAGGATTCCAACAGGCCGTTACCAATCTCTTTGAGGCTGCTGTAAGTAATGTAGCTTCCGATACGTACCAGATTTAATTTCGAAATATTTTTAAGCATATCGATCTCGTCCTATTCAGAAGTACGCAAGATGTATAAATAGCACATGTTTAGGCATATTTATACCTACTTTATATACTTAAAAATAATGCAAAATTCACGCCATTTTCAGTTAAAATCCTGCATATCTGTCGAGATGCGGTTTGGTCTCCTTACATAATGGGTGGTCAGAGGACTCACTGATTTTTCTATTAACCGCAGACGCACGCAGACTGACGCGGACTTTGATTTTTTTATTAGCCACAGACACACACAGACTCACACTAACTATTTCCCCTGCGGACTTTCGCAGAGGAAATACAGTCAATCGCTTTGCGATAACAAAAAAATAAACTAGTTATATTCATTTGAGCATTGTAAATAATATTTTTACGAACTACATTTCTAACCGAAATAAAACTGTTTGCCCGGAGGGCATACAGTTTTTCCTCGGGCAATGTCGCCCGAGGAAAAGATAATGTCTGTGTATGTCTGTGTGGGTCTGTGGCCAATTAAACTGTCTGCGTAAATCTGCGTGTGTCTGCGGTTAATTCACAAAAATAGAATCTTATAATATGATAAAATTCAGGGGGGTTTTATTTCTTGCATTTCCTGTTGGCGGCGGGCAGGTAGATGTAAAATGTGGTTCCCCGCCCCTCTTGGGACTCTACATTAATATATCCTTCGTGGCCTTTTACAATTCCGTAAACCGCTGCCAGTCCGAGTCCGGTACCTCTGCCGGTGCTTTTGGTCGTAAAAAAAGGATCAAAAACACGCTGCTGGGTCTCTTTATCCATCCCGACGCCTTTATCGGTAACGGTTAACCGGAGGTATTTGCCCGATTTGGGTTTATACAGTTTGCTTTTGATATCGGTGTGGGTCACGTTTTTGGTCTCTAAAAGGAGCTTTCCCCTGCCATCCATTGCATCGGCGGCATTGATGTATAGATTCAGCAGCATCTGTTCCATCTGGCCCTGATCGGCTTCGATGTCATGCGGCCGCTGGGTGAGCTTGCGATGAATGCTGATTTCATTTTTCATTTTACCAAAAGTTTCGGATGTATTTTCAACGATTTCGTTGATCTTGATCACCCCGGCCCGGTAGCGGCCCTTGCGCGCATAGCCCATAAGCTGGCTGGTCAATTCGGCACCATCTTGAATCTGTTGCTCAATTTTTTTCAAAGCCTCGTAATGCGGATGGGTGGAATCGATATCATAGAGCAACAATGAGGTGTGTCCCTGGATACCCATCATGAGGTTGTTGAATGCATGGGCAATCCCTCCCGCCAGGGTGCCGATGGCCTCCAGTTTGGCGGCAAATTGAAACTGCGCATCCAGCTTCTTTTTCCGGGTTATGTTGCGGACAAAATTTAAAGTAGCCGGCTTTCCTTCCCAGCTGACGCACACGGTGGTGTCCTCGATCCAAATTTCTTTACCTGTTTTGCTGACAACCCTGAAAGAATAGATGCCGGGCGCTTTTTCACCTTTGAGCTTTTTTCGATATCTGGTAACGACCCTTTCCCTGTCTTCCGGATGGACGATTTCAGTGATGGAAAGTGTTTGAAGCTCTTCGCCCGTATAGCCCAACACACCGCGTGTTTTACGGTTGGCGAATTTTATGCCGTCATCCTGGACGATAAAGATGGCTTCACCGGCTTTTTCAAATGCCAGTTTATACTTCTCCAACTGCGCCTGCAGATCTTCTTCGGTTTGGAACCGTTCCGCGATCTCGGCTTCGAGCTGCTTGATCTTTGCTTCTAATTCTTTGTACTTTGGTCTTGCGGCCCTCTTTACCGTCCGGAGTGGACTGACAGGCTTTTCGCTCGCGGGCGCCTGTAATTTAAGTGACGTCCTTCCCATTCCCCCCCCATAAGATGTTCGGTACCTGACAGAAAAATTGCATCCGCCGTAATTTATCATAATATCCGTCAAAACACAGAAAAGCTAAGCCATGCGGGTGGATACTTTAAAAAAATTACGAAGTTAATGATGGCAAAATTCATACCAATTCGTCATAAAAAATTTATCGTATTTATATCTTATAGTTATAAACCGCATGCTTTACCGTCCGGTGTGTTTCTGACAAAAGTTGTCAGTCTCAATGCCGATAAACGTCAGAATAACAACAAGCGGCTGGGAGGCAAACAAAGCTGGGATGCTGGTATGCTAAAGGCTTGGAAGCTGATCTGTAGATTTTAGGGAAATTTTAATCTGACACGGATTTTCACAGATTAACGCAGATTATTTTTGGTCAAATCGTTAAATGGCCACGGTTAAATTCCCTTCGCGGTGTTTCTCCGAATCAATTTAACAGGGCAAATTAAATGGTTGATTCGTTAATTCGTTCAAAATGGATTTAATCCTTCATTGACTATTTGACCATTCGATTATTTGCCTGATTGACAAAAGCGTCATCCAACATGGATACTTTTTTTCCGATCTGTGACGGCGACGTTGATGGTTCTGACCTGGCGGCCTGTATATCAAATCCCATGGGAATCCCTCTAATAAGCTTTGCCACAGATTTAGGAAGCATTGATTGTCAATAATAAGTTTTAGGCCCGCCCTTTCTTGGGCAAATACTTATCGAGCACAGAACCCGCCAGAGGCTTTACCTCAACCTCATCGCCCTCATAGTCTTTTTCCGTCCAGGCACCACCGTTTCCGCTCGGCTGGGTGAATTTTACCCTGCAAATATACACACCGATCTCTTTATTGTGGCGGGTTACAATATTACCATCCGCTTTATTTTTGGAGCGGGCGCGTTTCGAGCCGGCTGTTTTATCTTCATCATTGTTGACCCAGAATTTTTCAGGATGTACGATCAATTCATTGCAAATTGCATTGGTTGAGCGCCCGGAAAGACCGAACAGGGCCATCACCATCGAGTCCATCTGGCGAATCGTCATAACAATGCCGGCCCCGCTCCGGTCCATTTCCCATTGGTCGAGCTGCCAGTTACCCTTATTATCCAAATACCAGATGCCGCTTTTTTTCGGTCCTTTTACGGCCGGCGGATTTTCCATACCCCCAAAGCAGCTCGGAACCGGCCGATCGAAATCTCGATAGCAAAGATAGAAAGGAACCTTTGGTTTTTTATTGATGGATTGGAACGGTACACAGCCGAACAATTCGGCAACGAGGTACTCGACGAGATAATTCACCCGCTGACTTCCAAAAAGGATTGATGACTCATGCGACCATCGATTGAGCATATCTTGGAAAATGACTCTGGCATTTCGTTTATCCGTTTTGAACCAGTCACCGTCGACTTTTTTACTGGCGGGATGAAACTGGAACGGCACATAGCGCCTATTCACAGAGGGTCTCAGATCTCCCAATTCAGCCTTGCTGGTCAGCAATAGGTTGACTTTTGCCTCTGCGGTGGCATCATGGCGGGCGACCGTCATATGGGCCGGACCGGGTTGATTATTTTTCTTGATGTGAATGTACATGCCCAGATAAATTGCAACCCGGTTCAATTTGCTGATCGCTTTCCAGATCGATGCCGGCTTGAAGCCCATTAAGGCCCCCGGTAGAATTTCAGACGGCACCCCGTTGTCGATGAGATATCCGCAGATTTTATCTAAAACGGTTAAAGACGGGTTCCTGGCTTCGTTTCTTAAAATCTTTCCAATCGTGTGGCGATGCACCCCGCATTTTTCAGCCATTTCCGTTTCAACGCCGTGCTTATAAATTTTATATTTATGAAGTAGTTGTGATAATCGAATTTCGATAGTCATGGCGCCTTCCTCCTCCCCCCAAAGATTATAATTAGAAGCGGTTTCAAAACCCCATCTGAGGCCCAATGGCTGTGTTGCAGGACTCCGATAAATGCTCACATACCCATGTATGCTGCGCTTTCTCAATCGGCCTGCGCCTTGCCCTGGAACCTGATCTGAGGTTTTGAAACCACTTCCAGCGGTTATGACCTCAAAATATGGATACCACCTCCTTTCCGAACGGATTGAAGATTCCCTGCAGCAAGCTGCAGGGAATCTTCCCCGTAAGGAATTTTAGTCGATCTATAATTCGCTCGCTAAACCCGCAGCAAGCTGCGGGGAATGCGCTCGCTATTGCGGGTCAAAAATGGCCGCTGTTATTCTGCGGATCTTGCCGGATAAATCATCCGCCATCTCCATTGGATTTTTTTAGAATTCAGATGCGGGAGAAGTTTTGAAATCTGCTCAACAGGAAAACGGCTAAAAGGAAACCCAAAACCCCCAAAATTCATTTCCCGGTTTCTTCGGGGACGATGAATTTATTTTTTTTTGACACCGGATCTGGTGAATCGCAGCAGGGTAAATACACATTGACATAATAACGGGACAAACAGGCTTAAAGAGGACAACATCCGTATGCAAATTGGCATAAAAAAGCGCCAATTAATCTATGCGAATTTTCGAAGTCGGCGAATAAATCGATACAATAGCCCTGATAATGACCATGAAAAATTCCGTGAGTTATTGATATAACTAATTGATATAAAATAATTTTCTTGACAAAACATTTCAATTCGTCTATTGGCGATGTTAAAAGATCAGGTTGGGAAAAACTGAATCGCATAATTTAACATGGACCTTTTTTATGGACAATTATATACAACCAATAAAAGCCCTTTGCAAGCTTTTTTTTAATTTTTTTGGGGGGAGCAGCCCTTAAAAGTGAGCGGACCATGACAGCTGATAAGAAAAAAGGAAATCATTTCCATCTCTTATTTGAGAATTTCGGTCAGCCAAGCACAACCCATGACCCGGATGCACGGCGCCAATCCTCACCGGGGTTTTCGGAATATCTGGAAATACCTAACCGAATTGGATATTTGACAGCAGGAAAAAATGATCCGCCGCGTTTCGTAAGTAGAAATCGTGTCAATCGGGACAATGTGTATCTGGTTCAGCCTTTCTGGAAAAATGCGCAACCGACGCTTCTTTTGCTCAGCCCGGGTCGGGAGCCGCCTTTAATCAATGGTCTGCCGGCACCTCCGGTTGCGCTGCTGCATATGAAGGACGAGGTTCTATTTCGCAAATCCTGCAGCTATGCGGCGCACGTGACCCTGTTCATTCGACCCCGCATCGGCCCGCCGGTAGAGATCAATGTCGGAAAAAATTGCCCGGTGTGCAAGACCGGATTCCGGCCGGATTCGATCACCTACACCTGTCATTTCTGCGGCCAGATTCTACATTGCGAAGGCACAGCGCACCCAGATAAAGATCATTTAAATTGCGCCACAATTTGCGGAAATTGTCCCGTCTGTTTAACGCCGATCCAGCAAACGCACGGATATGTCTATCTGCCCGCATTATTCCGAAAGGATGTTTGATGACAACCGTCAAAGAAATCGAGCTTAATTCCGATTCCCATTCTCAGGCCGCCACGCCGGTGCCCCTGAGCGCCCGTCTGCCGGATTTCATCGGAGCACCGCGTGCAGCCAACGAAAAACTGCGCAGTCTCAAAGTCGTCGTTGTCGGGTGCGGCGCCGTCGGAGGACCGATCGCCCTGGGATTGTCCCGCCTGCAAATTCACACCCTGTGGCTGGTCGACAAAGGCAAATTTAAAGCCGAGAGCATGCTGACGCACTCCGTATTTCCCGAAGACATTTCCGGATCGAAAGTCTCCATTCTCGGCCGCCGCGCAAAACACATCAGCCCTGATACCGGGGTATTTGTTTTTGACGGACCGGTGGAATCATCGGATTTGCCGGACATGGCCGAGGCCGACCTTACGGTTCTGGCGACGGACAATCTGCTTGCGGAAATCGAGGTGGGGCAACGCTGCCTGTGGCTGGGTCTGCCGCTGGTTCAGGCGGCGGTTCACGGTGAAACCCTTGTCGCGCAGGTGCGCTTTTTTGCCAACCGCCAGAACGGCCCCTGTCCGGCCTGCGGATACTCACAGGCAGAGTGGAAGGCGTTGAACCGTCAAACCCGGTATTCATGCGAGGCCGTTAATCGCGAGGCGGCCGGAGCCGAAACCGACGGCCCGCCGACCGTCAGTGTCAGTTTTTTGTGTTCGATGGCCGCCGACCTGGCCCTGGTACAGATCCTGCGACATACACTCGGCCTGGGTTCGGCGGTGGAAAATTGCATGCTGCAATACTGCGGTTTTGATCATCGAACCATTGTCAGCGCGCTGAAACGCAATCTCAATTGTCCCTGCGATCATACGGCCTATGGTCAGGCCGCAGCTTTGCAGCCGATAGCGGATTTCTCTTTGAGCGAACTTGCCCGGATGGCCGGATACGACCCCGGTTCCGGGTTCAACGGCGTATCGTTTCAACCGGGCCGATTATCATTTTGCGAGTCGGCTGTTTGCCGGTGCACGGCGATGCGGCCTTTCCGGCGCTTTTTTGAAACGGGCGCCCGTGCCGGAAGATGTCGGTCCTGCGGTGAAAACATAGTTCCGCTGCCGTTTTACACTCATAACCCGGTTCCCGCCAGCGTGATCGCAGACCGGATGGAACGTCCGCTGCGAGACTTAGGGGCGGAATCAGCCGGGTGGGTGAAACTGCGCGGCCCACAGGGCAACATGCTCTTTTATTCCCACAAAACAGAAAGGAAAAAGTCATGAATAGCAGCGCCGGAATCGATGCGCAGGCCGGTCCCAGAACCCATCCAACCCCGGTCCGCGGTCTGTCGGCCCTTGCGGAGGTAACGCTCGGCGCTTCCGGTCGAAAGATGCTCGATAGCGCCGGTCGCACCTGCGGCGGGCCAAAGGCCTGGCAGAATCGCAAGCTGGCCGAGGCACACGATCTGTTTGCACTGGCTCAGATCGCATCCCGGTTCACCGTGGAATTCCTGGATCTTCGAGAATCATTGCGCGCAATCACGACGCTGCAAGCGCCGGTGCCCTGTGTGCCGGATGCCGGCGGAAACCTGCGCATCGCCCCGCGGGCGCGATTGGGCATTCGATACCCCGAGGAGACTTTGCGCCTCCCGCTTCCAGGATTTTCGTTCGTTGAGATCCTGGAGCCGAAAGGCGTCTGGCACGCCAATGTTTCCGCCGAACCCGTGCAGATGCTCTGCCTCGGGGCCCAACTACCGGCCGGAATACAGTTAAAAGAAATTGTTTTGATGACCTACGGCGCCCTGGTCATGGCAACGGTCATGATCGACGAGCTGGACCCGGCCGGCGTCTTAAATCCGGGGGCAGCCCGCTGGTGGCAGCCCAATATCAAAATGGCACCTTTAACGCGGGAATCTTTTCTTGATAACCCCAAGCCCGGCGAAGCGTAAAGAAAGGACCCTGATATGCCGAAGCCCAAACCACATCAACCTGTAAGGGCCGGATGGGAAAAAGAGCTTGCGGCTGCCGGCTTTGCGGCCGGCCGTGCCGGCGGTTGCCATACCTCAAACGGGATTGCGCTCAGATTCACGGACAGATGGATCAGCCTGGAGTCCGATGTACTCTGCAAAACCGCGGATCCCCTGAGCCTTCAGATGGGAAAGCCCGCACTCTGGAAATGCATCAGAACGCCGGCAGGCCACATGCGGCAGATGTTCGAGTTTCCGCTATGGGTGGTTGCCAGCACCGCGCCCGACTTTGATGATGAAATCGAAAAGGCCGTATCGCCACTGCAGGCCATGCTGGCCTGGGCGCTGGATACGTTAAATCGTGAACGGCTCGATGGCTGGCGGCCCCCGACATGCCGGCAGGTGCAGTCTATGCTCCCGGCTAAAGCCCTGACCGTGCAATGCGATGCTGTTGCGCGTCAGGGTGAGCTGGTATGCAAACCGCAGCGGCTGGCATTTCGATTTCCGATTTTGCTGCGCATCCCTGAAGATCTGTCCGAGGCCCGGCTTTACTGGCTGCGACGGCTTCTGGCGGAGACGCAGAACAGATGGAAACTGGTGCGCACGGGCTTTAACAGCGGACGTATCAGGACAGCCGCACTGGCGGAGGTGGATCTGAGCGGTGCTCCGCCCGGGGTGCTGCCCGATCTTGTCAATATCGCGCTGGCTGCCCTGAAGGGCGCCGTGGCCTGGGCGGTTCCATCCGCCGCTTTTCTCATCGATGGGGCCATGGATTCATCGGCGCTGTCAGCAGGCCAAGACCTGCGAAACCGGCAGGTCATAAACTTTGACCGGAAAGGAGGTGATAAAAATGCGTAATTTAACGTCTTCACTTGTGAGCTTTTCTGTGCATGACGTCACCGGTACCATTTCTCTGGAAAAAGAAAATGTTCAGGGATCTCTTCCGGCTGCAGCCGTTGCCTCTTCACTGGCCGCAGAGATGCAGCTTCCGGAGAATGTACCCTGGGGCTTGCGAAACGATGAAACGAGTGATTTCCTCAAAGACGACAAGCCGATTGGTGAGCAGATCGAAACCGGCGAGAGTGTAACGGTCACACCCAAGACCCATCTCGGCTGATCTGAAACAACGGGGTGTCCGCCGGGCGCCGGCGGCAACGTGCCGGGTGCCCTGCGGACCTGCCCCGGTTCAGGAGGTTAGGCGTGCAGAAACATGATTTCAGAACGAAACCCGCTTTTGATCCGGTGGTTTTCACATACGATGTTGCTGTAAAGCTTCAACCGGCCGGTCCGGTGGAAACTTACGAGCCGGTTATGCCGGCGGATCTGATCGATGTTTACAGCGAGACGTGGCTCGAGTCTCACCTGCGAAAGGGCCGACCCGATCTGCGATTCGAGGATCTTTGCATGCGTCTCCTGCCGGTTTTGGCCGAGGGTTCAGACAGCCGCTGCGCCGGTTTGACGGTCGAAAGCCGCAAGCCGGATGGGCGGACAGACTATCGCCGCATCAGCATTCAAACATTATCCCCGATTGCCGAGCGCGGCGTCGGGCGGTTGATTCGAGACGGCCTATTAAAAGCGGGTCAGCCGTATTATTACGAAGTTATCGCCAGAAGAAGCCTCGAACCAACGCTTGAAAAAGTCTCCCCCGATCACGCACCGACCGGAAAAACCCGGCTGAAGCATACACCGCTTTCCTATCGTGAAGTTCCGCTGCACTCATTGCTCAAGGAGGCCGAGACCGTTGGGGCGGTGGACGGATGGACGCCGATATTTTACACCCGCCGCACATTTATCAAAGCCGAACAATTTGCCAGAGTGGGTGCGGCCGAGCGGCCGCCGGTTGAAACCGGCGCCGTAATTCTGGGTTTGCTGTGCACCTGTTCCGACACCGGTGAATTCTTTGTCGTCGCATTCGATGCGATCGAACTGGCGGATACGCGGCAAAGCGGTTTTTCGCTGACGTATACCGATAAAACCTGGGCTACCTTACAGGCCGGGTTAAAAGCCCGTCAGGCAAACCCGGCGACCCGGGGGACGCGCATTGTCGGCCAATGTCACGGACATAATTTTCTACCGCAAACCGGAACACATCAGTGTGAAAGCTGTGCCAAGCGGGAGACCTGCGGATTGACCAGCGTATTTATTTCGGAACCGGACTTGCTGTGGTCGCGCTGTGTCTTTTCACGCCAGCCCTGGGCATTCTGCCACATCTTCGGTCTGGATGTTTGCGGAAGCCCGGTTCACGGTTTGTTCGGATTTCGACAGGCCCGTCTGGTTGAGCGGGGGTTTTATCTTATCGATGATTTTTCAACGAATGCTGTTCTTACAGAGGAGAAAGGTTGAGATGGTAGCCAAAGAGATCAAACACCACCCCATGCTGGCAATGCTGCTGAATGAAAAAATTCCGGCCGGGCATCGCCTGGAGGTGTTAAAAGGATTGGCGCATGACGAAAGCCCGGTGTCTGACGAAATTTTAACCAGCTACCTCGATCTAAAATCTTCCGGCCCGGTAGCGGGTTACACCCAGAAAAAAGAGGAGCTGAATCAACTGATCGAGGAAATCAACGAAGGCCCCCGGCGCCTGGGCACCTTTATCGCCCTGCAGCAGCCCGAAGGCCTGCTCTCGCGTGCGGTCGTAAAGCTCGAAAGCGGTGATACGGCCTTTCCGATCGTGGTGGATGCCGGCCTCGCTTCAAAATTACAGTGCGGCGACAACGTCATGCTGGATGCGCGGGCCATCGGCCTGATTGACTTTGCGCCGCTGAACAACACCACGGGTGAAGAAGTCAATTTTGAAAAGCGCATCGGTGACAGCTGCGTCGAGGTCTTAATGCGGGGTGATGAGCGGCATGTGTACGTGGCATCCAAAACCCTGATGGATTCCCTTGAAGGCGATAAGGTTGCTGCCGGCAGCCGGATTCTGGTCTGCCCCCGCCGCCAGGTTGCCTTTGCGCTGCTGGCAGCGGAAGACGGTGCGGCCCGATACCGCTATCTGGATCGCTCGCCCGTCCCGGATGTCGTCGTCGATCGGGACATCGGAGCGCCACCGCCCTATATCGAAGAAGTCCGGCGTCTGGTCTGGCTGGAAATGACGAACCCGGAGCTGCGCCGCAAATACGGTCTGCGCCGCTGCATGATGAAGCTGCTGACCGGAATGCCCGGTACGGGAAAAAGCTATTCGATTCTCGGTCTGATTAGAGAAATTTATGAAATGGTATCCGGTATAACCGGGACGCCTCTGAAGGACCTGCCGCCCCGTGTGATGCGCCTTAACGCTTCCAGTGTATTAAGCAAGTGGCTCGGGGAAAGTGACAAGAACATCTCCCGGTTCTTTGGTGAGGTTGAACAGCTATCAAAAGAGCCCTTTATCACTTCCGGCGGGAGCGAGGTTATATTGCCGGTTATCGTCGTTCTCGAAGAAATCGACGGCCTGGCGCGCTCGCGCGGAGAAGACGCGGTAATGGATCGCATTTTTACGACGGTATTGGAGCTTTTCGACCCGACCCGCAGTGAACTCAAAGACAACTTCATTATTTTCCTCGGAACCACCAATAAGCCCCATCTCGTTGATTCCGGATTTCTGAGACGGATCGGGGGGACCATTGAGCAGTTTTCCGCCCTCGATCGCAACGCCTTTGCCGCGGTCCTCAAAAAACACCTTGCCGGCAAACCCCTGGCGGCAGATGAGGGCGATCCCCGAGAAGATATTCTTTCAAGCGTCGTCTATGAGTTAACCGCCTGGTTGTTTAGCCCCAACGGAGAAGATCGCGGCCAGATCGCGCTGTCCTTTATCGGTACCGGCGAATCTGAAATCCACTTTCGTCGGGATTTTTTGACGCCGGGGTTGGTGGATCGCGCCGTTCAGCACACAGCGCAACTGGCCTGCGAGGCCGAGGCCGGGGGTGCCGCCAGACCGGGCCTGACTTCAGCCGGCCTCAAGACGGCCATAGACGAACAGATCCAGGCAATCATTAAAATATTGCGTGCCGACAACGTCACCAACTATTTGACGATTCCGGAGGAAAGCCGGGTGCAAAGTGTCCGGGCAATCGAACAGCCGGAAATTTTGGCGGCGCAACTGATGAGAGCCGCATAGTGTTATGTTCCAATCTATGGTGTCAGGTTTCAGTGTTCAGGTGTCAGTCAAAATAGCTGATAGCCGATAGCTCATGGCTTCATGGGCTGGGAAGCTGGGAAGCTTGAAAGCTGGCAGGCCAGAAGGCCGTAAAACCTGGATGCTTTCACGCTTTCAAGCATTCCAGCTTGCCAGCCTATCGGCCTTTTTTAGAAGCTGACAACCGCCGTTTAAATTAAACGAAAATGAGCAAAAATTGGGAGGGTGCAATCATGACAGAGCAAATCAGGCGAAGACGGCCGGAGGCCGAACCCACCGGCGCAGGCGGAGCGGAAGACCCATTTGCCGGCCAGGTGGAACCGGACCGGACCGTTACGGTCAGCCACGGTCCTTATCTTGAAAGGCTGCCGGTGGCAAACATGTCGGTCCATCAAATTCGGGTGCGTTTCGGTGATCGGCTGGATATCGATCCGCAATCCCAGGCCGTGATCGACGGTCAGGAGGCGGATGAAAATACCATTGCCCAGGTCGGTCAGCATATCACCTTTGTTCGTAAGGCCGGTGAAAAAGGCAGGCCGGGTTTCAAACCGGCAGAAGCGATTCTATGAGCCGGAGGCCTGGATGGTTGCAACAGTGAAAGACACACCCGCCGATGAAAATGTGGTCATTCGCGGCCGCGAAGTTCTGGCAATCTCACCGGAGGGGCAGTCTGCCCGCATGGGGCTCGAACAGTTTATTCATATTCTCTCCGGTTTCAATGGCCGTGTGAATAGCGGCGGTGTGTTACCGGACGGAATAAAACTGACGGTCTCCCGCGGGTCGCTTACGATCTGGGTATACGAACGCTCACCCCAGGTCTACAGTTTTAAGTGGATCGCCAGGAATTCACCGGCGCCTTTTGGCCGTGGAACGAAGTATCGCACGGTCAGGATTGCGCTGCCTTATCTGATTGTTCTGGCGGTGTTCGAACCCGGGAGGCGCAACGGCATGGAGCTATCCGGCCTGAATGAGTGCTTCTTTCGCCGGCACCCTTTGAAAAGCACCAGGGATGAATTATGTTACCCGGCCCTGCTGAACTGTTCAAAGTTTGACCCCCCGGATGGGCGACCACTCTCCTGGATCTGCACCGCCAAATTAGATTACGGGCGGTTATCAAAGGAACCGGACAACAATCAGCGCATGCAAACCTCCCTGCGCGCTCTTTTGCATACCCTGTTGGAGACCGGGTATAACCGCTCGAGCGATCATCACGAGGCTTCGAGCTGGTTTACGGAATCCACCGGTGTTGATCCCCGGATTTCAACCATCGAGAACTGGGAGAAAGCAACGGCGAAGGATCCGCTTTTTGTTCTGGACGTGCCCTGGCTGTCAACCGGCCTGACCCTGGAGCAGATTATTGAACGAATCTTTAAAAACTCGGGAGCCCGCCGTCCAAAGATTTCTTCGGCAGCCGACATCAGACGCATCCTGTTTAACCACGGTGATTCAGGAACGGCCGGTTTGCCCTTTTAATGAATGATGGAGCCCGCGCTTATGAAATTTGTTAATCCGGATTTGATCACCCCGATCTATGTGAAAGCCCGAAATGACATGCCCTGGCCCGAAGAGGAGCAGGCATTTTATTTGCTCGCCCGGGACGGGCTCTTTTTTTGCCGAAACAGCCGGTTTTTTCAAAGCTGTGTGCCGGCACGCAAAGGCCCGGGCGAACTGGCAAACCAGGAAGCTTTTTTGGAAATTCAATATCCAAAGATTCCGCAGCCTCTTCTGGAGCTTGCCGTGGGCTTTTTCGAGCAGGTCAAGCAACGGCACGGCAGTGAGGCGGCCCTGCTGCTGACCTGGAATTATCGCGTAAAACAGGTCCGGCTTCTGATTCCCAGGCAGCGATGCACCGTCTACCAGGGCTATTACAGCACTTATCCTGCCGGCGTTCACTACGAGATGCCCGCCGAACTGCCGGAAGACGCCTTTATCTTCGGCGATATCCACAGCCATGTCGACGGGCCGGCCTATGCCTCCGTCACCGACAAAGATGACGAACATCACCGTCCCGGGCTGCATATTGTGGTTGGAAGGATCGCTGAAGAGCCGCCCGATTTCCATATTGAAGCGACGGTGGACGGCATGCGCTTCGAGGTGGATCCGGATCATGTTCTCGAGGGATACAGCCGGCGCACGGCGGTATCTGAAAAATGTCTGGACCCGGTGGAAATTGTAGATTTAGCCGCATCCCAAAATGACCGGGACAAAGATGTCACCGTCTATACGGTTAAATATCCGGTTAAAGTAGAATATCGGTCCGGAAAAAAAAACCAGGAAATTCCGAGCCATAAAAGCAGGAGTAAAAATGGACCGGACCCCTCATAAGATCGACGGCCCGCTGGAACCCGTGCTTGCCGAAAATACATCCATTAAGATTATCGGACTCGGTGGGGTTGGCGGCATCATTGCGCGCTATCTTTCGATTTTTCTGGCATCCCTCAACTTAAGTTTACGCCTGGTCCTGATCGACGGCGATTCTTTCGAGCCGGCCAATACAAATCGGATGTTATTTGCCGAATACGGCAACAAGGCAGCGGTCATCCGGGCCGAGCTGCTGCCCCGGTTCACGGATTCTTACCTGTCCCTGATTGCGGTGCCGGAATTCGTAGCGGCTCCAAATATCGCGCGTTTGATTCTTAATGGTGATATCGTGATGCTGGCAGTCGATAACCATGCGACCCGCAAGCTCGTCAGTGACTTTTGCCGAACAGGTCTTGAGGACGTAAGCCTGATTTCAGGTGGAAACGACGGCATCGAGCAGACGGCCATCAATCGCAGCACCCGCGGCACATACGGCAACTGCCAGATTTATCTTCGCCGTGGCGGCAAAGATCTCAGTCCGGCGCTAACGCGCTATCATCCTGAAATTCGGGAACCGGCAGATCGAAATCCGGTGGATAAGAGCTGCACGGAACTGGTCCAGTCGGTCCCTCAGATTCTTTTTGCCAACCTGGCCGCCGCATCGGCCATGCTGAATGCATTCTGGTTATATTGCTGCGATGCCCTGCACTACAGCGAACTGGCCTTCGATATCGCCGACGGGCTGATGCGTCCCATGCCGCTTCCGGCCCCGGCACTCCGATTTTCATCTCAAAATGCCGCCGAGCCGGGTTAGTCAAGAATCGCCAGGCGAAAGAAAAGACGCGAGAATTAAGGAGCGGCGAAATGATTACCTATTACAAAAACGATCGCCAAAGAAAAATAAGTAAAATTTGGATCGGTGTTGGCGGCAGCCTTTTAATTGTCTTGGTCATTGCCCTTATAGGATTGAATGCGGTTTTATTTCATCGTCAAAACAAACTCCAGCAAAACCGCAATCAAATTTTAAACCGGCAGGTTTTCAACACCATTTTGAATGGATTAAGTTCGGCTGATCCGGCTTCCGCTGCGGTGGCCGCAAGTCAACTCGGGAGTTTTCCGGATCAAGGTGACACCGTTGATAACACATTGCTTGACCTGATCGAATCATCCGACAACTACATTGTTTTAAGGGCGGCCCTTTACGCCCTGATCCAAAGGGGAATTTCAGATCATCAAAAGTTGGTCCGGGCATTTTGGAAGTTATGCAAAATGGCCCGCGAGCGAGATTATGAAAAAGACATGGAGTTGAGGGCCATTTACAATGGAATAGAGTATCACGCCGGCGCCGCTCTGGAGGCGTATCTGCAGGATGCCGTCGACGGTAAAATTCCGTCTATTGAAGAAGATGCGATAGAAGAAATAAAGAAACGCTACAGCCTTAGCGGCGGCAGTTTAAAACCGAGTGCTCCGGCTTCCAGGGGAGATGACCTTGATGCCGAATATGACCATGAAAACGCGGTAGCTATAGATATCCAGCAATTAACGAAGATCGCCGAGGAGCTCAACGCGCTGTCATACGCAACGGCTTATTTTGATCGTCATCAGGCCAGAAGCTACGAAAACAGTTTTGCGGTCTTTGAAGTCATTACCTACCTGACAATGCTTCTGCGCGATAGAGTCGCGCCGTCCGGTGTCTATTCGAGCTATGATCCGACGACGCTTAATCTGCATTTGACGTTATATCGATTACTGCAGGAAATCCCTATTCTGCCCCCATTTTACCCGGGTACAGAGCGATTAATGTACCACGACGTCACCTCCGGTAAAAAAGAATCTTACAGAAAAATCTGGAAGCGCCTTTACGAGTACGATCCTTTGATGGCGGGTAACGGATTCAGCGGCTTATTGTTTTCGATCAACAGTAAAGGATTCATGTATAATGAAAGAATTGTTAGAATAATTTACGGCGGCCATTCTTCCAATAATGTGCCCGCTATGGTTTACAGCCTGCTCAAACAACACAGCCGGATCTCAGCAGAACTGATCGACCTGAAGAGCTTCGGTGATCTGATCACACAGGCTCAAGACACTTCCATGGCAGGGCTCAACGCCGAAGATGCTTTGAGCTTAATTTTATTTGCAACGTTTGAGCCAAGTGTGCTGTTTGATATAAATACCGTTATGCCTGATTCAGTTCATGCCCGGGAAGCTATAAAACAGAACATCAATCTGGTTTCATTTTTGCCGTCAGCGCAAAAAGGTAAATTCAATGCAAAAAAGCTAAAATTAAAGCCCATGCAGATCGTCTGGTATGACGCCGGCAATCCGTTTTCCGCCGATTCAGACGTGTTTGCGATCCTGCAGAAATGGTTTGCAGATTTTGCTTTGCAGCAAAGTGCATGGAAATGAGAGGGCAAATTTTAAATGGCGCTTAAGAAAGGGGGGGTTGGTCAAATTGTTAAATAAGGATTTCATCCCGGCCAGCTTACGATCGGATCCGTTGATTGTACGATATGCATTCCGGCATCAGCGAATTTTTGAAATGCTTCGTCGGCCTGCTCGGTATAATCGATAACGTCCGGAATAACCACCGGTGACGTACAATCTTCTAAAAGATAAACTTTTTCGGCAAGCTTCCTGTCGACCACGAAAATTTCATTCAACAGATCTTCAATTGTCCAGGCAACGCAGTGACTTTTTGCCTGTCCGCCAATAATCACGGCATCAAAGTCCAGCAGTTTGTAAATAAAACCGACATTCTTCTCGGCAATCCCTTCGCCTGCGGGTCCCGCCAGTACTTCCGGGCTGAGAACCGAGTAGTTCTCGGTGAACGCATTGTCCCCTTTCACTTGAAAATCCGGTTGACTCAAGCGGGCAATGCTATGGAAGAAGACCGCTTCCTCGACGGCCGAAACCAGTGCATGACCGATCCCGCCCAGCATGGCATGATAGGGCCATATGGTCAGATCGTATTTGCCGCCGTCTTTCAATTGCCGGGTATAATGGCGTAAATAGTCCTGACCGTAAGCTTCGTCGATTTGCAGGCTGGCAGCCAGCTGCGGGTTAAATTTCCAAACCCCCTTTTCAATGTCATCTTCGGTAATGAGGGTAAACGGTGACGGATGCTCCCCCGCGTCATTTGTCAGAAAGATGCCGTGAAAGATCTGCATCGCCTGATGGGTATCCATTGTCGGGCAGATTTCGGTAATGACATTGAGATTGCGATAAATGAATTCACACAGCCTGCGGTTATCATCAACAGCCCCTGTTCCGGATGTCCCGCCGACATAGAGTTCAAAATCCGGAATACAGAAGGTATTCTGGACATCGACCAGCAGCAGGGATATTTTAAGTTTATCCCGGAAGGCCGGCTGCAGTTTATGCGCCCTGGCCCATTCTTCAGCATCTTGAGCCCGCTCCTGATAGGGAACCCTCCAGACTTCACCCACACTCTGGGGGTTGAAATGGGACGGAATCGAAAGTTCATTGGCTGCCATGATTTACCCCTTCGATTAGGCGTTAAAAATTAGATCTCAGCTCCGTCTCTTATATATGGCAATAGATTGTTGGAGTGTCAATGTTCGGTGTCGAGGTTTCGGGTGTCAGGTGTCAGAGTTAAGGGCGACAGGCAGAAGTAACAAGCCAGTTGCTAAAACATTGGAACCCGCCAGCGCAGCGGCAGCCACTTCACGCCGCAAGCACCTGACACCTATTTGTTAGCGACCGTTTTACTGATGAATTCATTGATTTTTGTGTTGGCTTTACGGGCCAGTTCGATTGGAAAAAAATTAAAGGTATGAATACCGCCGGGATAGACCGCCAGTTCCGCCGAATTGCCCGCAGCCAGCCAGCGCATATGCATAAATAAGGTGTCATCGATGAGCGGGTCCAGGGTTCCGATCGTAAAAAAGGCCGGCGGCAGACCGGATAGATCGGCATAAAGCGGCGAAATATCCGGATCGAAGACGTTACCCGCCTTGAGATAATTTTCGTGAAACCACTCTATGATTTTCGTGTTTAAAATTAAATATCTTTCCCCCCAGCACCGCACACTCGGGGTCATGGACATATCGTATGGGCCATAAGTTAAGACCGCCCCGCAAAATCCGCTGAAATCATGCCGATCACGCATCCTGAGAAGGGTAACCACGGAAAGGTTCGCCCCGGCCGACTCGCCTCCGATGACCAGCCTGTCGGTACCGAATTCGGCGCTGCTGTTTTCAGCAAGCCAGACGGCCACCGCTTCACAGTCATCCGGTGCTGCAGGATAGGGGTTTTCCGGTGCCAGCCGATAGCCCACACTCACCACGGCTGTCTGGCAGGTCTTGCAAATTTCAAAGAGAAGTTCATCGTGCTGGTCGGCAGTGCCCAGCATAAACCCGCCACCGTGAATATGCATATAAACCCCGGCGGCTTTTTGCGGAATGAAGACCCGAATGGGAATATCGCCGGCCGGGCCCGGAACCTTGCGATCCTGAGCCTCGTCAAGGTGCTTGATGGCGCCAAATACCGAATAGCCGGCTGCACGCGCATCGCGAATCGCCTGGGGCTCAAATTTGTACAAAGGCGGCATGGCTGCAAGTTCTTTTTCGATGCGTTCGATGAAATCCGCAGTTTCGGAATCGACGGCAGCGGGGTCAAACAGCTTTGAATCAATAATAGATGGTTGCGACATGATCACTCCTTAAATATTAATCTAGGAGGTTTATTGACAAATGCAAGATCATTCAAATTTCGAGTTTGCAGACAATCCTCTGAAGGCCTTGCGAATCCCCAGCTGTGTAAAAAAGGAGCTAAGGGCAACACCCAAAGACGGCCGATTTCTGACTGTATGAAACGTCCGGCTCAGAATTCGACCCGTACTGAAACCTTCATTCAGGATCCGGGAGTTCAAATCGTACATTTCTTCTGGATCCATGGTCGGGTGTTTGAAAACGACGGCGTCTCCCCCATAGAGATCCCAGGACAGTTCGGTAAATATTCTGCCCTGTTGTATATACTCATCGTAGATCGCGCTTCCCGGCATCGGTGTTAAGGTTATGATAAACGGAATAATCTTCATTTCATCGCAAAAGTCCAGGGTGCGCCGGTATGTTTCCGGTGTATCTTCGTCCCAGCCGACGACAAAGAAGCCCATGATCTCTATGCCCAATTGCTGAATTATTCTGATATTTTCCCGCATCTTCTCAACATCAAAAACATCGGGCGAGGTGAAGTGAAGCTTGCGCCAGGCGCCCGACTGCTTCTGCCCCGCGCCGGATAAGGATTCCAAACCGGCGGCGACCGAACAGAGCCCGCTTTCGGCTGCCAGTTCGACAATTTTGCGGCCGTCTTTGTAATTTAAGGCCGATAACCCGCCCGCACCGCTCCAGAGCCTTTTGGGCTGCAAACTCGCCAGTTCTTTGTACAGATCCAGATAGTATTGATTTTCCTCCGGCCGATCCACTATCTGAGGATGACCAAACACGCTGTCATCCACATTAAAGTATTTTTTACGCAGGGTATCGACCTCGGCAACCACTTCGTCGATGGGGCGATGCCGTATCAGGGGACCAAAAATCGGTGTCACCGGGCAAAAGCGGCAGGAATTGGGACACCCCCGGGTGGTAAAAACCGAATCCATGAGATAGCGGTCCCGCGGCAGCAAGTCCCGTCGCATCATCGGAAGGTTGGCAAGGTCCGGCCTTTTGGGCTGGTGATATACGCTACCGTTGAGCGAATCTATTTTGTAAGGACCGCAGACATAATAATCCTTTAAAATTCCGGCTTGAACATCGTTCAGAATTACCGGCCAAAGCGCTTCGGCCTCACCAATGGCAACCGCGGAAGCATGCTGTTTGGCTTCCTGCGGAAAGGCAAAAATATGGGGTCCCCCCAAAACCACTGTCTTGCCCATGGCGATAAATTTGTCGGCAATGTCATAGGCAACCAAAGCCAGCGGCGTGCGCACGGTGATTCCAGCGATGTCGCAAGCAGCGTCATAATCTATTTCATCACCGTAAAACATATCGGCCAGTTGAATCTCATGTTCCTGGGGCGTCAGTGCCGCCAGCAAGGTAGGCGCCAACGGCATAACCGGGAACGTGGCTTTGCCCATTTCAACTTTGCGACCGGGAAAGATGAGCTTAATTTTCATTTATGACCTCCCCTGTATGGAATACTTCTTGTGTTTATCAATAGCCACGCTTCGGTTGCCCGAATTTTTCGGACACCAGCTTTGGGGTTTCATGCTTGCGGTGGCAGGCGATGCGGTGACCGCTTTCGACGGCTTCAAGCAACGGCTCTTCTGCCCGGCAACGATCGACGGCAAACGGGCAGCGGGTATGAAACCGGCAGCCTGCGGGCGGATCCGCGGGACTGGGCACATCTCCGGAAAGTACGATGCGCCAGGGCCTGTGCTCGACATCCGGAACCGGAATACTCGAGAGCAGGGCGATGGTGTATGGGTGCAACGGGCGGCCAAAAAGATCTTTGGTCCGGGCGATTTCTACGATTTTCCCCAGATACATCACTGCCAGGCGATGGCTGATATATTTGACCACCAGAAGGTGGTGGGTGACGAAAAGATAAGTCAAACCCAGCTTTTGCTGGAGTTGAATCAAAAGATTGAGGATCTGAGCCTGAACGGAAACATCCAGTGCCGAGGTGGGCTCGTCCAGTACGATAAACTCCGGATGGGTCGCGATCGCCCGGGCAACCGCGATGCGCTGGCGCTGCCCGCCGGAAAATTCGTGGGGATAGCGCAGGTAATGATCCCGGGTTAATCCCACAAGCTCCAGAAGCTCTTTGACGCGGTCCGCCAGCGCGCGGCCGCTGAGGTTATTCTGAGCTTTGATCGGCTCGGCAATGATATTTTTGATCAGCATGCGCGGGTTTAATGAGGTGGTCGGATCCTGAAAGACCATCTGAAGTTTGCCGCGAATTCCCAATTTTTTAATGACGCTTTTCTTTAAGATCCCGATATCGGCGGATCGATCTGTTCCGTTTCTGCGCGGATAATAATGGATGTGGCCGCCGGTGGGCGCGTGCAGGCGAATGATGGCTTTTCCGGTGGTCGTTTTACCGCATCCGGATTCGCCCACCAGCCCCAGACACTCGCCACGAAAGATATCCAGGTCGATACCGTCCAGAGCCTTGACATCGGCGACCTTGCGCTGCAAAACCCCGCCCAGGATGGGGTAGTACTTTTTAAGGCCTTTTATTTCCAGAATCTTCTTCATCTTAAACAGCAGTTGTCAGGTGTCGGGTGTCAGATGTTTAGCATTTGATAAATAGCTCATGGCTCATAGGCTGGGATGCTTGGAAGCTTGGAGGCTAGAAGGCTGAACGGCTTGAAAATAATTCAGCCTTCCAGCTTCCCAGCCTACAAGCCTTTTTTCGAGGCGGCCCAGTAACAGGCCACCTGATGATTTTTGGCGACTTCGATCATCTCGGGAAACACCCCTTTACACTTTTGCATGGCATGCGGGCAGCGCGGATGAAAACGGCAGCCGGATGGCGGTGACACCAGATTGGGCACACTGCCCTCGATACTCTCAAGTGCCCCTTCCTGGGAAAGCCTCGGTACGGAATTCAGCAACGCCCGGGTGTACGGATGTTTCGGCGAAAGAAATAAATCTTTGATGTCGGCAACCTCGCAAAGATTACCGGCGTACATGACGCCGACCCGATCACAGATTTCGGCAACAATACCCAGATCGTGGGTGATCAGCAGCACCGATGATATCTCTTTTTGTTTAAGCTCGCGTAAAAGCTCAAGGATCTGGGCCTGAATGGTGACATCCAGATTCGAGGTAGCCTCATCGGCAATCAGGAGAATGGGATTACACGCCAGGGCGATGGCGATCACGATGCGCTGTTTCATACCCCCGGATAGATTATGCGGATACCGCCTGACGATCTCGGCGGCATTTGCGATGCCCAGCTTCTCGATAATTTCGATCGCACGCCGCAGCGCCTCTTTCCGTAATCTCCGGTCCCACCTTTTGAGAATCGGAATCCGGCTCATCACTTTCAGGATCCAGGCATCCGGCTTTTTTTCTCCGGTCCGGTATAGGGCCTGCAAAACTTTCCTCAGCGGATTAAATGCGCGGCCGTCATCCGCGTTAAAATCAGCGTTGATTTTTTTGCACATCTCCCCTTTACGATGAAACAGGAAGCTTTCCGAAACCTGATCACCGATACTCATAATCGGATTCAGGGCCGCGTTGGGCTCCTGGAAAATCATCGAAATGCTGTCGCCCCGCAACCGTTGCATGTCGGATTCGGTTTTCTGCAGCAGATCCAGGGCTTCCGAACCGCCGGCGGCGTCCGGATAAAAAAGGATCCTGCCGCCCTCAATTTTTCCCGGCGCCTGTATGATCCGCATCACGGAACGCACGGTGACGCTTTTGCCGCAGCCGGATTCACCCACGAGTCCGAATGTAATGCCGTGATCTATGTCGAGGCTTACGCTGTCCAGAGCCTTGACGACCCCTTCATACGTGTAGAAGTTGGTCACCAGATCGATTGTCTCTAATAATTTAGCCATTTTATCTCGTTTAATTAGACAGGATTATTCCGGATTATTCTTATTCTTCATCACTTTCCAGAAGAAAGTGATGAAACCCAATCCCGCCTGCGGCGGGAAATTTGTGGTTTTACCCGTCAGTAAATAGAACCATCTATTTTCAGGCATACGCGCGCTTATATTAATAAGTTTTTTTCGCCGCAGGCGATTGAAATTTTTGGCTTTCATCCGGAAAGCCAAAAAATATCCAGTTAATCCTGTAAATCCTGTCTAAAAATTAAATAAAAACTTCCAATATCCAAATTCCGCAATCGTATCATCTCCCTATTTAGCACCACTTTTCCTGAGAGCCGTATCTATCTCATCAAGATGCAGCTTTCGATGCATCGACCGATACAGCCTGAATTTTTCGCCAAGGCTTTCAATGGCTTCGATCAAATCCGAAGAAGCCTCTTGCAGTTCACGATCGATTGCCTCAGCGGATGAAACCGCGAGATCGGCCGCCGCCCGCGGCGGTATGGCCCGCCACAGGGGGAGGAGTGAATCATTTGTGACGTCAATGTCTATCGGTGATAGCGCAACGCCGCTCTGCTTCCATTTGCGCATCAAAACCAGTGATCGCTGATCCCAAAACGCCAGATGCGCAAGGGCGACCGCAATCGTCCAGTCGTCTCCCAGAGGAAGACTCAACTCTTCGTCTTTTAAACCGGCGACAAGCGCAACCAATCTTGCGCGCGCTTTCGCATTCTCTTCAACAAAAGGCCGATCCATAAAACCTCCTCAAAGAAACGATTAATATTTAACCTAACGACAACGCCCTTTTCTGGGCATCTCAATAACTCGGACATGATATTAAATTCTTACGCGCAGCGGTTGAGGGTTTTCATTTGTCGGCGTCTCAGCGACAAATGAAAAAAATGAACTCTCTGCGACCTCTGCGCCTCTGCGGTGAAATTACCATATCATCTTCGCCTGAGTTTGGGATCGAAGGCGTCGCGCAGGGCGTCGCCGATTAAATTCCAGGCCAGCACGAAAAGGATGATACACCCACCGGGGATAACGATGGCGTACCAAAACCGCAGGGGATCATCCACCGGGCCGACAATGTAATTTCGAGCCAGGGCGACCATCTGACCCCAATCGGCATATCCTTTGGGAGCCCCCAGACCGATAAAACTCATAAACGCCGCGGTAATCACCATGGATCCCATGTCCATGGATGCCATGATCAATACGGGATAAATGGCATTGGGCAAAATGTGCCGCAGGATGATCCTGAAATCCGAGACGCCCATGATTTTGGCGGCCTGCACGAAGTCCTGATCGCGCAAGGTTAAAATTTCCGAGCGGATCACCCGAACGTACCAGCGCCACTGCACCAATGCCAGGGCGATCATAATTTTATCGAGCCCACGCCCGAATGCCACCGTAATCGTCATCGCCAGCACCAGGGTGGGGATCGCCCACATAATGTCCGTAGCGCGCATGAGCACTTCGTCAACGACCCCCCCGTAGTAACCGGCCACCGCCCCCAGGGAGACCCCCACAAAGCCGGCGATCACAACCACAAAGAGACCGATTTTAAATGCCGTGCGCGTTCCCCAGATCACACCGTAAAAAATATCATACTGGCCCGATGTCGAGCCGAAGATGCGATCCGGGCCCGGGGGTCTGGGTGTTGGCGAGAATCCTTTGTGCGGCATCAAATACGGATTGTGGGCATATTTCGGGGGCGCAATCTGGGGCGCTAAAATCGCCACCGCGGCAAAGACAAACAGCAGCGTAAAACCGATGATGGCCGACGGATTTCTAAAAATCCGGTGGAGCGTAAATTTGAGTTCACGCAGTCTGGGATGTTGATCGGTCATAAATAAAACCGTTATATTGGTTTCATTGGTTTAATTAGTTTAATTGGTTGCTGGAGGGTCCTCAGAAACAACCAATCGAACCAATTCAACCAATAAAACAGATTAAACTAATCCAACCTTATCCTAGGATCGATATACGCATACAAAATATCAAGCGTCAGATTGGTGATCACAAACACGATCCCCATAAACAGGCAGATGCACATCAAAACGGGCATATCGAGCTGCACCGCTGAATGCGCCAGCCACCAGCCGATTCCCTGACGGTTAAACACCACCTCCACCGAAATGCTGCCCTCCATGGACAGGGCGACCAGCTGGCCCGCCACGGTGACCACCGGCAGCAGCGCATTGCGGCGCGCGTGCCTGATATTGACGGTTCTTCTATCCGCCCCTTTGGCCCGGGCGGTCATCACGTAATCCTTGGATAATTCTTCGATAATACCCGAACGCATGACCCGCATGTTCAAAGCCACCACGACAATCACATAGGTCATCACCGGCAACACAAGGTGCCGCAGAGCATCCAGGGTAACATCCAACCTTCCGTTGAGAATCCCGTCAAGGGTGTACATACCGGTATAGCGGGTAAACTTGTCCGGATTGTCCAGGATAAACATGGTAAATTGATCGCTGATGACCCCCGGCGAAAATATCGGAATGTATCCGTAAAAAATCATGAGCAGCAGCAGGGCAAATAAAAAGGTGGGAAGGGACCAGCCCACAACCGCAAAAATACGGGTAAGATGGTCGATCCAGCTGTTCCGGTGAACGCCGGAAACAGTGCCCAGCCAGATTCCAAAGATAATGACAATGGGGGCGGCAAAAAGATTCATCTCCAGGGTCACGGGAAAATAGCGCCAGAACGCTTCGCCGACCGGCTGGGCCGCAATGAGCGACCAGCCCAGATTGCCCTTAAAGACTTCTTTGATCCAGCGAAAGTACTGAATGTAAAACGGATCATCCAGGCCGAATTGTTTGACCAGTTTGGGAATGTCCTTGGCCTGCTGGGGGGTGGTCACAAAGGCGGCCGCTCGGCGTTCCGGACTGAAGGTCATGAGAATGCCGAATATCAAAACGGAAACCCCGAAAAGAACAAAAATCAGTAAGAGAAACCTTCTTGTGATGAAAGCATGCATGGCTGATATTCAAAAAGTGACTAAAGTGAACTAAAGTTGCAAGTGACTAAAGTTAAGGTGTCGCAGTGCTCCATCTTTTTATAAAAATGACAGAATTCCTTAACTCTAGTCACTTTAGATAACTTCTTACTTTAGTGCACTTGTGTTGATGCATTCTTTAGATAGGTTTACTACTCTTTCCAGATATTCATCAGCATCTCATTGGCATCCGTGAGCATGGCATTGGGCACATAGCCTTTTACCCAATCCCGGTATGCGCGAACCACAATCTGCTGGTAGATCGTGTTGGCAATGGCCTCCGTATACCAGAGCTCCTGAAGCCTGTGGTAGATCTCTTTGCGTTTGTCGGGATCCACGGTTGCGATACCCGCTTCGCAAAGTCGATCCACTTCAGCATTCTCGTAAGCCATATAGCGGCCGTACACACCCCGGGAGTGCATGAAGGTGTACATGAAATTGTGCGGGTCGGCATAGTCGGCTCCCCAGCCGATGATGAATATGGGGTACATAAAATTGCGGTACTTCACCAGGTAGTCCTTCCACTCGACATTGCGGACTTCGATCTGAAATTTCGGATTCAACGACATGATGTTTTCAGCCATCATGTGGGCGGCGGCCTCACGCATTTCGTTGCCCGTATTGTGGGTGATAATCATCTTAAATCCCTTCTCCCAGACCTGGCCGTCCCAGGCTTTTTTCATGTAATCGGCTGACTTTTTCAGGTCGAACGCGTAAATCGGCACGTCCTTGTGATAGGGCAGGCCTTTGATATTGGGGCTGGAAGGCATCACCACCAGGTCATTAAAAACGTCCTTTTTATAAGTTTGGCGATCAAAAGCGTGCAGAAACGCCTTG
>Ga0209536_100002422_pt1 | contig 30396 bp, 23 predicted proteins | sample DeeMarSeWOR28_12_FD_187461 | JGI IMG/M metagenome (GOLD analysis project Ga0209536, IMG submission 187461) | Marine sediment microbial communities from White Oak River estuary, North Carolina - WOR-2-8_12 (SPAdes) (version 2) | ecosystem: Environmental > Aquatic > Marine > Intertidal zone >...
GTAAAGCCCACCATGAATTTCAAACGAACTTTCTCGGCGGTGTGCGGCATACGCAATGGGCCGGGTGGTATTCAGCATATGTTCTCGGTCGTCTCGGAGACTTCACAACACCAACTCTGTTGACTGAATGGCTGGAGGAAGTACCGAATAAAAAGGGGTGGTTTAAGCATGCTGCCGAACATGTCTTTTTGAAGATCAAAACTGATTAACCTGACCGTGCACTTATCTGCGCAGAGGTAATATACATGGCTGTTCAACTGATCAACCGCCTAGCTTCCCTACCGAATTTATCCGGAATACCGCGCAAAGAACTTAAATGGCTTGTGGGACACGGGCAATATGTCGTTTACGAGGTTGGAACAATCGTCGGTCCCAAAGGTAAACGGGTCGACTATCTCTGGATTATTCTATCCGGGAAAATCGCTATCCGGGTCGATCGCGGTGCCGGGCCCAGGCGGGTCAGAGAATGGCGGGCCGGAGAAGTCACGGGTATGCTGCCGTATTCGAGGATGAGCGGGCCGCCGGGGGACAACTTTGTTGAAGAGAAGACCGAGGTTCTGGCAATTCACGTAAAAGTTTTTCCGCAAATGATTCACCTTTGTCCATCGTTTACTGCCTTTACCGTGCATAGCATGCTCGACCGTGCACGGAACTTCAACACAAGCGATCTGCAGGATGAGAAGATGATATCACTCGGAAAACTGGCGGCAGGCCTGGCTCATGAACTGAACAATCCTGCATCTGCCACGGTAAGGGACGCCAAATTGCTGTCAGAAGGCCTGACCAGCCTGGATGCTGCCTCCCGAACGCTCGGTGCAGCCGGATTGACTGATGCGCAGTTTGCCATCATCCAGAATATGCGCGCAGCATGTCTTATGAAATCGAACGGTTCATCCCTGTCACCAATCCAGAAGGCCGACCATCAGGACAAGATTAACAATTGGCTGGTCCGCCACCGGTTGAATCCGGACTTTTCCATGCCACTGGCTGATACTTCGATCGCTATCACGCAGCTTGATGAACTGGCAAACGCGATACCGGTCGAGGCTCTTGACCTGTCACTCAAATGGATAATTGCTTGTTACACCACACATTCCCTCTCGGTTGAGATCGAACAGGCTACAACCAGGATTTATAAAGTGATCGACGCTGTCAAGAAATTTACCTATATGGATAATCTGGCTGATAAGGAGTTTATCCATGTGGAACCCGGGATCCGGGATACCATCAGCGTACTAATCGCAAAGACGAAAGCGAAGAATGCAGCCATCACGCTAAAAATAGATACCGGTCTTCCGCGTGTTTACGCTAACGGAAGCGACCTCAACCAGATATGGTTCAGTCTGCTTGATAATGCGCTGGATGCCATTTCCAATTCCGGAAATATCGGCATCGAAGCCTGCAAAGAACTGAACGGGGTAGTTGTCCGCATAGTCGATAACGGAGCTGGTATCCCATCTGATATCGTTTCCAAAATATTTGATCCTTTCTTTACTACCAAACCGCCAGGGCAAGGAACGGGTCTCGGCCTGGACTTGACCCGTCAGTTGCTCCGCCGATACCATGGTGACATTTCTGTAATCTCGCAACCCGGCCGGACCGAGTTCAAGGTAAGTTTAATTACCGAAAGTCCAACAATACCTGCTGTTGAACAGGGCAATTAAACTAAAAGCCAGGGATAAATAGATACCGGGGCGGTTCACGGTATTGTTCCAGCTATACTGCATTGAAGGCTCAAATCTCCCTTTGGCAAAGCTAGTCAAAATAATGTATGCCTCACCGGATATTACTGAAATAGATACAGGTAAATCTCAGTCTTTGTTAAAATTCCGTTCTTATGGTTCCTACAATAAAGTATTTTTAACGGTTGTTTAATACATTAAAGGAATGTGAGTCTGCTTAAATAATTATGTCGTTTCTACTTGGATATTTAGAGATACTGAATCGCTTGGCCGGTGTAAGCAACTAAAATAATGTCAAGTAAAGTGTGACTTTGGTCAATGAGAAGAATCTGATATGAGGTATAATTAGCATATATTGATAAATACGAACCAATTATCTGGTTAAAATAGTATATATTTTTTATCAGATTCATTTCATATTTTTAACAGTGGAAAGTGTGTTAGAAATATTGGTTTGAATCTTTAAAATAATTTTTTTATCATTCATTTCATGATTTAGCATTATGCATTATGTAGCTAACGTGGCGGAGCTGTATATTGGCGATAAGATTTCAGAATCCCGGAAAATAAGTATTCGCAAGTATATGTCAAGTCATAAGCCAGACTTATATTTCATATGAGGATTTGATGAAAACGATATTTTGTACGACGTTGCTTCTGGTGGTAACGCTCAGCTCCTTACAAGCCCAGATCCTCGAACCGGGTGATGGTGTGAGAATCCGGTTTTTGAACATCGATGAGCGGATTTCAGGTGATTATTTTATACCGCAGAACGGGGATTTGCAATTACCATACATTGGGGTCATCTACACACCGGAACGGGATTATAGTATTATCAGAGAAGAAATTAATGCTAAATATGATTCCATATATCACGGCGTGGAATTGACGATACTGCCTTTGTTCAGGATCAGTGTTCTGGGAGAAGTCAGAACCCCGGGTGTGTATTTTGTAACGGGTGTTGAAAAATTACTGGATGTGATTGCCCTTGCAGGCGGAGAAACAGCTGATTCAGATATGAGTGAAATTTATGTTGAACGCAAAAATGAGGAATTCGTATTCGATGCGGAAGAATTGCTGGAAGATGAAGGTGATCAGCAAGACTTCTATTTAAAATCGGGGGATAGGGTCTTCGTTTCACGAAAATGGGGTACGGCAAGAAATACAGCGCTGTTTTTTGCAGCGGCCACACTGGTAATCGCCATAATTTCTCTGGTAACCAGATAATGATTTTACTCCAGTGAGATATATCGGTGATGCCGATGTAAGACAAAGTTTGGATTAAATCTTTTATTACACCTATCCGGCCTTTGAAATATTGTCCGCATTCAAAGCAGGTAGAGCACAGGAATTGATCATGCCAGAGAAACAAATATCACCGATAAATCGGTCCGGAAATATGCAAAAAGAAGAATTAAATATTCAACAGATCATCCATACAATTTACCGGCGAAAATCCATATTGTTGATCGTACTCGGTTCATTTTTCATAATTGCTTTTTTTTACAGCATCCTCAGCAAGCCTGTCTATGAAAGTTATGTTGTCGCCAAAAAAGATGAAGTCGATGATCGTCGGGTACGGGACGAGATAGCGGAAATGTTTCAGATGCAAACTATGGATGAATTAGAGACTGTTATTGAGGTTATAAAAACCAGGGATGTACTCGAAGGGGTTATTAATGAATTAAAATTGACCCTGTCGATTGATCAGGTCGAATACGGTAACGGTGATTCCCGAGAATTTGATACCGATCATCTCCTTTATCTGACCGATGCTGAACGCAGTAACGGTAAATTGCCACGTTTTAACAAAGTAGCAATTGATAATTCTTTTGAAGGAGATGAATTTTGTATTGAAAGAACTCCTAGCAGTGAATTTAAAATGTATAACTCCGAAAGTGATCTGCCGCTTCAAACCATAAAAATTTCGCCAAAGACAGAATTTGTTCTACCCGGCGTGCACCTGGTTTTTGACTGGCGAAATGCGCAAGCTGGTGATAAAATCTATTTTGAGATTAGAAACATGGAGGAAGTGGTTGATAAACTGCAAAAGGTGATTTCAATTTCAAGTATCGGTGCGACAAATCTGGCAAAATTAACAGTGGAATCGACTTCACCGCAAATGGCAATGATCCTGGCCAATACGATAGTTGAAAATTATCGTAAGGTCAGGCTGGAGCAGAAACGCCAGACTATCCATTATTCATTCAGGTTCGTCAACGATCAGCTGAACGATATCGAAGAGAAATTGCAGGATGTTGAAAGGGAGCTAAGCCAATTTAAAAGTGAGAATCAGATAGTTATTCTCGAGGAAAGTTCCAAAGATATCATTGAGTTTCTCAGCAACCTTGAAAGTGAAAAATTAAAGGTTGAATTAGAGCTTGTGGAATCCAGAAACAAACTGGCTGAAATGAAAAAAGAACTCCAGAATAAAGGTTATTTTGATCAAACCTATATCACTCCGCAACGGAATGACCGCAGGGATTCGCCATTTTCCGTTTTGTTAGAGCAATTATCGGATGCGGAACTCAAACGTATTGAGCTGTTACAAAAACGTAAGGAAAATCATCCTGAAGTGGTTGCCGTTAATGAGCAGATAAATCAGATAAAGGCCAAATTGGAAGAATATAATCAAAATACGCTGACTTCCTATAGTATTATAATTAATACGTTGGAGAAAAAACGGTTAAATTTAAACAACTTGATTCAAAAATATTCAGAACGAATAGAAAATTTACCTGAACAGGAATCGGAACTGATCAGATTAATCAGAAATAAAAATGTGTACGAAAAAATGTTCACCCTGCTACTTGATAAACGCGAGGAATTCAGACTTGCGGAATTGTCGAAATTGCAGGATATCGTGATTGTAGAATCTGCACGCGTTCCACTTAAACCTGTCCGACCCAGGAAAATGCTTAATATGGCCATATCGCTGGTCCTGGGATTATTCGTTGGATTTGTCGCCATTTTTACACTTGAAGTATTTGAAAAGAAAATAACAACCCTGGATGAAATTGAAGGAAAGTACCGGTTCCCGATATTGACGATTATTCAGAAATACGACAAAGCATTGGAAGAAAAGATGAATAATGCAATACATGGGACAGATCGACTTGATATTTTGATAGACGATATAATAATTCCCCAGGAATCCTTCCGTTTACTTGATCTGAAACTTCAGAATTATGCGGAGAACGGCGCGAAATCTTTTTTAATCTCAAGTTGTGAGGAAAATACCGGCAAAACATCAATTGCTATCAGTTTTGCCATTTCTCTCGCACTGAAAGGCAAAAAGGTACTTCTTGTCGATTGTGATTTAAGAAAAGAAGGTATAGCTAAATTTATGAACGAAAAATCCAGATCACGCGGTATAATCAATCTGGTAACCGAGAATACGAATTCGAACAATATAATAAAACAGCTGCAACTTGGCGAAAAATCTGGCAACCGTATTGATTATATCCCGGCCGGTGGTTCAACAATTAATTCCGGAAAGATCCTGGAATCGGAAAAAATGAAGGAGTTAATTGACGATTTGTATCTGAAATACGATTACATCATCCTCGATACGCCACCTGTAACAAGAGTTGTTGATACCCTTGTACTGGGCAAGCTCGTGAATGATCTGATATTAGTTATAAGACCCAACCATACCCTTAAGGACAGGCTGGAGTTGGCCGTCGAAGAATTGAATGATTCTGAGATCAATATATTAGGCTTTGTCGTAAATGCCGCAGACATAACAAAACTCTCGCATAAATATAAATACGGGTATGGATACGGGTACGAATACTCTGCATAAAGACAAGGCCCCTGCTGACTTTTTTTATTTTTTAACTATTCCCCTGGTAATTTAAAATCTGTTAATACAGCGCATTCCCGCTCTGACTGATACTCATTCGTAGATACTATTAAATTTATGTAATTGTCAGACTGATAATTAAAACTTAAAACCCGACTTATCCTGTGATTTTATCAACTTCGGATTCAACGAAAACCTCAGTTAAGTAAATCCGGATGAGGCATATACACACCCGGATTTTATTGATAAATAATAAAAACAATATTAAACCGGACTTTCATGCTGCCAAATAATAAACCATCCAAATGATAAACATCTTAAAATTATTCAAACAGAGAAATCTTTTGCAGAATAAACAATATAAATCCATACTGAAATATGGAAATGGATGGTATGAAGAAAAGAAATTTTCTGAATTACTTGAGCGTGAATTAAAGCGAACCTATCGGACTCACTCACCATTATCTCTCGTTATCCTTGATCTTACTGCTATTGAACCTGCAGAAATCGGTCAGCGCAAATTAAGTTATGCATATTTTCTGGAAAATTTTCAAAAGGTAATCAATGCTAATTCCCGTGAAATTGATATAAAATGTGCCGATGAAGATAAACTTCTGAAAATTCTCTTACCGGATACTTCCTTGGCCGGTGCCAAGGTTTTTGTCGATAAAATAACGTATTATTTATATCAGGGAATAAAATCAAACCAGGATGGAGAATACTTAGCGCTATTAAATGAAATAAAATTTATAACACATCCTTTAAATCATTATTCAGGCGAGGCAAATATCGAGGTGAAGCCAGTGATCACGAAAAAGAAAACAAATGACTTAAAGCGAACCTCGATTAAACCGGTATATCAAATAAGTTGGGAGACCGAGCCGTCATCTAGTGATTCCCTGGTTCTGCCGGTACCTTTCTTTCTTCAGGAAATATATGCGGATATCAGTGATATAAGCTATAAGTATCTTAAAAGGCTCATGGATATCATTTTATCAACAGCGGGAATTATATTGTCTCTGCCTGTAATCGGGATAATTGCTCTACTTATAAAATGTAATTCGCGCGGTCCGATTCTATTTAAACAGAAAAGACTGGGATATTTAGCTAATGAATTTACATTTTTGAAATTCAGAACTATGACGGTCGATTCCGATGACACAATACACCGGGATTATGTAAAAAAACTGATCGAAGGCAATGACAAAGAAATTAATCTTGGCACCGACGATAAACCGCTCTACAAACTTGAAAATGATCCCCGGATCACCTGGATAGGACAGTACTTAAGAAAATTCAGTTTGGATGAATTGCCACAATTTTTTAATGTGCTCAGAGGGGACATGAGTATCGTAGGACCACGGCCTCCTTTAGCCTATGAATTTGAGCATTATCAATATTGGCACATGCGCAGAGTACTGGAGGTGAAACCGGGCATTACCGGATTGTGGCAGGTTAGCGGCAGAAGTAAAACGACCTTTAACGAAATGGTAAGATTGGACATGCAATATATCAATAATCAATCATTCCTGCTGGATGTAAAGATCATTTGGAAAACCATTGCGGCTGTATTCAATACGGACGGCGCATTATAATTGAGGAGGGATTGTGATTGATGCTGGCGCGGGGATTCTGAATTTGGTCAACTTCTATCTCGCGGCCAATCCTCACTGTTCCTCTGACCGTTTGATTGAATTTATTGGTGGAAAATACATTGCTGTCTTAATCATTAATATTTACCTTTTACTCAAAAGCTTGAGCTTCTTTTTCGATCGGCCTTAATATAAATAGGCTTTGATAATTATATAAAAATCCCCCTTTTCCGAACAAATGAATATCAATTAAAAAACACTCCTTAAAATCAAATCCGGTAATACCCGATCAATTTTTAATATAATCCGTAGATTCCCAATATTCGAGCTATATTCTCAATTAATCTGTTTGAGATCTGTTTGCTCGCATTCTTTAATAAAACCTGGTGATTTGCTAATCAATCTACACAGAATTTCCGCAAAATGGAGATAATAAATCCTTTTCATATTACAGACTGGGATCAACTGGTACTCGCTTCAAGGTGCTATTCGTTCTTTCATTCATCAATGTGGCAACAGGTATTAACAGAATCGTACCATTATAATCCCCGGTATATGTGTCAAATAAAAGGCAAAAAATTCATTTTTCTTCTGCCGCTTATTGAGGTGTCAAGTCCTATTACCGGCAGAAGAGGTGTTTCGTTGCCCTTTACAGATTTCTGCGATCCAATAATGGATGATAGTGTTCCGATAACCTCAACAGTTAACGAAATTATCGAACTTGGTAAAAGGTCTAACTGGAAGTATTTAGAGTTGAGAACAGGTAAGTTTTCAATTCCGGAAACTAATAGATCCACATTTTTTTATCGACATAGTTTAAGCCTGACAGAGGATGAAGGCGGGATATTTTCGCGTTTAAGTAATAATACACAAAGAAATGTTAAAAAAGCCATCCGCGAAGCTGTAACCATTGATATCAGCGATACCTTTGAATCTGTTAAAAAATATTATTATTTGCACTGCTTGACCAGAAAAAGACATGGCATTCCTCCCCAATCGTTAAATTTCTTCAGGAAAATACATCAAAATATAATTTCAAAAGGTTATGGATTTACGATTCTTGCCCGCCATCAGCAAAGAATAATTGCCGGTGCAATGTATTTTCATTTTGGGGATCAGGCTCTATATAAATTCGGTGCTTCAGACATCAGATATCGAAAATATAGATCAAACAGTTTAGTCATGTGGGAAGCCATTAAATGGTATGCCAAAAATAAGTATGTGCATTTTGATTTTGGGCGGACTGAATCATTCAATGATGGATTACGACGATTTAAATTGGGTTGGGGCGCCCGGGAGAATATCGTGAATTATTATAAATATGATTTGAAACATAATATTTATCTGAATGAAAACGAAATGGTATATCCACCCGTAAAATTTTTGATTCAAAAAATGCCAATTGTATTATTAAGGATGGCCGGCAGGTTAATTTACAAACATGTCGGATAATCTATGCGTTTTAATTCTCTTTTTTATTTGGTTAAACCCTTTATTCCCCGCCGCATCCAGCTCATGCTGAGAAGATCATTAATAATGCGGCAGAAAAAAAAGTATGAAAATATATGGCCGATTTTGAAAACGGCAAGTATCTTACCGCATGGTTGGACCGGATGGCCTGATAGAAAGCAGTTTGCCCTGGTGCTCACACATGATGTGGAGTCAAAAATCGGTCACGAGAAATGCGTCGATCTGATGCAAATGGAGCAAAGACTTGGGTTTTATTCTTCCTTTAATTTTGTTCCCGAAAGATATACTGTGGATTCAACATTAAGAAATTTTTTGAATCAGAATGGGTTTGAGGTAGGGGTGCACGGTCTGTACCATGATGGTAAATTATTCTCCTCGAGAAAAACTTTCGATCGGCGCGCCTTACGAATAAATTCTTATTTAAGGGAATGGTCGGCTGTGGGATTCCGGGCACCCGCAATGCACCATAATCTGGAGTGGATCCATCAATTGGATATCGAATACGATGCATCTACCTTCGATACGGATCCGTTTGAACCGCAATCGGATGGCACAGGTACAATCTTTCCCTTCTATGTCGCGGGAGGTTATTCGGGAAATGGATATGTGGAGCTTCCCTATACGCTCCCACAAGATTTTACACTCTTTATATTAATGAAGGAAAAAAACATTGATATTTGGAAACAGAAATTGGACTGGGTCGCGGAGATGGGTGGAATGGCTCTCGTAAATACCCACCCCGACTATATGAATTTTCATGAACATACATTGAAGTTGGAAGAATATTCAGCGCATATGTATGAAATTTTTCTGAACTATGTCGCCACCGCTTTTAAGAATGCCTACTGGAATGCACTGCCAAAACAATTATCCAGATATTTTCGTGATAAATATGTTTCAAAAAAAGACGGGCAAAATTAACCAGGCTGAAATTCCTGCAGCTGGCAGCTGATAGTACCATGATTAAATTACTTGATCCTCAAAATTTGCATAAATGGGATGAATTCATCCAGAAAGATCCTGATGGATCCGTTTTCCATCATTCGGCCTGGATAAATGTGTTAACCGCTACCTATAATTATAAACCTGTATTGGTTGTTTCAGAAAACTCAGAATCCGGTAAAATAGCCGGTGTTATGCCATTTACTTATGTTGATAGTCCAATTACAGGCAGTAGACTGGTTTCCTTGCCGTTTACTTCCTATTGTGAGCTCCTGATGTCTGATTCGGAAATTTCTGCATCTCTTGATTTTGTTCAACAATCCTATAAAAATATTAGATATATAGAATTGAAATTACCGGGTAATTTAGATTTCAGGCTGGATCATTATGCGCAGTCGAAAATGTTCTGTACTCATATACTTGATCTAAGGGCGGAATTGGATGATATATTTATGTCGCTGCATGCAACGAGTGTCAGACAAAGAATCAGACGCGCTGCGAGAAATAAGTTGCAGTTCAGAATTGCAGAAGATGAACAAGAATTAAAAAATTTTTATGATCTGGAGACCGGGGTCAGAAGAAAAAAAGGCCTGCCACCCCCGCCGTACCGTTTTTATTACAATATCTGGAAATATTTAAAACCATTAGGCTTCTTTTTCCTGCCTGTTGTAGAATATGAAAATAAGATAATTGCTGCGGCAATCGTTTTGAAGTTTAAGAATAAGTTCTACCTGGAATACAGCGCTTCGGACGGCAACTATTTAAAATATTCACCAAATCAGCTATTGATTTGGAAAACGATTGCCATGGCTCACGAGCAGGGCGCAGAATCATTCGATTTCGGTCGATCTTCCCTTTCAAATACATCTTTAATCGAGTTTAAAGAGAGATGGGCTGCAAAAAGAATTCCACTGGCCTACTACTATTATCCCAAATTGATCGGTAATACTGAAGAGGGAATTGTGCGTAAAACAGTAGAGATTTTTAACAAACATTTACCGGATTTTTTACTCAGGCTTGAAGGCAACCTGCTTTATCCCCATTTGGGATAGCTGTCCAACACGGATTTAACCGACTGATTAATTTACCGCAGTTCAGTTTAATCCGTAGCGCCGGTATATATCGGGATATATCAGGTCAGGGATATCACTTTTGAGCACTATAAATAATCATTAAAACATTAAACGCGAAATATATCGAATGAGGAAATAATTGGGCAGACATTTGGCATTATTGGGAGGGACTACCACTGCAAAAGAAATACTGATCGGATTACGATTTCTTTTATATCCCAAAAGTATTATCGAGGGATCCAACATCGCGGCATATGAACAACAGTTCGCAAGGACCACACATTGTAAATATGCACATAGTTTTTCCAGCGGAAGAGTCGGACTGTACGGATTATTGAAATGTCTGGGAGTTGCCAAAGATGATGAAGTACTTATTCAGGTCCCGACCCATATCGTTGTTGCCAATGCAATCCGGTATCTTGGTGCCAAACCTGTCTACGTAGATTGTCAACTTGACGATTACAATCTCAATCTTGAGGATGCCAGACATAAAATAACTTCAAAAACAAAAGTAATGATTTTGCAGCATACGTTTGGCCATCCGGTTGATATGGATGCGGCAGTTAACCTTGCAAATACCCACAATATCATTATCATAGAAGATTGCGTACATGCGCTTGGATCGAGGTATAAAGGCCGGTTGGTCGGCAGTTTTGGACGTGCGGCATTTTTTAGCACAGAGGAAACGAAGATTATTTCATCGACAATGGGCGGAATGGTCGTGACCAATGATTCCGACCTGTCAAAAATGTTAACCCAATTCCGTCTTAATTGCCGTAAGCCAGGTTTTATGCTTACCTATGGGTACGTACTGAAATTATTGTTCTATCATTGGACCATGCACCCGAAGATTCATGGTTTCTTCCGAAAAATGTATGAACTGCTTGGTAAACGAAATCCGCTGCCAATCCCTGTTTCAGCAGCTGAACTTTTAGGTGAAATGCCAAAAAATTATTTACAATTATTCAGTAATGCACAAGCGGCACTGGCCGCCTCACAGTTAGAGCGCCTGGATCAAATTATCGCTCACCGTCAAAAAATATCAGAAATATATAACAGAATTTTCACCAGCCGCCGGATTAAAATATCAACAGTAAACAAAGAGGCGACTTCAGCCTATGTAAGATATCCGGTTTGGGTTAAAGACCGTCAAAAAGCAATTTCAGCTATGAGACATAAAACCGTATTGGGTACCTGGTTCAGTTCAGTACTCGAAGAGGCTGTACATCCAAAATACGGCGACTATCATGACGGTTCCTGTCCTAAAGCAGAACTCGCAGCGAGGCATTTGGTAAACTTGCCGACCCATTTGCGCGTGACAGAACAGGATGCGGAAATATTGGCCCATTTATTAGCAGAATCTGCAGGGTAACGTATATAAAACGCCGGAGAATTCTTCCGGATATCAAAGCCTGACAAAGATTGTTCTTATAAAGGTGGATTGATTTTTATGCCCAGCATCTTAATGATTCATTTTTCGCCCTATCCGGTCGATGTCCGAATACGCCGTGAAGCTGAGACGCTCATCGAAGCCGGTATGTCTGTAGATACGATAAGTATAAGAAGCAAAAATCAAAAACCAAGGGAAATCCATTATGGTGTCACGACATACCGGATTAATCTGAGCAAAAAAAGATCAAGCAAGCTACGCTATATATGGGAATATCTATATTTTGCGCTGATCACCTTTTTTAAGGCAGCAATGCTGTATCGCAAAAGAAGATATGATGTGATACATGTTCATAACATGCCTGATTTTCTGGTATTTTGTGCATTCATCCCTAAGATGTTGGGTGCAAAAGTTTTATTGGATCTGCATGACCCCATGCCAGAGATATATATGACCAAATATAAAATTCCGATCACGCATCCCGTAATCAGATTCCTGGTTCTTATCGAAAAAATGAGCATCCGATTCGCGGATCATGTCATCACACCAAATGTTGCTTTTCGTGAACTGTTTATTAAACGTGGCTGCGGCGCCCATAAAATAGATATCGTTATGAATACCCCGATGGAAAGAATTCTCAATGATTCCGGACCGGTCAAGCCAGCAATATTTACAAGGAAAAAAGAAGAGTTTTTTATCATGTACCATGGTACGATTTTACTCAGAAATGGTTGTCTTGATATTCTGGAAGCAATTAATACAATCAAAAGTGAAATCCCCGGTATCAGATTTCTTGCTTTTGGTAACGGAGAAGCGGTTGAGATTTTTAAAAACCGGATTGTGGAATTAGGTCTTTCGGATATGGTTCAATATTTCGGACTGGTTTCCAATGAATTGATTTTTAACGCGATTAAAAAGATCGATATAGGTGTGATCCCAAATCAGAAAAATCCTTTTACCAACATAAATTTTCCGGTCAGAATTTTTGAGTATCTAGCCTTGAAGAAACCCGTTATAGTTCCCAGGACTAATGGGATTATGGACTATTTCACTGAGGACTCGATTATCTATTTTGAGCCGGGAGATACTTTGAATTTAGCTGAGGTGATCATCAGGTGCTACAGATCGCCGGAGAAACTAAAAGAAAAAATAGATAAAGGATATGATATTTATCAGAATTATACCTGGCAAAAACAGCGCCGGGTATTAGAAACTATCACATCCGACCTGATAAAAAATGGCAGAGAGGCTGTACCGGGGAACTAATGTCCGTTCAGATTTAAGCAGGGAAATGTATGGAAAGATTAAAAATTCTCATAGCCAGCCAGATACATCATTCTGCAATTGACTGGCTTAAAGATCAATTTGATGTAGTTTGTGCATTTAATGCACCAGAAGATATATTGCAAAAAAATATCACCGGCAGCAAGATCCTCATTTTTCGCAGTGGCGTGCAAATCACCGGCGATGTAATGAAATCAGCGCCGGAACTGCGATTAATCATTAGGGCCGGCTCAGGAGTCGATAATCTGGATATGAATTATGTAAAACGCCATAAAGAGCTCCGGCTCATTAGAATTCCAGGACCGGGTGCCCGGGCGGTCGCAGAAATGAGTTTTGCCTTTATGCTTGCTATGAGCAGAAATCTGATCAAAGCTGATAATCTGACAAGACAAGGAAAATGGGCAAAACATATGTTAGAGGGTTATCTGTTAAAAGGGAAGGTACTTGGTATCGTCGGCACCGGTAATATTGGTTCCCATGTGGGACATCTGGGAAATCTGTGGGGAATGAAAGTAATTGGTTGCATTGAGGCTTCCTCTCACCCTGAAAATATTCTATTGGAGGAATACGGAATAGAACAGAAAAGTTTCGAAGAGGTGCTTTCGCGTTCTGACTACCTCAGCATACATGTGCCTTTAACGCCCGGCACCAAAAATCTGATTAACAGGGAGAGTCTCGCCTTAATGAAACCAAACTCTTATTTAATTAATCTGGCGCGCGGAGGCGTCGTTGATGAACAGGCTCTTTATGAGGCCCTGACACGTAAAAATGGTTTACGGGCAGCCGCATTGGATGTACATGAATCCGAAGGTGACAACAAGATCTCACCGCTGGCCAAACTTGAAAACGTTATTCTGACCCCGCATATCGGTGCCATGACCATTGATTCTCAATTTGAAATTGGTCAGGAAATCATAAAGCATGTTAAACAATTTGTTGACCAATACAAGTGATCTAACAGACAACTTAAACCTTAAAAATTATGTAAGGAGAACGATGGCCAAAAAAAGTCAGCAATTTAAAAAAATGCTAATGTCTGACAAATTGGAATTCATATTGGAAGCGCATAATGGACTCAGTGCAAAAATTGTCGAAGAGTCAGGCTTCAAAGGAATTTGGGCAAGCGGTCTGGCAATATCAGCTGCTTTAGGTGTCAGGGACTGCAATGAAGCGAGCTGGACGGAGGTTATGGATGTGTTGGAATTCATGTCCGATGCGACAAAAATTCCGATCATGGTTGATGCAGATACAGGATATGGAAATTTTAATAATGTGAGGCGACTTGTTCAAAAACTGGAGAAGCTCGATGTCGCCGCCATGTGCATTGAAGACAAACTTTTTCCGAAAATGAATTCCTTCGTTTCCAGTGAACAGCAGTCACTGGCGGACATTGAGGAGTTCTCGGGGCGGATTAGCGCGGCAAAAGATACACAGCGCGGGCCGGATTTTTGTGTCATTGCGCGCACAGAAGCATTAATAGTTGGAAGAGGGGTGTCGGAGGCATTGCGCCGTGCAGAGGCGTATTACCGGGCAGGTGCGGATGCCATTCTGGTGCACAGCAAATTACCTGTCGCAGATCAAATTTTTGAATTCGTAGATGAATGGAAGAATGCCTGCCCGATCGTTATTGTTCCCACAACATATTATAAAACACCCACCCAAAAATTTGCTGATGCCGGTATCAGTATGGTTATTTGGGCCAATCATCTCGTCCGGGCGTGCATCCTGTCCATGCAAAAAATAGCTGCCAGGTTATTCGAGACGCAGTCACTTGAAAGTATTGATGGTGATATATGTTCGGTAAAAGAAATTTTTCGCCTCCAGGATGTTGAAGAGTTGAAAAATGCCGAAAAGAAATACCTCCCTGCAATACATCCCAATAATTAAATTTACTGATGTTTCAATTCTCAATATTCAATCTGTTTAACCGCAACGCACACTTGTCTGATTTTGAATAACGTCCTAATTTGAGCGGTCGTAATTGCGGCAGTGTTAACGCGAAACCGCCGATAATCGGGAAGCCAAGTAAAAATTTCGGTAAGGATGTTAAAATCACATAATGTTTCCAGACAGTGTAAAACTTAGTATGTGAAGGGTAACAGGATATTTTAAAGTAGAATTATATGAGCTTACAACTGCTTGGTAAAAATACCTCAATATATGCATTAGGAAATGTTATTTTAAGAGCCGGTGCATTTTTATTAATTCCGATTCATACAAATTATCTTTCAATTGAAGAGTATGGTATTTTAGCTTCTTTATTTGTCACCATTGAGGTATTGACAATATTCATGAACAGTGGCATGAAAAACAGCCTGGTAAGATTTTTTGAAGAATATCTTCAAAAAGACAAAATCAACGAATTACTCGGGACTTCCATTTTGATAAATATAATTGGTGGAATAATCGTAACAGGTCTTTGTTTATCGTTCCTGATGAAATTTTTTGAAACAATCTTTCATACCCAGAATTTGAATTATCTTATCGAACTGGCCTGTGGGGCCGCATTGGCGGAGGCTCTATATTTTCATATTGCGTCATATTATCAGGCAAAAAACCAGGCAAAAAGTTTTTTATATTTTGGCACATTGAGTTTTGCATTATTATTGCTGTTTAATTACATCCTTCTAATCGAACTGCATCAGGGAATACAGGGGGTGCTATTCGCCAGAATATTCGCCTACGGTATCGTACTCATCCTGATAGCCATTCAGCTTATCCATCATATCGGTATGCGCATTTCCTTCCCTCTCGGACGTAAATTGTTAAAATTTGGTTTTCCGCTAATATTCTCCGTCTCTGGTGAAAAATTGATTCACCTGGGCATGCTGTATCTATTAAGTTTTTATGCCGGCCTCAAAGAGGTTGCGATATTTTCACTGGCTTTAAAATTTGCATCGATTTTAGGTATGGTCCTGATTCTGCCGGTTCAATTAGCTCTGCAACCGTATATATTTGCCAATCTTAAACACCTGAAAATCAAAGAGAATCTATCCTTTTTTTTTACATACTTCGTAATGACGATGTCATTTGGATCACTGGGAGTAATAATTTTCTCAAAAATAATTATTCCGATTGTTTCACCGCCGGAATATTGGATCGCTGCTCAACTGGTAATTCTGCTGGTGCCGGCATTAGTAATCAAAAGCTTTAAAATATATGGAGAGGCATTTTTAAATGTAGCCCATAAATCATATGTGACAGGGTTTGTCGTTGGGCTTATTGGTTTACTCAGCCTCTATATAAATTATATTTTTATTGTTCAATGGGGACTGTTTGGTTTAATCGGATCATATAATCTTATAAATCTCGTTTTAGCGGCTGCGCTGTTTGGATTCGGTTTTGCTGCTTATTCCATACATATTGACTGGAAACGGGTGCGAATTGTATTTGCATGGCTGCTTATTTTCGTATTGATTGCCTACTACTCAGTTAGCAAAAGCAGCCTGATTTTTTATATATCCATCATATTGGCTGGCTTTTCATTTATATCATACATCCTGATTTTTAATTTTCTCAACGAAAAAGAGCGGCAATTTCTAAACAATTTTTTATCAACGATCCATGTCAGACTATTCAATTAATCATTTCAAACTCATTATAACAGCACATTATGTCAGGCCGGTTGATGATAACGAAGCATCTGGTTTTTCAAAATTCAATAAGTATTCACCTGTTGGAGCTGATTCTCTTGATTCGCGCCCTGGTTTATAAGGGTACAAAATACATCTGTCCATGCTGTGGGTGGAAACTGCGGGCATTTACGAGGGGCGGTGGTTCATTCAGGAGGCGTCCCAACGGTTATTGCCCCCGCTGCAACTCAAAAGCGAGACATCGCCGAATTTGGCTTTATCTGCAGGGACAGACAAATTTATTTTCAGACAGGGTAAAATTGCTGCATATCTCGCCAAAATTTTGTTTATCACGTCAATTAAAGAAAAGACAGAACCTGTATTATGTGGGGGCCGATATCCGGGATCAGATAAATATACGACTGAAGTTTGATCTGACGGCTGCACCAGTTAAAGCAGACATATTTGATTCGGTACTATGTGTTCACGTATTGGAGCACATAAAGGATGATAATAAAGCAATTCAGGAGATTTATCGTTTATTGAAGCCTGGAGGATGGGCGGTAATCAGCGTGCCTATGCGATTAGATAAAAAAACCTTCGAAGACCCTTCGATTGTCACGGCTGAAGACCGCAAAAAAGCGTTTGGCGAAGCCGATCACTACAGATTCTATGGGTACGATCTGCGGGAAAAACTTGAGACTAACGGTTTTTCAGTTCATTTTGATTTAGCAGCCCGAGTTAGGCGGGAGATAAGCGAAAAGTACGGCCTGCTTGATGATGAAAATATCTTTTTTATGGAAAAACAGGGATCTCTGGAGACGGAGAAGGTAACATGGCAACAGTAGCTTTCATTGGTTCAGATGGTGCAGGTAAGACCACCGTTATCAGAAAAATTCAGAATGATTTTCCGGTGCCGGTAAAGTATATTTATTTGGGACTCAATCTGGAATCCAGCAATTACTCCCTTCCGACCTCGCGCTTGATATTAAATCTTAAACTCCGTTCGATCAGAAAAAAAGCAGCAGATATGGAGAATTTGGACCCAGTATATTTATCGACACACGCTATCTCCCACCGGAGACAAAAACGGGGCAGGCTTTGGATAGCAATGCGTACATTCAACCGATTATTTGAGGCCTGGTATCGTCAAATCATTTCCTGGTTTTTCCAAGCCAGGGGTTACCTGGTAGTATATGACCGACACTTTTTATTCGATACTGCGCCGCCTCCCGATACAAAATTCAGACAACCGCTAGCCAATCGTATATTTCGTTGGTTCCTTTCGCATATGTATCCAAAGACTGATCTGGTTCTCTTTCTGGATGCTGATCCTGAAACATTACTCAAACGCAAGCAGGAGGTGCCGCGCGATTATCTTATCAGCCAGAGAGCTGCCATTCTTGCACAGGGGAGTGCAACGCATAACTTTGTAAAAATAGATGCCTCTCAAACAGTCGAGAAGGTCTATACAGAAGCCATCCATCATATTATGCGGATACCACATTTTATAAAAAGAATGGAGATCGGTGATTCAAGATACAGTATTCCTGATTCACAAAATATATAACTATCTGACTGCAGCCAGGGGGAATTATTCAATTTCTTCTTTTATATCTGAACAAGGATATAGCCTTTTTGTATCGGGTAGGAGATGATCCGAAAACGACGTGTAAATAGCCACGCCTATTTTACTGACCAGTGTTCCGGTTCTCCGGATCTGGCGCTTAACATATAATGGTATTTTAAAATATCACCTCTGTGTACAGACAACGGATATTACAAATTATAAGTAAACCAATAAGCAGAAAATGGATTAAAAAATATTGATGGGATCAGATTTACCTTATGCAGTGGTAATAGATATCGATCATATTAATGGTCTGCAGACTGCCAGAATTTTTCATTTCAGAAGCATTAAAGTCATTGGGATCGCAAATAACTTAAATCATTATTGTGCCAGGACCAGGGCTTGCACAAGAATAATTAAATCAAGTACAAAAACCGGTGAACTTATCGACACGCTTCTACTGCTTGGTAATGAATTTGATCAAAAGCCCCTGCTAATCCCATCACAGGATACAAGTGTATTACTCGTCTCAAGGAACAGAGATATATTAACACATTTATATCATATCGCTCTTCCTGCGGAAACAACCGTCGAGATGTTGCTGGATAAACCCTCATTTTATGCGTATGCGAGTAAAATGAACCTGCCGATCGCGAGATATTATTTGATTAAAACCAGATCCGAAGCTGAACAGGCAATCGCCTCCCTCAATCCACCCCTGATTATCAAGCCTCCATTAAAAAGCCCGAAGTGGGAAGCAAATACCAAGATTAAAGCTTATAAAGTGAATGACCGGAATCAGTTTCTCAAGGTTTATGATACGTGCAAAGACTGGGCTGATATATTGATGGCGCAGGAGTGGATCGAAGGAAGCGATGTTGATCTTTATTCATGCAACTGTTATTTCAATGAACAAAATGAACCGCTCGTATCATTTATTTCAAAAAAATTACGCCAGTATCCCCCTGTCACCGGGAATACCAGTCTTGGGATTGAGTGCAGAGCGGACGAGGTTAAAAACATATCTTTAGATTTGTTCAAACGGGTAGGTTTCCACGGTTTAGGGTATGTAGAAATCAAAAAAGATGCCAGAAACGGAAAATATTATATTATAGAACCCAATATCGGGCGGCCAACCGGCAGATCGGCGTTGGCAGAGGCTGCAGGTGTTGAGATATTATACACTATGTATTGTGATAAAATAGGTTTACCCCTTCCTGATCAGATCGAACAGAAGTACGTGGGGGTAAAATGGGTGCATATCAGAACCGATCTAATGTCTGCTTATTATTATTGGAAAAATAAAGATTTAACGTTCAGCAATTGGTTGAAATCTTTAAAAGGTAAAAAGTTCTATGCGGTCTATTCACTAAAAGATCCTTTGCCGTTTCTGGCAGAAATATATACTGGTATAAAAATTATGTTGGAAGCACTAATTTTCAGATTATTTAAAATCGGCAGGAAGCATCCAGCACCTTTGGAAGGAATATTAAAACAGTGACCGGTTTAATATGGCCTGCATTCGCAGATGAATGCCGATAAATTGGATTAAATAGATTTAATTTTTGCATAAACAATGAAAATCCTGATCGCCAATTCGGATATCAACCAGAAATGGGATAACTATGTACACAGCCACCCTGCCGGAACTATCTTTCATCTTTCATCCTGGCTTGAAGCCCTGGAGAATGAATCCGGACAGAAAGTCATCAGAATTATCAGTTATGATGATAAGGATCAGATCAATGGAATTTTTCCCTTACAATTTACGGCAGGATTACCGACCGCCTTCGGTGGTGTTTTGGGGGCGAAACGTCTCTCATCCTTACCAAGGACTCCCACCGGAGGACCGGTTGCATCCCATACCCGAATAACAAAGGGGCTTATTGAAAAGGCGATTGATATGGTCGATCGCCATTCCGATCATCTATTACAGATAAAATCATTCGCTGATGATTTGAATCAGAAACTTGAACCACTTAACAAATATTTCTGGCGTGAAATCTATTTGAAGGAGATTCCTGATCATAACGCTCAGATCAGATTCGGCGACTCAAGAAATCACACGGCTGTCAAGCGGGCGGTTAATAAAGCCAGAAAAAATGGTGTCACATACAGGATTGTTGATTCACCCGATGACTTAAAGAGATGGTATCATCTTTATCTGGAAACCATGCGATTCCATGTTGCACCTGCTCGCTCTTATAATTTTTACAAACGTCTCTGGGATACCCTGCAACTACCGGGATTAATGCAGTTGGTGGTAGCTGAGATTGGTGATAGGCATAAAAAAACAATCATTGCCGGCAATATCCTTTTCTATTACAAAAAAATGGTATGCTATGCATTTAATGGAAGCAGCAGAAAATATTTTGAATTCCGTGCAAATGATCTGTTGCACTGGGAAGCGATATTCGATGCACAGAAGAAAGGATTTAAATATTATAATTTTGGCGAGGTTTCACAAGGTCATATCGGATTGGCGGCTTATAAAAAAAAATGGAGTTCTTCGATCTGGAGATTAAATCATTATTACTATCCGAAACCTCCACATCTTAAAGACGAAATGCTTGATCCGGGGACAATAAGAGGAGTGAAAGGCATATTTTGGCAATTATTGCCATTACGTCTTACGGCGAAATTAGGGGAATATGTTGTTAAGAAACTGTAGTATCCATCCCCGGCAATTGGAGCAAGCAGCAGATCATGTCTATAATAGAAAGGCTTTATTAAATTGGCCGTTAGCCCAAAAAAAGTATTCATAATATGGAATGAATATAATCGCAGACCTGATATACTATCACAGGCTTTAAAATGTGAGCGCATATTTGTGAAGCGGATCATCAATAATAGATCCGTGTTCTGGAAATTCTTATTCTGGTTTGACTATCTGTATAAAGCTGTTTTTACCACAGTTTATCTAATTTTAAAAAACCCTGATATTGTATTCGCCCAGTCACCACCGAGTTTTTGCCCGATGGTGTGCTGGATTTACTGTAAAATTGCCAAAAGGATGATAATTATCGATGGTCATAACAATGCCTTTGAAAAACCATGGATCTCTGTCCCGTTATATAGGCAGGTAATGGAAAGATCAAAATTTGTCTTAGTGCATAATGAAGAGTTAAACCGGACTTTAACGAAAAAATATCAAAACGTTAATTTTTTTGTACTGCCGGACAGGATATTTCATTTAAATTCGGTCGATATCGTTAACCAAGATTCAGCCGGAAAATATTTTCTCATAATCGCATCTTTCGCTGCCGACGAGCCATTGATTGAACTGTTGGAGGGAATCATACTTTTTTTAACGCAGACCGGAGAGGATATAGAATTTAAAATAACCGGGAATTATAAACGGAAAATCAATATTTATGATACATATAAAGAGGTAAAGGGGATAAAATTTTTAGGCTACATCGATGATACCCGCTATTTTAGTTATTTCAACAACGCATTTGGTATAATCGCCCTGACTACACGACCTATGGTCCAACAATGCGCAGCAATTGAAGCCATCGGAGCACAAATCCCGATAATCACTTCCGACAATACCACGAACAGACGGATATTTTTTAAAGGGGCGGTATTGACAAATAATTATCGAATTGAAATAAAAGATGCAATCAATACATTCATCAAGACAAATTCTACTCTGAGAAAGGAAATGGAAGAACTCAAATTGTATCATGCAGGAGAATGGGAAAAAAAATTCAACGGTTTTCTGACAGCGCTCGGATAATGTGTTTTCTCTTTACAGGTAATGATTATTCTATCTGCTATAATTTTTGAGTTGATCGCCCGATTTGATCAGACATGGTACAGATATTATCCTGAATATATTTCAAGATGAATTCCATGACGTTCAGGAACTGCCAGATCACATCCTTTTGATACAATTATATCGAAATTAAAATTTCCCATTTCCGGCAAAAACTGGGGCAGAGCAGATTCAGCACTCTGACCAAATTGTAATTTATTGTTATTATTTCTAAACAAAGTTTACATGTACCAATATGCTTAATGATCTATTTTCGAGTGACCTATTTGTAATAGCCTCACTGGTGATGACACTCGTGTGCATCATTTTCCTGGTGCTACTGGTGATTTTAAAAAATTATAAACCGGCCATTTTTTTGGCAGTAATTTCACCGTTTATATCAGCCATCTTTGTTTCGATATCAGGCTTTCAGACGGAAGCCACGGAAGGCTCATATATCCGTGTGTTTATATTGTTTTTTGTAGGCAGTATAGGTTTTTACCAGTTTTATAAGCTGAGAAAAACATTAGGGTACAAATTGCCTCTGCACATAAAATTGTTCGCTCTTTATTTATTTCTGGCTCTTTTCTCCACTGTGTATTCGATTGATCCCCAGATAACACTGATCCGATCATCTACTTTCATCTTGTTTTTCGGATTCCTGTTGGGATTATATTACTGGATTGACGATATTTCCGATTTTTCGGCGGTAATGAATACAGTCTATTATGGCATCATTACGATCTTGATGATTAATGTGGCAATATTTTTGGTAAAAAATGACATCGTATGGTATCGGGGCGGAGTCAGATTTTGTGGATTGTGGGGACATCCTAATGTATTTGGCATGTTCGCGATGGTATCCTATCCGGTATTCTTATGGAAATGGCAATCTGGAAAATATTATAAATTTGCCCACCCCGTTATTTTTATCACGATTATGATGACATTTCATGTGTTAACCGGATCGCGTGGCAGCCTGTTAGCCGCGCTTAGCGGTTTCTCACTCTGGCTGATCGTGCAGGGGAAAAAGGTTAAATTAGCAATCCTGATGCTGTCATTATGTCTGCTGGGATTTATTCTGGCTTTCGAAATGGATGAGATCAAAGTGTTTAAACGAAAAACAGTGCAGGGATCGACCGTATTAACTCTGACAGGGAGGGATGAATTTTGGTCGGCGATGAAAATACTCATCATGGAAAAGCCGCTCACCGGGTATGGTTATGGCGTGGGTGGAAAAATCTGGGAAGATCCCAGATTCCATAAGGAAGGACATTTGCTCTGGAGCGGCTCAGCACGTACATCATTACATAGCGGATATTTGTCGGCCATTATAAATATAGGGCTTATTGCTTTTATAATCTGGATGTATGTATTATTTCAACCAATAATTAAGATCAACCGGTTTAAATCCAAGGATATCAAGGCACCTTTGATCTTTATAATGGGGAGCTGTTTTATCCTGAATTTAATTGAATCTTTGATCGGGGGCGGTAGTGGCCCGGCGTCGGTACTGTTCTGGATAGCCTGGATTATTGCCGCAAGGTTTAACGACGATCCAAAATTATCACCGGAAGGTACGTGATACAGTTTACCGGTACGGTCTGCGGGCAAGCCAACGATGTCAACCTATTGGTACCGATAAAATTATCATGGTTGAGGGGTGTCTGAATCGGAGGGCGGTTTAATTTTCCCCCCGGCATATTCAAACGCGCCTATATCATGGCTGGCATCTATCGGACGAGGTGTATCCAGGATGTCATCATTTACCTCTTCTATGATCTCCCCGGCATTAATTGCAGGCGAGGCCGGTTGCAGCCGGTAATCACCTTCGACCATGTTGCTAAACAACGGATCGTAATTTAATACATCATGTTCCCCGATATCAGGATTGTTGCCGGTCATAAACATTAAATTATGATCGCCAACTGAGGTTTTATCGAAAAAGCTGTAACTGGTTCCGCAATTATAAAATATATTATTTTTGATGATCGCATGTTTCGATAGTCTGTGATCCGCCGGTTGGATGGCTACGCCACGCCACTTAATATTTATGAAATTGTTGTTCAATACCTGTACATATGGTATATCCTGGATGATCATACCATGACTATTTGTGGTAAAACCATCTTCAAAAATGTTATTTCGGATCAGTATATGAGAGATATCCTGATAATAATGGGCTTCACCCATAAATCCCTGCATAAAATTCTTACATCTGTTTTTCTCAATAATAATATTATGCGCATACTGCCCATTGTTGTCAAATGTCTGAAAGCAATCGACGTGCGCATCCCCGACTTCAAACTGATTGGTTCCGTGAAATAAATTTGACATAAAGGTATGATTATCGCCAAAAAATCTGGTATAATCACAGTCGCCATTTCCGTAGTCGAACATTCTCTCTATTTCATTATTTTTAATCACCCAGCTGGTGCCTTCTACAACGATACCCATCTGTGAATGATATATTTTATTATTCCGAATAATTATGTCCCGGGGCATTTTTTCCCAGCTGCCCCTGATTGCTTCGTTTTGTACCTCAAATAGATAATTATCAGCTATCTCTATATTATTCCCCTCAATAAATATTGCTATTCTATCAGGCCATTTTTGAAGTGTACTGGTGATATTAAAGCCTTCAATAATAATATGGCTGCCGCTTATTTCGAATCCCCCGTTGATATTTACTGACTTTTTAGGCACAGACAGAAATATTATCTTTTTATCAGGAGTCCCTGAGTGTGAGATTATAACACGTTCATTATAATGACCCTGAGTTACAAAGACACTATCGCCGGACTGAACGCGATTTGCTGCCTCCTGGATTGTTGCGACAGCGTATTCTGTGCTTAATCCATTGTTACTATTGTTACCGGCGGGATTAACGTAATAATTTACGGGCTGACTCCGGGTGCATCCCAGAAGGGCATAACAAATATGCAGGCTTAACAGGCAGTATAAATTACAACCAGAAGTAATTTTTATCATTCGCTAACAATTCTGTTTTTCCATATCCCTAAATTGATAAACTGGGGATAATACCATTTTCAAATCGGATAGTATTCGAAACATCCCATGTAAGGTGCAGTTCCGGTTGATTGTGGTGATTATCATTGAAAATGCTGGACCGGATTTATTTTTAAAGTTACTTTTGATTCAGGATTGCCGCAACAGTTTTTTACAGTAGTCCTTTGCGCTACGGTTGGACAACCCCCCAATGTAAGGTGAATGAAATCCAGCACGTGCGTGATTTGATTCTTTTCCGGCTCAGAGAAAATATCCCGTATATGGCGGGATTTTTTAATTTTGAATGAGGAATTAAATTCATATTTGCAGAAAATGGTGATTTTCATTTTATCGATCAGATAGTTTACCCGTCGTTTCATGCTTTCCACAAAGAAACTCAAACTATCATATATGTAATACTAAATTATCTGCTAATACATGTTAATCCATAATCTCTCATTTCTAATTTTTGATTGCTAATAACTTTTACCGCAGCAATATCATCTTCTTCACATCCCGAAATGCACCCGCCGTAGCCTGATAATAATACAAACCGCTGGCAAGTTTGCTGCCATCGAATTCGTATGTGTGCAGCCCGGCCTGCAGTTGATCCGAGACAAGTGTGGCCACTTCAGCGCCGAGAGTATTATATATTTTAAGCGTTGTATATTCAGAGCGGGGCAGGGTGAATGCGATGGTGGTCGATGGATTGAAAGGGTTGGGGTAATTTTGAGGCAAATAAAAGCTGTTATGGTTGTGTTCTACTATTTCGCCAATATTGGTTGCCATGGATGCAGGCAAGTCGTATTTTTCTCCCCATGCCATCACCAGGATTTCAGAATTAACGGGTATGTCATTTACTTCGAATACCCATTCATATGGAACTCTTGTGGTCATATCTTCCGGATTGTACGCATGACCCAGCTCCTGCAGGTGACCGGGTATCATCAATGCGGGATGGATTTTATGCATACTGTTCTGCATACCCGCAACCGCAGAAGTTGTACCTGATTCATTCACCCAGGCATTTAATAACAGCACATCAACATCATCTATTTCTGGCAGCATGGCGGAGGTCTGGTTATCACCGGTATGAAGAAATTTTATTCCGTTGGCTGTTGTCACTTCAAAAATGGCATTCGGGATACTGTGCAGGCCCTCGTGCATTTTTATCTTTAGACCCGACATACTGACCGTATCGCCAAACTCCATTGACATCGTACCAAGCGATGCAATAGCCGATGGCACTATTACGACTCCCCCTTGCTCTTTAACCTGATTCGCAATTCTGTAATTGTAATGATCACCATGTGAATGGCTGATAAAAAGCACATTGATTTGCGCTGTAATCTCTGATGGAAATAAATTAAAATCCCAGTATCCCGGAACAAGATCGAATGCAAAGGTTAAATCCTGTGTCATGATAATATATCCATGGTTATACATGGTATAGACGGTTGCGGCACCTTCGAAAACTTTCATTTCCTGATTGACTTTGTTCATCATATCAGCATAATAATCTTTAACGTATTGTGATATCCGGCAGGAATCATTTTTTAAAATATTGTCAAGCGCTAAAATGGCTTCTTTTCGTTCTCGCACATCACCGCTGTTGGGGGGATTTTCTAAGAGGGTCTTTTTTATGTCCGCAAGTGTTATATCTTGAGCTGATGTGAAATTTGCACACCATATAAAACAGAAAAGAAAAAAAGTTACTTTATTGAACATCCTGTTACTGCTCAAAATTTTTACCTCGGAGTTTAATTTTTGATTGTTATTGATTGGTTTACTTCTTTTAACTTGTCGCATCATACATTTTATCGGTAATATTCAGATCAGATAACTTTGTATTGCGTGATGATAAATATGATCATTACGTTCGATCTTTCAGATCATTTAACTCAATATCTGTCGCCAGACCATAATTCCGCACGATGAAGATAGCCAATTAGCACCGGAAGGACCGATCTCCGATAGCGAATATAAGCTGGTTAAACTCGCACCCTCTGGCGGTATTCAGAAGGGGTGATATGCATATATTTCTTGAAGATCAGGTTAAATCCGGACTTTGAATTAAATCCGGCGTCCAGGGCGATGCTCAGAAGCGTCAGATGATCCTTGTTTTTGTCTTCCAGATATTTTTTGACCTCGTTTACCCGATACTGATTGACAAAATCAAAAAAATTCTGATTAACCTGGGTGTTCAGTATTTCCGACAAATTGTGGTTGGATATGTTCAGTTTATCCGACAGGTCATTGAGCGTCAGATTCGCATTCAGATAGGGTTTATCCCGCTCCATCAATTCCAGAAGTTGCCTCAACGATTCCGTTGCTTTCTCTTCGGTCAATCCGGATTTTTCATATTTTTTGTCATATTTAAGCATATTTTTTCTAGCCTCTATTTCATGCGCCTGCCGCAGGTTTTCCTGAACTTCAGGCTGTTCAAAAATTTCCGATTTGAACATCCCGATGTAGCCGGTTGCATATACGAATATCGACGTTAAAATAGGAACCACCTGGAAGTAATCTTGCATATTTATTCCGCTGGCGCTCAGTACATTTTCAATCAGTACAACTGACCAGACAAACAGCGCGGCATATGTGAAAAACCGCAGCCAGTAAAGATTCACTTTGTCAAGGGAAGAATAGATATTCTGAATTTTGACAGAATAACGCTTGAATACAATCAGTGCAATGATGATATAAGCAGGACCGATAACCGCAAGCAGCAAGCCGGTTAGCATGATGTGAATCGGTTCACCGTTCTGGCGGATCTGTAAAAAAACCGCATATAATTCTTCCCTGGTCATAAAAAATATCTGTACATAGAAGAGTTTATATAGTATGAATGGCAAAAAATGATACCAGTGCATGCGGGCAAATGGTAAATGTGTGTCGGTCAATGTCCCGACATAGATCATGTGCAGCGGGCCAAAAAGGAACGGGAGTCCGCTGAAAATCAGCAACCAGTGCGGATACTGCTGCTGAAGGGCTTCTATGTTTGAAACCATAAAATTAATAATGAAAACGGAATATGCAAGTATTAAAAAACCCAGATAGCGGTTGGCAGGATGTGAACGATATTTGGTAAATAATAGTGTAGCGAGAAATAATCCCTGGACGGCGCCCAGGATAAGGATTATTCCGATCAGATTAACGGATAAATTGATATTCATGAGCCTGTTATTTGTGGTAAATAATTCGAATGGGGTGGAACTGCCAATCGGTTGTGCCAAATATATGCTTCAAGATGCATTCACACAAGATCGGTTTACGCTGTTTCCGGATTTGATTAAAAGAAGTTTTACCTGTATCAATCGGATCAACTGACCCGGATATTCAGGGATCGTAAAGTGCGCCGCAAAACGAACAAAAATAGAGGGTAAAGGTATAGGGATTGAAGAATACCTAAAAGATTCAGGTTATTGAGTTCGAAAATTATAAAAACATTTACGGATAATTTTATGCTGCGGATAAAATAAAGCCGGATCTCGAAGTTTTTCAGGTTTGAACCCAATACGGTCTCATCTTTTTCCATGAAATACAGGTTGAAATACTTTTGCGTATTAATAAATTTCCCGGAACAGGCGGGCAGGGCGTTTAAAAACAGCCGGACCAGTGGCTCAAGGTCCGGCTGTGCTTTTGGTCTTCTGATAGTATACACCACCTGATGATCAAACATATTTCCCCAGGCTTTTTCACTTTCAGTTATGGGTTCACCGCCAACTTAGAATTCATATTCCACACCCAGTATCGGCAAGGTGCTCCACTGGGTATTCGCTTCTTTCTGATTGGTGATTGCATTCCATGAATACCCGGATATATTCTCTCTTCCATACACATTCCAGACACTGAGATAGAGTACGATATTGGAACGGCTGAAGAAGAACCGGCGGTCTACACGTAGATTCAGTGAATGATAATCGGGTAACCTTGCTTCATTGATCAGTTCGCTGTCATAGACGCCCCGCTTCGCCGCGGCCGATGCCTGTTCATCCAGCGGTGTATAGGGGGCGCCACCGGCATAGATCCAGCGCATGCTGAATTCCCATTCTTTGTCTGGTTTATACCCCCCTTCAACATTGAAAGTCAGACGGTTGTCGTATACACGGTCTTTGTAGTTTCCGGTACCGTCCAGATAACGTGAACGAAAATAGGATGCACTGACCATGCCGTATATTGATTCGGCCAGTTTTTTCTGGATCATCACCTCGACGCCCCGGGCATTTGCCCTGCCGCCATCCTGTAACGGTCCGTGGGTTAAGAATAGTCCGGTGTAATAGACTTCATCCATCAGAAAGAGAGCCGGCTGCGCCGGATCAACCGGCATATCCCGGTAATCCTTGTTATAAGCTTCCACGGTCAATTGTGTATTCTCTGTCAGCAAGTGACTTATTCCCACCACTAAATGTGTAGCACGGGGATCTTTAATCTGTTTATTTGTCTCATTCTGGGCCAGCAAAACCAGCGGCAGATTCTGATAATATATCCCGGAGCTGAAATTGAGCGATGTGTTATCCAGCATTTGATAGGAGACGGATAACCGCGGTGAAAAGTGCGTTTGATTGTTATAGGTAAAATATCCAAGCCGTAAACCCGGTGTCACACTCAGCCGTGAGAACGGTTGCCACATCAGACTGAAAAAGCCGTGCAGCTTATATCCGCTGGAATTACCGGTTACCGATAAGGCTGGTGTCGGATTTCCCAGAAAATCATAGTATGGACCGTAATAGTTGTTGAAGTCAGCCAGCAGGTACTTGAATTCAAGGCCGAAATCGAATTTAAGCGACCGGTTGACATTGTAATGATTGACGTTCCGCAGTCTGAATTCCTGTTCGTTTGAGCTTTGATCGAGCAGGATTTTTTCATTGCCGGTTTCGGCAAAGAAACGGGTTTCTTTCAGCCCGAACGTATATTTTGTGTAGGCATGAGAGATTGATATATTGGAGTATCCTTCGCGTGACCACAGATACCGCCAGTCCAGACCAAGCGTGTTTTGCCATAACCTGAAGTCGTTATACATGTTCTGTTCATTCTCCACCGCATCTGCGGGACTGAGGCTGATCTCATCCAACCCTGTGATCCCAATTACGGTCAGACGATGATACGGTGACGGGTCGTATACCATTTTTAACTGGATGTCGCTGTATTGTGGCACCGCGGAATTGGTCTCCCCGATCGCGCCGACAATCAGATCGAGATAACTGAGTATCGAAGCCACAAGCAAGGAGACTTTTTGATTGAGAA
>Ga0209536_100002424_pt1 | contig 30394 bp, 24 predicted proteins | sample DeeMarSeWOR28_12_FD_187461 | JGI IMG/M metagenome (GOLD analysis project Ga0209536, IMG submission 187461) | Marine sediment microbial communities from White Oak River estuary, North Carolina - WOR-2-8_12 (SPAdes) (version 2) | ecosystem: Environmental > Aquatic > Marine > Intertidal zone >...
CCAGTGGGTCCACTGCACTGTCTATTTCGGGTTTGTTCACGGACGCAAGTGCTACTTTATAGACGCACATTCCGACAAGAATTTTTTCAACCGCAGGACTTACTACGGCTGCAATGACGATCCGGAACGGTTTGCCTTCTTCTGCAGGGCAGCGCTCGAGTTCATGCTGAAGTCAAACAAGCATCCGGATATCATTCACTGCCATGACTGGCAGACCGGGTTGGTGCCGGTGCTCCTGTACGACATATACAAAAACCTGGGAATGACCCATCCACGGGTCTGTTTTACCCTGCACAACCTGAAACATCAGGGGGTGGTTGGAGAGTATATCCTCCGGGAGGTCGGACTGCGCAATTCAGGCTACTATTTTCATACAGACCGTCTGAGAGACAATTTCAATCCATTTGCGGTGAACCTGATGAAGGCAGGCATTGTCTATTCGAATTTCGTCACCACCGTATCTCCCTCTTATGCCGGAGAAATTAAATATACTGACCAGAGCTTTGGTCTCGGCCATACCCTGCATGTTCACGAATCGAAGTTCGGGGGGGTCTTAAACGGGATCGACTACGAGCTCTGGAACCCTGCAACCGATGTGCATATACCCTACCATTACGGGGCAGACAACATCGAGGTCAAATACGGGAACAAGGACGTTCTGCGTCACCGCCTCCTGTTGCGGCAGGATTACAGCCCGATCATCGCCTATATCGGCAGACTGGACCACCAGAAGGGTGTTGACCTGATCAGGCATGCTATATTCTATTCCCTCAATCACGGCTGTCAGTTTGTGCTCCTCGGATCGAGTCCGAACCACGAACTGAGCAACTACTTCTGGCACCTGAAGCACCACCTGAACGACCACCCTGACTGCCACCTCGAACTCGGTTACAATGAAGAACTGGCCCACCTGATTTATGCAGGGGCGGATATGATCGTTGTTCCGAGCCTGTTTGAACCATGCGGACTGACTCAGCTGATCGCCATGAAATACGGAACTGTCCCTATCGTACGGGACACGGGAGGACTCAGGGATACAGTCTTTGATGCTGATAATGCGCACAAACCATATCACGAACGCAACGGATATGTATTTCACCATTTCAACCAGGGGGGACTCGAATCCGCATTACACCGGGCCATCGGGATGTGGTATAACTATCCCGATCATTTCAGGGAATTAATGATTAACGGGATGAACTATGATTATTCCTGGAACCACCCCGGCGGACACTACCAGAATATCTACGAATATATCCGGGAAAAATGATCATTATTCGTCAATCGTTATTCGTCTCTTCCTCAGTCATCCACTGCCGCATCCCGCATGTTCACCAGCACAATGGCCTGGCCCGGACTTAAATCGTACGAAAACGGCTCCGGGAGATAATCAAGAGGCGACTCAGGCGAGATATCGGTGCAGGGGGCCTTTGACTGCATAAGGTCACAGAGCCGGTCAGTTTTGTAGGACTGGCTCTTGTGGATGTCTTTATTGATAATCAGCAGGGCCTCTTCCCGTGAAGAGGTAGACCCCTTCCACATAACAAGCACATGACGGTTGTCACTCTGCAGGATCTCAGTCGGTGACTCTTCCTGAAAAACAGGGTGCTCCTCCTTTATCGCATTCACCTTTTTTATAAATGATGACAGGTCAATATCGGTCTTCTCCCAGTCCGAGGGCCTGGTCTTGACAACATGCATCCGTTTCCTGAACCCGAATTCAAATCCCATGGGCATCATAATCCCTGATGAAAACAGGGCAGTAAAGAGATAGCGCTGTTTGAGGCCGTTGATGTTGCCCTTGAATTCTTCGGCGAGCCTCACCGTGTCATGGCTTTCAGGGAAACTGACCGAAGGAGAAATCTCCCGGGTCAGGTCATACTGCTCCATCAGCCACGGGCTGTGAAAATCCCACCACTTCGAGCTGTTGAATATGTAGTCGAATCCGGAACCAGCCGTCTTCCGGGTCTGGTCCGTTGTGCAGCCAAGCGTCTCCGCAAAGAAAAGCACGTCCGGATACATTGCCTTTATTTCGCTGATAAGCCTCTTCCAGAAGCTGCCCGGAATCTGGTATGCAGCGTCGCACCGGAACCCCCTGAACCCGAGGTCCGTCAGAAATTTTACTGCCTTAAAGAAGAACTGAAAAAGCCCCTCGCGATCCGCTGTATTGCGGAAGTCAAACTTTGCCAGGTCCCCCCAGACGACTTTTTTCCCGTTTTCCATGCAGAACGGATGGGCAACACGACCCTTTTTCTCCCACGCAAACCACTTCGGGTGCTCCTTGAGCAGCTCCGAATCCACGGCACAGTGGTTTATAACAAGGTCCACCATCATGTGGAGACCATGGTCCCCGGCTGTCTTCACAACATCCTTTACCTGTTCCTCCGGCGACCTGCCGCTTTCGCTGTCAACGAGAAGGGGATGAAACGCAAAATAGTCCTTCACCGAGTAAAGACTGCCGGAAAATCCCGGATACTGGATCGGGTTCACAAACACCCAGTTAAAGCCCATTTCAGACGCCCTCTGCAGATGACTCCCCCATTCGCTGAACTTTCCTGCCAGTAAAGGAAATAAATTATAGATAACCATTTTTTGAGGCTGTTTCATGTATTCTCCTTTTTCGTAGTCCGTTATTCGTAGATCGTTATTCGATATTTGTTATTCGTCACTCGTATTTTTCGACTACCCCTTGCCTTTCTCCTGCCACAAAGCCCGAAGCCGCTCCCTCGCCTGATTCAGCAGAAAACGGGGCTCGGGCCACTGCTCAAGGATCAGGCAGCCCGAAAAGTCACGCTCCTTCAGTCTCTGTATTAATTCGCGTATCCCGGAATCGTTCTGTCCTGCCGGCCCTGTAAAGAGAGTCAGATGGCTGTCGCTGTCGCCGAAATTTTCATGGGCATGAATATGGATGATCGGCACGTGCGGCTCGATCAGGTCTATAAAATTGATATAGTTATTCATACTAGCCGCATAGAGATTGGCATGCCCCATGTCAAAACACATTCCTGCCCAGCCTCTCCCCAGCAGCCTCATCTTCCGGAGGATCGAAAACACCCTGTTAAAATCCTCAGGGCTCGTGAGCGTCGTGTTCTCGATCGACAGCCTCATGCCCGCTTTTTTTGTCTGATCTATAATCGGGAGAATCGCTTCAACATAGGTCTGTATCCCGCCTTCGGTATAGAGATGAATATTCACAAGGCCGGCCCCTATCTCTTTTGCAAAAGCGACATTTTCGAGAATCAGACCCCTGTTCTGACTGCTCAGCGGGTTTGCATGCCACGGCACATGCACCGACATTGACATCCCCGCTGCCCGTGCCTTGTTTTTTATGTCATTGCGCAGCGCAATGCTGATATCGCCGGTGTCCCAGCCCCTGCCGTTTTCCTTTTTGTCAGAAAACCACTCAAAGGCATCAAACCTGTTGGCAAGCGCGTACTCAAAAGGTTCCTCCGGACTGTGAGCGGAAAAGGAAGTCTGGTTGCCGATTCTTAAGCTATTCATTGGTCAATTTATCTCACTAACAAAGAATAACGAATAGCGATTGACGAGTCCCGAGTTACGAAGTTTAAAAAACTCGTCACTCGTCGTATCTTCGTCATTTGCCGTGGTTCCCACGCCTTAGATTCACGGCGAAAATCTGTGGGGATACTTTGGAATTTATTTGTAATTTGTAATTTGACATTCGGAATTTTTAAACTTGCGGCCTCGTCTGCACCACGTAAAGTTTTTCATCTGCATAGGCACCCTCAATGTCCTGCGGAGAACCCATGGCTTTTTCGAGCTCTGTACCGATCTTCACTATCGAGGTAAGCAGATGCTTTCTGAAATCCCTGTCCCACAAAATCTTCTCGTCCGCATAGTTCAGGTGCACCTCACGGGGCGGGTCGAGCATAACACTGTCGTACAGTCCTGCGCCCGCGTAACCGGCAAGGTCTTCGCCGTTCGAGTCAGAGCGGAAGATCAGGCCTCCCCCGGACAGCCCCGTGCTCTTGCTCGGGTATGACATCAGGCGGGGTTCGGGGTCTGCCTTGGAAGATGTAAAACCGAGCGCCCTGCCCGGATAATTGCCGACAAGGGTTTCTCCAAGCCCGGGTACAAGTTCAGCATAAAGTTCATTCGCATCACTGGTAAACGGGTTTGTCGTGTGAATGACAAACGCATACTTTGCCTTTACCACCTGCTGGATCAGGACCGCCATGAACAGGCCCTCATGAGGGATCCCCCGCACACTCCTGCTCACATAGGCCCTTTCATTCCATTTGGATGCCCACACGCGTTTTATGCACATCCATGCCTCGGGCCAGTTGTCGGGCCACGCAAGCCCGGAATCCTCGAGAACGATACGAAGTGAGGAAACGAGTTCACCCGGGGCTTCAAGGTCAAGCAGTCCCTTCCTGATTTCAGAGAGCGTCGTTTCAGGACTTTTTCCCATGCCTGCCAGGAGTTCACTGCAGCGTTTGGCGACGCTCCTGTTCATATCAAGACCCAACACTTCTTCAAACACACCAAAGGGAATTGCTGCTGATGCAGGCACCCTGATCCAGTCCGGCAGCTTCGCCCCGAGGTGGACCAGGTTGAGCGACTTTCCGCCGACACGCTCCTCACTGAACTCACGTGCAGTAATAGCGTAGTCCTTAAACGGTGGACGGGGCATTGCCTTCAGCCCTGTGTTCATGTAGTGTGCATCAACGGAGAGTTCACCTTCAAACGTCTCGATGAGCACATCACCGGAGGGACTGACCTTCATCCGAAGCCTCTGCCCTTTCATCGATTTGAGATGATCAAACTGCTGCCGGTTATAGCAGGTTGCAAAAAGCAATTGTGAGTTTCGTGCGCGAATCGAGACGTGCGCAACAAGATCGACCAGGTCCGGGGTAATCACGGCCTTCAGTCCCTTGACAGGCTCCTCATCCCCCCTTACCTTTTCCGCTATCACAATCGTCGGCGTTTCAAACGACCTTCCCTGGATCGAACTGAGTGAATCAACAACCTCGATGACGCCCGCTGCCTGACCCCGGCTTATGACCTGCCAGTCTCCCAGTTGTGCGCTTTCCCGCAGGATCGGTTCGAGGTGATGAACAAGCAGCGAAAGGATAAATGAGAGCCTTCCCCGTACAACCTCTTCACTGAACATATTCATCATCCACTCTTCTGCATAAAAGGCGGTTCCGAGCGCTGCTGCCTTGTCCTGGAGCAGGTCATAACAGCGGTCACTGAGGGCGGCGATGGCACGTCCGAGCCGGTCAAGAACAGACCTGGCGTGGAGCGACCAGTCCTGATTAAAACGCGGCAGTGCCGTAAGCCGCTGCCAGTGGCGGTCGCATTCCGTAAGTTCGGAATTATCATACGAGTACCGCTGGTTTCTGAGCACCAGGCTTATGATCTCGATAAGCTCGTCCCTGTCCGTATACAGGTGGATGTTCCGTTCAACAACAACGCGTAAGTACTCCTCAAGGGCGAGGTCAAGATAAATCATGTCACGCACCCTGCCGTCATTCCTGTCTGAATTCAGTTTTTCCTTCAGGAACCTCCGCAGCTCTGAAATGCTTCCCGCGATCTTTAACACAGGCACTGTGGAGTCGGCCCTGTACTGAAAGATCTTCTGGAGCGGGCCCCGCATTTCATAATCAATAATATAATCCGCAGCGCCTGCCGCAGTTTCAAGGTCAGTCCCGGAATGCACTGACCGCAAAAGCCTGAGATAGTTTTCAAAATCGTGAATCAGGGCGTCTTTCAGGTGTGGGAGAAAGTCGGGACTGGTTCTGATGGGACGCTCAAAGCTCTCGAGCCGTTCCCGCGTGACACCGCCAGCCTCCAGGGTCCGGTAAAAAAGTTCTTGGTCACCGTTGCCTCTTAAAAATGCGAGGTAAGCCTCGCAGATCACGATGTCATCGGGGGTGGTATTGTTGTGAAGCTTCTGATGCCACTCCTCCATAAAATGTCCCGCAACCTCTTTAATGCGGTGACGGTGCATGATATGGAGTATCTCGTCACGGATACGCTGCCCTTCACCCCCCCGTCCGAGCGTGCTCATGATCAGCCTGACAAAGTCCCTGCTCCGGTGCTCGCTGATATGGATACGCGCCAGTTTTAACGTAAGGCGGTCCTGCGCGTGGCTCAGTTCACTCGGTTTCGTATTATAGTGGCGCTGCCAGTCAAGCTGCCGTAAAAAAGAATACCGCATCCAGACAAATATCAGGGCAAGTCCATCGGCATCGCTCCCGGCCCTGTCAAGCAAATCGTGGCACAGGTTGAACCGGTGCATCAGGGTCCATGAATTGCGCCCCATCTCAGCCTGGACAATCTCCCGTGCGAGTCTCTCAAGAGGGGGCGGGCCCGAAATTTTCTTTTCCTGCAGCAGTTCCATCACCGGCACATAGAAATTCTGACCCTTGTTGCTCAGCCACAGGTCATCGTCTTTCAGATACAGCGCAAAGGGGATGCCGACAGGGGCGTCCTTTGCGCTGAAATGCATGCTGAGGCGGTTCATTCCACTGTCAAATGCAAAAGCTGTCTGCACAGCCTTTTCATCAAATTCCTTTGTGCCTGCGGGGCGCATGGAAGGAGGAGGCAGGATCCATTCAAAGGGTGATTTCAGTGCAACACCCCAGTGCAGGACCAGCGGAGTGTTAATATCGGACACGAGGGTAAAATACAAATCTTCTCCCTCTCTTGCGACAGCGACCAAAAGCCTGCCTTCCGTACTGATGTCATAATCACTCTCAAAGAGCGGCTTCCTGTCTTTTATTTCCTCTTTGAGAATGACATCAGGAGAAACTGTACTCTTTTGACGTTCAGCCAGTTTGATCTGGAAGTTCTTTCCCTGATTATTGACCCATGTGTCTGATTCAGGGTAGTAGAGGGCAAAGTTCATAAAAGAGAAATCAGGCGTCCTGTCGATCGTTATCGTGATCCGGTTGCTGCCGTTCTGGATCGAAAACGGGGTCTGGACCGCTTCCTCGCCAAAGCTGATACTGCCTGCTGGCCAGAGAACATGGGAAGGGGCCTTCCATTCCGCGCCAGCACTCCTGCTCAGTCCCCAGTGGAGGCGGCAATTGTGCTTGTCATTCAGTTTCAGGGACACTTCAACCCTGTCGTCCACATCCCGCTTGTCCACGAGGAGTTTTACATCTTTGGCAACAATGATCTCTTCAGTCATTTTTTCTATTCATGGTATACGCTGATCACATTCCTATTATACTTTTTTTATATGGGATTTAAATCAGGATAAGAGCAGGGGATGTGAAAAGTCTGATGCAGGGGCAGAACTGCAGACAAATTAATGCTGTTTAATATGGATCATTCTCCAACCACCCACCCGGAATTTTTCTTCGCTCCACAAAAGAGAGGAACCATAAGCGACCGTATTTAATCCATAATTCAGCGCTGAACATTTACACAATATTTACAGGGATTGACCGAACATTTACAGAGAAACGTGATATTGAGAAAGTAGAGGAAAGTCCTCTTTATGAACAGATAGTGACTCTTCTGGAAAGCCAGACTCCATCCCGTATGGGGGAGAGGAAAGGAGGCAGCAGATGTATAAATCATTAATCATAAGTGTGTCAGTTCTATGCTTCGTCATCTGGGGATGCGCAGCCGGTCAAAAAACAGTGTCCCTTGAAGAGATGCCGCCTGATGCGCCAATTCAAACAGTCCTGATAACGGGTGACAAATGCGAGTGGTCCCCTGACCGGATCACTGTTGGAAAAGGCACGCATGTCGTGCTGAACGTCATGAGTGTTGACTGGGACTATAATTTCAGACTGAAGGATTATGACCTGCTTTTTAAAGTTCCAAAGGGCGAGACGGTGAATGCTGAATTTTACGCCTCAGACAGCGGTGAGTTTGAGTATGGCTGTTATATCGAAGAAGGGCAGCACTTCTACTGGGGCGGAATGGTCGGCAAGCTTATTGTAGAGTGAAAGAATTGAGGCTCCCCGCACCCTCCGCAGGTGCGGGTGGGGAGCGCCCCCAATCCGTACAAATAAATAATCAGCGAACAACACCTTCTAAAAAAGGGCGGAGATGAACCCTGTATCTTCTCCTGAATTGTTCCAAGTGAAGGAGCATCCGTATATTGTCAATCGGATTTTCACATGCTATTATCATTCAGATTCGCGTACGGTTCATTCGACGTTTGACATTATAAAAAGGATAAGAGTTGAAAAAATCGTTGATTCAGAAATTACGTATACCCCTCACAAATAATCTTGTAGTTCTGTTATTTTCCTTAATTGCAACCTCAGATAGACCATTGGAAGTCAAACATCCACTTTTTACTTCTATTTTATTTTTCTCGGGCTGTTATGTGCTGCAATCGGCTCAATGGGCAGACTGTGGTGTTCCCTGTATATTGCAGGATGGAAGAAAAATGCATTAACAACGAAAGGAGCCTAATCCGTTTCTCGAAATCCTCTCTATTTTTTTAGTTTTATTGGTGCAATTGGCGTTGGATTTGCTACCGAAACAATATTAATTCCATTTATTGTCATAATTTTATTTGCAAGCTATTATCCCTCTGTTATCAGGAAAGAAGAAGAGAAATTGCTTGCAAAACACGGACTGCAATTTAAAAATTATTTGAACTCAGTGCCGAGATTTTTCCCGAGATTATCCGCATTCACTGAACCACGGGAATGTATCGTAAACCCCCAGATCTTCAGAAGTCATATTTTCAGTGCATTGTGGTTTATTTGGATGATTGGAATTCTCGAGGTTTTAGAGGACATGCACGAATTGGGCATTATCCCTGTTATATTCACGATATATTGAATTATCCTGACAGCTTGCAGGACACGCATTCTTTCCCGGTCATTTTCGTCTGGTGCGGAGAATTCACGCTTTTATACGTGGAAACGCCGCCTTATTCAATTGTTTTATCGTCATCCCAAAAAATGCATTAAGACAGACCAAACCGGAGCTCATTACTCGGCTCCTTTATTTCTATCAACGGAATTTGTCTCTTCAACTCTTCTTCTTCAATGAGGTTGAAAAAATCGCAGTTGATACAACACCCTATCTCCTTATGAAATTGTCCATGAATGGCCCAGCAAATCCTCCCCCCGTTTATTCCTCTGTTCAGTCCATCCGCAAAAGAGGCCGTTGTGACCGGGCAGACTCCAAGCTCATCTGCCATTGTTCCCCCCGGCTCCCTTCCGCACTTTTTGAATTCCCAGCAATTTTCTATGCCTTTCATATGGATCACTTCCTGTCTGAAAAGCTTTCAGGTTCAACAGATACCCTCCCTGTTTTTCCATAGACCCTCCTCTCTGCGTTCACTTCATGAAAAAGGCCGGGCTTGCCAAAGGTTTTTCCTTCGGCAGCTCGGCCATCTTAGTGAATAAGACCCGCCGCTTTCCGTCCCTCCTTTCGAGAGAGTTGGCTTTGTCGGGACCTTCCGCTTATCAATTTAGTTACACTATATCGTACTTTCATGCAAAGAACCGGTAAATGTTTGTAAAGACTTTGTAAATGTTTACACTCGTCCCCTTTTTTGATCTTGATAAAGAGAAGGGCTTGTATTTTCCCCATTGCATTAACCCCTTGCAAAAAAATATTAAAAAGCTATAATGAAAGTTGTAAATTCAATGCATTGCCCTCTGTGCGGACTCAGGTCCACAGGGCAGGTCACTCATGTGATATTCTTTAACATTTTGGAACCGGGACAAAAAAGAACCCGAGAGGTGTCAAAAAATGAACTATAAACGAGAATTTTTTCCAAAGGTGAGAAAGACCGTCGTTCCCCGCCCTGTTGTGACACCGGAAACAGATGTACTCTCGCAGACAGGATCAGTACGGGCGACCGAGGCGGTGATCTACGGGCCGAACTGGTTTCATGACCGGAATCAGGACCTCATCGAGGTCTACGATGCAGGGCCCGCACTCTGTTTCCGTCATCTCCTGCCGAAAAAAGATAAATACGAAAGGGAGGGTCTCTACCTTCTCCTTACCATCGCCTACAGGACAACTGTAAATGCCAACGCAAATATCAGGACATTCTCGGGCTGGCACGTTGACCTCCCCAATGCAGTCGGCGGAGGGATGTATGTGGACAAACACACCTATGACTGGGTCTCTGATGATTACTGCATTAATGTCAATTCTGTATATCTCGGAGAGAAATTATGGATACAGAGGGTGGACTGGGAGTGGATGAGCCGTGAGACCATTTATGAAGATGAACCTCAAAAAGACATATGGCTCAAGCGCACCAAAAAAGAGGTGGACGCGCTCTATGCCAAAAAGCATATAACCAAAAAGGTCGTTGAAGAATTCCTTGTCAGCAAAATAAAAGAGGACCCGAACTTTGCCAAACGGTGCCTCGCCCTGTTAAGCAGCGATACATTATTTCAAAAAGATATTGTAACCCTGTACAAGGACCTGGGAATAGAATAACGTGTTCCGTTTCCCGTTAACCTTTACCAATTACCAATGACCTATTACCGACATTATGATCGACTCCGCAAAACTTGAATCCATTCCTGAGGAGGACCTCTACTATTTTAATATTGGTGAGCACCGGCGGATACACCGGTATCTTGGCGCGCACCACATCGGCGCTGGTGTCCGTTTCGCAGTCTGGGCCCCCAATGCCAGGGAAGTAGCGGTTGTCGGGAGCTTTAATAACTGGAATGTCCATTCCCATGCCATGCGCAAACGGGGTGGCACCGGTGTATGGGAGCGATTCATTCCTGGCCTGCACCACGGCATTTTTTACAAATTCGCGGTGCGGAAGGCTGACGGAAACTGGTACTTCAAGACAGACCCGTTTGCACGTTTTATCCAGAATGAGCGGGACCGGACTCCCATCCTGACCGAAGACTATTACGAATTCAAAAACCCGCGGCCCGCAGACATGGACAAGTTTACCCGTCCGCTGAATATCTTTGAGGTGCATCCATTGTCGTGGCGCTACAGGGACGGCCGGCCCATGAGCTACCTTGAGCTCATCGATGAACTCGTCCCGTATGTGAAATTCATGGAATACACCCATGTCGAACTCATGGGCATAATGGAGCATCCCTACATACCTTCATGGGGCTACCAGGTGATCGGCTTCTATGCCCCTACGTCGAGGATGGGCACGCCGTCGGAATTCAAGCAGCTGATAGATGCCTTTCATAAAGAGGGGATAGGCGTCATACTCGATACCGTACTCGTGCATTTCCCGAAGGACGACACAGGTCTTGCCTGCTACGACAGCGACCACCTGTTTGAGTGCCCGATACCCGAACGGAAGGTAACGGCGTGGGACACCTTTTATTTTGATTTTGGACGGAGCGAGGTGAGAAGCTTCCTTATTTCAAACCTCTTTTACTGGATTGAAGAATACTCCATGGACGGATTCAGGTTTGATGCAGGCGGACACTTCCATTACTACGAGTTTAAATCAGACGAACAGCACAAATGGTTTATACAACGGTACGGCAACTGCCATAACCCGGAAGGGTTCCGCTTCATGCAGACGATGAACTACTCTGTCAAGCAGGAGCACCCGGAAATTCTTCTCATCGCCGAGGACTCAACGATTGCAAGCGGGGTGACAAAACCGGTCGAACACGGCGGGCACGGGTTTGATTACAAATGGGACCTGGGATGCACGAGCCACATGATGAAATATTTCAGGGCGCCCTTTGACAAACGCTGCGACAAGTACGGGGACCTGACCTATCCAATGCTCTATCACCACACAGAGAACTTTCTCCTTCCCCTGTGCCATGACGAAGTGGTGCATATGAAACGGACAATGGTGAACAAGACAGAGGATTTAAGCGACTTCGAAAAATTCGCGAACCTGCGCGTGATGTATCTCTTCCAGTTCGGGATGCCCCACAAAAAGCTCCTCTTCATGGGCCAGGAGTTCGGACAGATGAACGAATGGAACGAAAAGCGGGAACTGCCGTGGGAGTCGTTGTGGGACCATAAGCACAAAACCATGCAGTGGTATGTCAAGCGCCTCAACGAAGTCTACCGGTATATTCCCGCAATGCACGAAGGCGACAACATCGAAAACGGTTTTGAATGGATCGAGTGCCTTGACTATCGCCAGAACATCCTTGCTTTTATCCGGTACAACAAGGATTATTCCCAGATGATGGTATACCTGCTGAACCTTTCGAAAAACTACTTCGGTGATTTCAGGCTGGGGCTCCCCTTTCCGGGAAAATATCACAAGGTCATTGACACAGACGCCAAGGAATTTGGCGGTAATGGTCATAACTGGGTCGATGAGTATCACACAGAAGAAATACCGGCCTACCATCACAAGCACAGCATCCAGACAAAATTACTGCCGCTGCACGGCCTGCTCTTTAAATCCGTCGACATACTCAGGTAGACCCCTGGGGGGGTCAGGTCTTGAATTTTGAATTTAAGACTCGCTTATGTGAAACAAATTCAAAATTCAAGACCTGACCCCGCAATCGCGCAATCCTCACCTTAAAGAAATACCCCATTATGACGATATGAATGTATGGTGATTGTCACGATCATTCTCTGGTCAAAGGAACCGTCCGCATGAAAAATATTTATACGGTATTGACTCTGCCCCTATTATTTACTCTCTGCATTTTCACCCCTCCCCTGTCAGAGGGAACTGATACCTCACCAGAGGCTGAAATGGCACGGCGGGCATTCGAGTCGCGCTGCCCCAGGCCTGACTGGTGGGGACGTATAGATGTCTCAGATGTCAGAATCGACACCTACGATGATCTCCTCAGCTACTGGCAGAACCAAAAGCGGACAAAGAGTGAATTCTTTAAAGCCGCATATCAGGCCATCCTCGACTATCCTCTAGACGCGGACATCGTGGCAACCGCCGTCAAGCTCATGAATTATACTGCCGGCTACCGGAACAGAATAAAGCTGCAGGAATATGGCTTAGAAAAGCATTTTTACTACAACAACCCGTACGGACAGGCCGGAGACAATACTGCAGGCATTGTTGAAAATCTCGCGAAGCACTACAACAATTCTTCACAGTACGACAGGACGGTCAGCCTGATCGAGAGACTGCTCAGTGAGCGCGGGCATGAAATTAATGATCACCTTCTCGAATTGATCCACCTCAAATATGCAGAGGCATTGCACGGACAGGACCGCACTGACAAAGCACTCAGCGTACTGCAGGATGCAATTCAGCGGTACAACGGAAGCTGGGAAAAGCAGTTACGGGGCGATGCCTCCAAATATGAGCGTATTCTCAACAATGCCACGAGTGTAAAAACAACGCCGCTGATCGATAAGCCCAATACCTTTCAGCCATGGTGGAACAATTATTCACAGGCCGTCTATACAGGGCTGATCGTCTTTTTTCTGCTTCTCATCATCAAGAATTTCATCAAAAGCAGAGCAGAAGAAAAACCCTCACGAAGGCATTAAGAAAGACAGCGCGGAAGCGCGCAAGAGCGGAAGTAGAGGCATGTCGCGACGTGCCCTTAACTCACCCCACACTTCCCCTACAGAAACAATTTGTAATCTGCATCAGGAAAGACGTTGTCCATGTGCTCGATCGCTGAAAGATACTCCGAATTGATCGATTTCTTTTCGACTGCATCTGCGAGATAGCGAAAGCGCGCAACATGGTCTTTTACTCGACGGGTGGCATACCCGGTCGAGGTTCCGTCGTGAATAATAAACGGCCAGTCTGAACTCTGGGCAAGGAAGAGTTCCCTCACGCATTGCTTCAGGGCACGTTTTGTGAGGGGAGACACCCTCCCGCTGCTGTGCTGTGCAGCAAGCCTCTGCATGCGGTACCCGCACTCATACAGCTGCGGGTATATCCATTCGGTCTTGCTGTTGAGCCATGTCTCGAAATAGCCCTTATGTCCCCATGTCGAAGAGCAGGGAATACCTGTCTGGTGCACGGGATGTCTGTCAAGATACTGGGAAAGGGAAGCAAGCTCCAGAACATCCTGATCATAGAGCGCCTTGCGGATTACAAAGTCGAGCCACTGCGGGCCTTCGAACCACCAGTGTCCGAACAGCTCGGCGTCAAAGGGCGCAAGAATGACCGGTGCCGTCTCCATGGCGGATTCGAGATATTCGATGTGGGCCATCCTCTTATGCAAAAAGTCTCCTGCATGCTGCGCGGCCCTCTCCCGGGCAGCGTCCGGGTTATAGGGCTCCTTCCATGCCGACGGACCGGTGATCCGGTAATATTTAATCCCTGTATCAGCGCGGACATCTCCCGCAATATAGGGCTGGATGTAAGGAAAATCAAGATCATGCCCGATGTCACGATAAAACTCCCGGTAATCAGGATGCCCGGGGTATCCCTCCCGCGCTGACCATACCTGCTTTGTGCTGCCGCGGTCGCGGCCGAAGGCCGCAATGCCGGAAGGAGTATACAGGGGCGCATATACTCCGTAGAAAGGTGAAGTGCTTGCGTGTTCCACCCCGTGGGATTCCATAATAAAATAGCGGACGTTCTGCTCCTTCAGAATTCCTTCGAAGCCATGACTGTAGGCGCACTCGGGAAGCCACATGCCCTGAGGACGAAAGCCGAAAATACTCTCAAAGTAATCAAGGCCGCTGGCGATCTGTGCTGCAACGGCTTTTGGCTGAGACGAGAACAGGGGAAGAATTGCGTGCGTTGCCGAGGTCGAAATCAGCTCCACGATCCCGCCTTCATGATGCCGTTTAAAAGCCGTGGAAATCCTTTTCCTGTACTTTTTCAGAAAGATGTTCCGGGCCTCTGTGAAAAGCCGGTTATACATTCCGGCGAGGGAATGAAAATGGGGCTCATGCCGGGTGCGCTCCAGTTCTCTCTCTGTCAGTTCTATCTGGCGGGACAGATATGCGCTATATTTTTTCTGGAGCAGCGGGTCCTCCATCATCGCCAGAAGGCTCGGGGACAGGGAAATGGTGATCCTGAAGCGGACATTCTCCTCTGCCAGGTCATCAAGCATTTTGATCAGCGGTATGTAGGTTTCGGTCATTGCCTCGAAAAACCACCGCTCTTCCAGGAATGAGTCATACTCCGGATGACGGACATAGGGAAGGTGGGCATGCAGCACAAATGCGAGATACCCCTTAGGCATGATTCCCCCTGGATAGATCTTTTAAGAGAATTTCATAGTACATATAGAGCCGCGCAGCAATGGTCTCGAGCGATGGAGAATCAGTGGCGCTCTTTCGTGCCGCAATACGGAGCATGCTGTCCCTCATGGGGTTATTGAGCATTTCCTGGAGCCCCCACGTAATGGACCCGGGATTATCAAAGGTCACGAGGCCTGTCTCACCATGGACTACACAGTTGATGCCGGCCTGATGCGTGGTGAGCACCGGTCTTCCAAATTGTATCGCCATCTGGGCCAGTCCTTCATCCTGCCAGGTGCGCGCAGGGATCACCACAAAATCAGAGGCCGTCAACACAGACTCAAATGCCTTTCCCGGCACATGTCCGATAAACCGGCACCGGTGTCCAATGCCGGCATTATGCGCACGCGCCTCAAGTTCTCCCCTGAGCGGGCCCTCACCGCTGAATACAAAGTGTGCGGACCGGTGATTGCGGCAGACGGTAGGAAGAGACTCCATAAGCAGGTCAGCCCCTGCTGCATGAGACATTTCACCCGCAAAGAGCACGACCGGCGAATCATGGGGAAGCCCGAAGGTATGCCGGGCTCCGGTCGCCCCGTCAGCCGCCCTTGATGCAGGCTCGCTCAATGCGTCCGGTATAATGACGACCTTTTCAGGTGAGGCCCCGTACAGGTTGATCACCTGCTGCCGCGTTGACGAGTGGGGGACAATAATCAGATGCGCCCCCCTGACCGCCTTTTTTTCCCATGAGCAGATCCGTGTCGAGAGACGGCCCATCTCACCCCCCTGCGTCCGCTCATACTCGGTCGAATGAAGAGAGAGGACCACGGGACATTTCAGCGTCTTCGAAGCGCTCAGCCCCACCGATGACGAATACCAGTCGTGGCAATGGATAAGATGAAACGGGTTCTCTTTGTGGGCTTCCACGAGTCTGGCGGTCATACTTTTGGACATCGACAGCACTGATGTCATCAAGGGGCCGCTACCGGCATTTTTGAGTTCTATCCCCTGCGGGGTAAAAAGTGTTGCGCTGCCCCCGAACTTTTTAAACCCCTGTGCGCAGTTTTTTATCAACGATACGAGGGGGCCTTTTAAGGCTTCGCTGTTTATTCCTGCATAGACAATGGCTATGGAGAGAGGCTCATCACGCTCTATTCCGGCCAGTTCACGGTTCATTCTTTCATAGACCGGCGCATCAAAAACGGATTCAACAGCAAAGGTCCTCTTTAACATCCCCCCTGCAAAAAGGCCCCCGGTATGGAAAATTCCAGAGGGGCGGTCCCGGTCAAAATATGCCGTGCCGGACCTCGCCACAGCATGAAAAGACCCGTCCCGCGCACGCAGTCCAGCCTCTGCAATATAGTTCCTCCCGGGACGGTTATTGTCAAAATAGTAAATGCCCTCAGAATTGCGGACATCGAGGTCGAAAAACATATGGGCATTGGCCCCGTCAAAAATGAGGTCCGTAACATCATAGATGCGAATCACCACCTGGGCATTGTTCAGGACAGGGTCATTCTTTTTTCGGAGGGCCGACAGGGTCTTCTCCGCTACATGCCAGTGAACACAGCCCCGCCGCGGATGAACCATCGAAAGGGCGGCATATTCCTGTGTGAGCGGAGCCGGGTACTGCTGCCCGATTTCCCACGCAATCTTCCTGATCCTCTCGTGACAGAGTATTTTCCGCTTTTTCGTTCCCGATACAGGTTTCATATTCTGTCGATTCACACTTTTGGTGAAGCGCTGATCCATCTCCGGATATTTTTTCCGGACAGCGGTGAATCGTGATAATTTTACCATAATCCGGGAATTGGCACTTCGCGTGCAGTGAGAATGGACCGCGTTCTGCTTATATTGCGTACATTCGTCCGAAATGATATTATGAATCGTATAATTTTTACTCAATTCATCACGGTACACCGAGGGTGTGCCGAAGAATCCGGGAAGCGGTCTGTCCACAATGCGGACGCTGCTTTATTTCATACAGGACTGTGAAACGACATATCTGCATACACGGCCACTTCTATCAGCCTCCACGAGAGAATCCATGGCTCGAAATGATAGAGAACCAGGAATCCGCTTACCCATACCATGACTGGAATGAACGGATCAACGCAGAATGCTATGAGCCGAATGCTGTAACGAGGATTCTCGATCAGCAGGGGAGGATCATTCGCATTGAGAACAACTATCAAAAGATCAGCTTCAACTTCGGCCCCACCCTTCTGAGCTGGATCGAGGAGTACGCTCCGCAGGTCTATGAGGCCCTGCTGGAAGCGGACAAGCTCAGCATGGCACGCTTCGGCGGTCATGGAAATGCAATCGCCCAGGTGTACAACCATATGATCATGCCCCTTGCAAACAGGCATGACAAAATAACGCAGGTCGTATGGGGGATCTGCGATTTCAAAAAAAGGTTCAAACGGCTTCCCGAGGGCATGTGGCTGCCCGAGACCGCGGTCGACCTGGACACCCTGAGGATATTGATCGAGCACGGGATCAAATACACAATCCTCGCGCCGAGGCAGGCAAAAAGGGTCAGCCCGATAGGGCAGAGCAGATGGCGGGATGTGTCTAACGGTTCAATTGACCCGACCATGCCGTATCTTGTAAAAGTCCCCTCAGGAGGAGAGATAACCCTGTTTTTTTATGACGGGGGAATATCCCATAACATTGCTTTTGGCGACCTGCTGAGCAAAGGCGAAAACCTCGCGCATACGATTCTTGCCGCTGCTGAGGGGAAAAGAGACGTCCCGCACCTGATCCATGTCGCAACTGACGGCGAAACCTTTGGCCACCACCACAAGTTCGGGGAGATGGCACTTGCATACTGCCTGAACCACATTGATTCAAAAAAGCTCGCGAACCTCACCAACTATGGAGAGTATCTCGAAAAGCACCCCCCCACGCATGAGGTTGAGATCTACGAGAATTCATCCTGGAGCTGTGTCCACGGCATCGAGCGGTGGCGGGACAACTGCGGCTGCAACAGCGGCGGGAATCCCGGGTGGACACAGGCATGGAGAAGGCCCTTGCGGAAGTCCATGGACTGGCTCAGGGACGCGCTTATCCCCATTTATAAAGAGGAAGCCTCCAAATATTTTATCAGTCCGGGGAACGCCCGAAATGATTTTATTGAGGTAATCCTCGACCGCTCCCATAAAAACATAGAGAAATTTTTCAACGTCCATACAGAGAGAGCGCTCTCGAAGGAAGAAAAGGTCAGGGCACTGAAACTGCTCGAGATGCAGCGGAACGCAATGCTCATGTACACGAGCTGCGGCTGGTTTTTTGATGAGGTCTCGGGCGTTGAGAATGTCCAGATCATGCAGTATGCATCGAAGGCAATCCAGTACGCATCTGAAGTGCGGGAAGGATTATCGCTCGAATCGGAGTATCTGAATTATCTGAGAGAGGCCCCTTCCAACAAGTTTGAAAACGCCGCCCGTGTGTATGAAAAATACGTCAAACCCGCTGAATGCGACCTGCTGCGGGTGGGCGCCCACTACTGCATTTCCTCCATATTTGAAACTTACCTGGACGAAACGAAGATCAGCTGTTACAGCATGAAAAGTGATTCGTACGAACAGCTTGAAGCAGGAAAGCTTAAATTTGCGGTCGGCAAGACCCATATTCAATCGGACATTACCTGGGACGAGAGAACAATAAGTTTTGCAGTGCTCCATTTCGGCGATCAGAACATCAGCGCCGGCGTCCGGAATTTTATCAGCCCCGAAGACCTGTCTGCAATGAAGAAGGAACTGAAGGACGCCTTTGCACAGGGAAACATACCGGAAATAGTCCGCCTTATGGACAAACACTTTGACGGCAATATCTATTCGCTCTGGCACCTCTTCAAGGACGAACAGAAAAAAGTGCTCGACCAGATTCTGCAGCTCACCTATGAAGGGGTCGAAACAGCGTACCGTCAGATCTACGAAAACAACTTTACCATCATGAATTTCTATGACAGCCTGCAACATAAGATACCGAGGCCTTTTCTTGCTGCAGCCGAATACATTATCAATACAGACCTGAAACGGATATTCGAGGAAGACACCCTGGACAGGGCAAAGCTCAAGCGGTTAATAGATGATACCAACCGGTGGGGCATCAAGATTGACACGACCACAATTACCTTCAGGGTCAATTCATGGGTCAACGCCATTATGGAAAAACTGACCGGGGAACCGGAGCATATCCAGCTGTTTGAGCAGATCGTCGATGCAATGGAAATCATGGCCCCCCTCTCACTCTCACTGAACCTCTGGAAGGCCCAGAACGATTATTTTGTGATCAGCAGTGATATCTTGAGCGCCATGAAAACAAAAGCTGACCAGGGGGATTCTGCCGCCCGGCAATGGATGGATACATTTATCAGGCTGGGGAGCTATCTCCAGGTAAAAATATAGGAAGGAGCACCGATGGAAAAAAGGGGCAGCGGGATTCTGCTTCACATTACATCGATTCCCTCACTGTACGGGATTGGCGACCTAGGGCCGGAGGCATATAAGTTTGCGGATTTCCTTGCCGAAACCCGTCAGAGCTACTGGCAGATCCTGCCGTTGAACCAGACAAACTCGGCCTACGGGAACTCACCGTACAGCAGTTTTTCCGCCTTTGCAGGTAACTATCTGTTAATCAGTCCTGAACGACTCGTCAGAAACGGTTTCCTTTCTGAATCAGACATTCAGGATGTGCCGGAATTTTCAGTCTCCAGGGTTGATTACAAAAGGGTTACCGACTACAAGGAAGTTCTTTTGCACAAAGTCTACGAGAGGCATAAAGACACCCTGGACGGTCACCAGGAGTTCCAGCGCTTCTGCACTGAAAATGCCATCTGGCTCAATGACTACAGCCTCTTTGTTTCGGCACGAAATCATCTCGGCAAGGAATGGGACCTTTGGCCGGAAGCGCTGAGGGACCGGAAAAAGGAGGCCTTGCTTGAATGGCGTGATAAACTTGCCGATAGTATTCTCAAGGAAAAATTTCTCCAGTTCCTCTTTTTTAATCAGTGGAGCTCCCTGAAAAACTACTGTGACAGCAAAAACATAAAGATTATCGGCGACATTCCGATTTACGTCAATTACGACAGCGCCGATGTCTGGGCCAACCCGAACATTTTCAGCCTTGATGAAAAGAAGCGTCCCATATTTGTCGCAGGTGTGCCTCCGGATTATTTCAGTCCGACGGGCCAGCTGTGGGGGCATCCGGTTTACCGCTGGGACGTCATCAGGAAATCGGAATATGCCTGGTGGATCCAGAGGCTCAAGCATAACCTGAACGTCTTCCATATGTTCCGTCTTGATCACTTCAGGGGCTTTGTCGGCTACTGGCAGGTCCGTTTTGATGAAACAACCGCTATCAACGGGAAGTGGGTAGAGGCTCCGGCAGAGGAATTTTTACTCACCGTGCTGAAACATATCCCCAAAGAGACGATTATCGCTGAAGACCTCGGGATCATAACACCCGATGTCAGAGAAATAATATCCCGTTTTGGTTTTCCGGGAATGAAAGTGCTCCTGTTTGCATTCGGGGAAGACCTGCCGCAGCATCCCTATGCCCCGCACAACCATGAAAAAAATTGTGTGATCTACACCGGCACTCATGATAACAATACGATCATCGGATGGTTCAGGAAAGAGACCGACGCAGGAACAAAAAAGCGGATCGCTGACTATGTGGGAAGTGAGGTTACTGACAAGACGATCAACTGGGAGTTGATAAAACTCGCCATGATGTCCGTTGCCGACACGGTCATTATCCCGATGCAGGACATTCTCGGCCTTGACGAAAAAGACAGGATGAACCTTCCCGGCACAACAGAGGGCAACTGGGAATGGAGGCTCTCGCCCGATTACAGTTCCCCGTCTTTAATCAAAAAACTTTCAGATATGACCCACATCTACGGCAGGGACTTTACCGAGGTCGGACCTCGGTAAGACCAATTCGTTCAGATGTATATTTCACAACCCCCTGTTCTCCGCCGAATGAATCAATCAGGAAATCCCTGCTCGTCACAAATGGAAAGCTGCTTTTGCCGGCGTAGTCTCGAAAACTGCTCCATCGATATTCCATCAAATATTCTATCGAGGTCCGACCTCGGGTGTTGAGCTGAAGGGGATTGGTGTGGATGTAATGAGGAAGATGCAGAAAGTGCGATTTCTTATGCAGGTGCTCTGCCTTGAATTTGCCCTGAAACAGAACGCCCGACCGATCATATTTTTTATTGAAGTACATTGTATATCCTGTACCTAGTTTTCGCATAAATCGTGTTATTCCATTTTCATTAACCTGCCGAAGCATCAGGTGATAGTGATTGGGCATAAGAGTAAAGACGAGTATATCAACAAGAGGCAATCTGCTAGCCTTGTTCATCATAATTATCGGGTAGTTATTGGGCTTATTGATTGACTTAGATCTGTAGCGGGTATTGCTTGCAGCCTGCTCGTCATTAAACTCATACAGCCCATAAATAAAGCGGTAATAATCACTTTCATCAACAAAAATATCACGCTTTTCAACACCACGGTTGTACACGTGATAGATTTCTCTATTAGCAAATTCAACTTTTCTCATGTTTATTACTAGATGGCAGGTTACCGAAGTCGGACCTCGATACGAAAGCCATGTCCCTACGGAACTACTATAACACAAATGATATTTTACCGAGGTCGGACCTCGGTGAGAGGTGTCACATCAGCATTTATTGATTGCATCGATGAGGTTTCTCAACCGCCCGAAGTCCTGAAGATTAAAGTCCATGACTAACCTCGGGAGATGAGCTATTTCAGAATCGTCGGATTCCTGGGGCAGCGAATCGGAAAGATATATCCTGCCATTCGGAACAATCATATCTGAAAACTGTTCATTCAGTTCCTGAACGCATGAGTCAGGAACTGTGGACAGAAGCCTGATCACCAGCTTTCTGTCAACATACCGCATGCTGTGATAGCGGCTGTAAAAACCCGTAATGTGTCTGACCGCATCCTCGATCGAGTTTACGCATTCAAACAGGTCAAAGTCACGATCATCGATATACTGTTCCGACAGCAGTTCCTCTCTCAAAAAGCGAAGCCACCTGGACCAGTACGTCCCTCCGGGTTCATCAACAAGCACGAGGGGCAGCGGCATATGCTTGCCCGTCTGCAAAAGGGTCAGTGTCTCCATTGCCTCATCAAGGGTCCCGAATCCCCCGGGGAAAAGGGCGACGGCATCGGCTTCCTTCAGAAAGGCAACCTTACGGTTAAAAAAATATTTATACGTAATAAGACGGGGATTCCCGGCAATCACCGGGTTTGGTTTCTGCTCAAAGGGCAGGAGGATGTTGACTCCAAAGGAGTTTTCCGGTCCGGCACCTTCATTGGCAGCATGCATAATTCCGCCGCCCCCGCCGGTGATAACCATGTACCGCTCTTCGGCAAGCCGTTTCCCGAACTGGCTCGCCATTTTATATATCGGCTCATCGGGCTGGGTCCTCGCTGATCCAAAAACAGTAACTTTGCGCACATTCCGGTAAGGCCCGAATATTTTGCCGGTAAAACGCATTTCCTTCATGGTCGTATTCATTAATCTCATATGGGCCCTGTCATTTTTCTCTTTCCCGGCCTTCAGCGCCGCCACAATCATCTCCCGAACAAGTTCCGGGTACTCGGTGTATCCCGCCATCGAGATCAGTTTATCTATAGCCCTGTCAATTTCACTGCCGCTTCTTTTAAAAGAAATTTCGCTCATATGGTCACATTAAGTATTGTACACGTTCCCGGATGAATGATGAATTGCATGTATCAGGTATTCCATCGGTATATATTCACCGTTCCTTGAGCATTCCCTGACAATCCAGGCACATACGTCAGTATTTTTAATGATAACGGATACATTATACTACATGCTATGATGCAGCAGATTCTCAGCGGCCGATACCCTTATTAAGGAACGAATGGATGAATTACTGATACTCCTGGGCTTCATATGCATAATTGCCGGCATTGTCGGGTGCATACTACCTGTATTGCCGGGACCTGTCCTCTGTTATGCGGGCCTCGTGATCCTGCAGCTCAGTTCGGGACATCCATTCACTATGCAGTTCCTTGTTATGTATGCAGTCCTGACAGCGGGAATGGCAGTGCTTGACTATGTCATTCCCATTTACGGCACAAAAAAACTGGAAGGTTCCAAATATGGCATCTGGGGCAGCGGCATCGGGCTGCTGGTCGGACTTGTTTTCATGTTCCCTGTTGGGATCATAATCGGTCCAATGCTGGGCGCATTTATCGGCGAACTTATCAGCGGAAAGAACGCCAAAAAGGCCTTCAAGCCTGCCCTCGGTTCTTTTCTCGGCTTCCTTGCAGGGACCATGATCAAGTTTATGCTTTCCCTTTCGATGGCTTACTATTTTGTTCTGACCGTGTATGGTATCTATAATCCCTGAATTACTGTTTTTACGCTGAAAAGGAATTGAGTATCAAGGATTCAAGTGAACGACCAAAGGGTATCTGTTTAAACGATGTTCAATGTTTTTGATTATTCCTTTTATAACTGTTAATTGTTAATTCATAATTGATTAAACCTGCCCCCTACAGATCCACCGCACGTTTTTGGTATACTCTTTCAATATACTGCCTGAAATGGAAAAACAGGGGGTTCCGCAGTGAAGGAATTTATAGTGTCACAGGACAACAACGGGAACTGGATTGTAACGAGCGACAAGCTGCCCGGCTTTATCGCCAGAGGGAAAACAGAGCAGGAAGCCATTGAGAAAATGAAACAGGCCTTCAGAACATATTATCCCTGCGGCGATTGCAAAGACAGGTAATGTGCGGCCGTTTTGTCAGGGAGTGTTCGATCCCGGACATTGCAGGGGAGTTCGGGGTGGAAGAACCGCCCTTTGACCAGCCCCCGAGCTACAATGTCGCGCCCGGACAGAGCATACCCGTAATAATAAGGAACGGGAAGAAAAAACTTGTATCGTGTAAATGGGGCTTTATTCCTTCGTGGGCAAAAGACCCGAAAACAGGGTACCGGATGATTAATGCGCGTGCTGAAACAGTGGCTGAAAAACCGGCCTTCAGATCCGCTTATAAAAATGCCCGCGCACTGGTCCCTGCCAGCGGGTTCTACGAATGGAAAAAAGAGGGCAGCAAAAAAGCCCCTTTTTATATACGTCTGAAATCCCGAAACCACTTCGCCTTCGCCGGACTGTACAGCATATGGACCTCTCCCGGAGGAGAACAGGTCTGTACCTGTACCATACTCACCACGGATGCAAATCAGCTGCTGGTACCGGTCCATGACAGGATGCCGGTTATTATCCGCAAAGGGGATGAAGACCGCTGGCTCGCACCGCCTGACACTAAAAATGATTTACAATCACTTCTTACACCGTATGAATCAGAGGACATGGAGTGTTACAGCGTGTCACAGCTCGTAAATTCCCCGGCAAACAATTCACCGGAATGTATAAAGCGAGTAACAGCGGAAGCGTGAAAGCAGAGAAGTGAGGAAGCGGGGAAGAGCGAGAAAAAATGTAAGGCGCGAAAGGCCTACACTGTAGGGGCGCGGTGCCCGCTCCCTTGTTTGTTGTCCGTAATTTTAAATTTGCAATTTACTTGTTATGCGGTGTCTGTGATCTGGAATTTATAATTTCTTCCACAACCCTCGCCCACACATCATACCCTGCCCTGCTTACATGGACTCCGTCATCGAGAAGGTATTCTTTTATCGGCCTGCCTCCGGTATCAATAAATTTCATATAGACATCCAGGTAATGTACGCCCATCTCCTGTGCCATTTTTTCGAGTTCGCTGTTTGCGTCGACAATCACGGCGTCAGATATGAACTCGACCAGCGCAGGGAGCAGACTCTGGACATAGATGTGCGCACGGTGATATACGAAAGAGAGTTTTTCGAGTATTACCCTGTAGAAGTTGAAAAAATCCCTGTCTCCCATAGCGAGATTATTTATCCCTGACATGATAAATATCAGTTCCACATCTGAATGGGCTGACAGAATTTTTACAACGCGCGAAAGCAGCCCCTGCACGGATTCCCCCGCAATGCCGAGGTTTTCAACCTGATGGTCCGGGAACCGTTCCTTCCAGTCAAAGTACTCTATCAAAGAATCACCGAGAAATAAAATTTTCATGATCGCTGGTTATTCATTTGCCAATAATGTCTGTAACACTTTTTATCCCGGTAATCCTGACCAGTTTGTTTTTTGAGCTTTGACCCGAAACAATTTCTACAGCGCTCTTTGGAATCCCGCATTCTTTTGCGAGGAGTTCCACCAGTTCCTTATTCGCCTTCCCGTCAACCGGCGGCGATGTCAGTTTTACTTTCAGGGCATCACCGTACAGACCAATGATTCCGGATTTTGATGAACGCGGTTCAACTTTAATTTTTACAGATAATGCCTTTGGGGGTTCACCCTTTTTATGCATGAACAACCTTTTGCCGGAAGCCATTTTAAAAAATAAGCCACTCCGTCAGTCAGCAGGGGTCAATTTCTTCGGTTCACACAGTAATTCAGGGTTTACTGAAATCTGCCCGCAATTCCCGCACTGCCATCTGTCGTTATGTACCTTATTGTGACAAAATGCAGGAGGCTTCACCCCTGTTGTGCCGCACCAGTCGGATTTTTTCCCCTTGCCCTGGACTTTGCAGATGTTATTGGCATCAAGGGCAACAGCCCCGCAGTTCGCACAAAAAAATGCCGGTGTTTCCTTTGGAACAGGAACATGTTTTTTTTGAGACATGGTTTGAATCCTCCTTTTCAATATAATTCATTTTGAGATTATCAGTGTTAAACTTTATTAGTAGTCAGTAATCAGTAGTCAGACAGACGACCGGCTACTATTTTAAACAATAGCTTGCTCCATAGTATGCGTATATATTGTCCGGCTGAAGACTATTGTGCCGTAACACCGCCGGACACGATAAAAGCCATAATATCACCGCTGTCAACCGCTAACGGGGTGACCTGCTCTTTCGGTACAACGATAAGATTGCCCGCAAAGTTATATGACTGCGGAAGATACACCGCCACCTTTTCAGCAAACCCGATTTTTTCCATACTGTTCCGTGTAATGAATCCGATGACCTGGATATTACTTTCCGGTGAGAGCGTCACCAGAACCGGTTTGTCAAAACTCTTCTTGTCACCCACAAACGCGCCAATCAAATCTTTCACCGACGTATAGATCATTTTCACAAGAGGCAGGCGGGTAAATAGCCTGTCAACGAGCCCCACGAGTTTTTTGGCTATGAAATTTGATGAGATGAACCCCACCAGTGTTATGGTCAATAACGTAACCAGAAAACCCATACCGGGTATCGCAAACTTGAAAATGCTGTCGATTTTTGTAAATATCACGTAAACAACATAGATTGTCGCTACTAACGGAATCAAGACCAGGAGACCCTCAAAAAAATATTTGGTGAGTCTTTTCATTCTCCCCTCCTCATGATCTGTCTTTCTGAATGTCTTACATAGTAACATTTTATAAAAAATACATGTACCCGTAAAATGCATAGTTCAAAGTTGTTCAAGATTGTTCAACGCCGGATTAAAGACCGGGTGGACAATTTTGAACAATTATTGAACCACTTTGAACCGCTTTGAACCATATTACTCATGAGCGTTTGTTATCCCGTTATGAAACCCTGTACAATGAAATTCATGAAAACCATAAGCCTTCACATTGAGCGTTTTGCGTATGGGGGTGTTTCAATCAGCAGATATAACCGGAAAGTCGTCATGCTCAGAGGGGCTGTTCTGCCCGGTGAACAGGTCGAGGCAGTAATCGAGAAGGACCGGGGCGACTATTTTGAAGCGTCGCTCACGAGAGTCCTGGAAGCCTCATCACAGAGGATTGCCCCTGACTGCAAATACTTTGGCGTGTGCGGGGGATGCACCTATCAGCATATGCCGTACGATCTCCAGGTTCGGCTTAAAGAAGAGGTCCTGAAAGACTGCCTCGAAAGAATTGCAAAATCAGATGCTGCACTTTCAGAAGCGATGGTCAGCACCGATCCATGGCATTACAGGATAAGGGCCCAGTTCAAGGTTTCCGGCGATGGCATTGGATTTCACAAAAAAGGGACGAGGGAAGTCATCGCCATCGACCGCTGTCTTCTTCTCACAGAGAATATCAATGCCTGTATTCAAAACCTGGGATCTCTTTTAAACACTACCGGCATCGGGGAGATTCACGTTACCGGCAAAGAGTCCCTGATCGTCCAGGTTATCGCCGGAAAGAAGGCGGTATCCAGGCAGGATGCAAAAAGGCTCGGATCCGATCTTATTCAGCATGGATTTTCCGGGGTGACTTTCGTTTTAGGGGACCAGAGGCCGCTTAATTTTGGAGATACCGGAGTGGTCCTCGATTTGTGCGGTCTTGCATACACTGTATCACCCCTGAGCTTTTTACAGGGCAACTGGCAATTAAACCGGAATGTGGTTGAACTGATCAAATACAGTCTTGCTCCACTTGAAGGCATCAAAATACTCGACCTCTATGCGGGCGCCGGCAATTTTTCACTCCCGCTTGCGGCAGAGGCTGAAGTAACCGCTGTAGAGGGGAACCAGTATGCTGTGCAGGATGGCAGAAAAAATCTTGAAATGAATAATATCCACAGTTGCAGATTTGTTCATGAACCCGCAGAGTTATTCCAGATAAAAGACAGGTTTGACGTTGTGTTGCTCGACCCGCCCCGTCCCGGAATAGCCAATAAGGTTATGAGAAATGTCCTGAAAGCAAAGCCGGAAAGAATCGTGTACGTTTCGTGCAACCCGGCCACATTTGCGCGGGACCTGAAAAAGCTGTTGGGCGTGTATGACATTGAGTCGGTGAGGATGATTGATTTCTTTCCGCAGACATTTCATATAGAGTCTGTGGCTCTTCTGAGGCTGCGGTAGATGTTCTGCGTCAGTAATCAGTAATCAGTAGTCAGACAAACTTACCGAATACCGATTACTGACTACCGGCTACTACGATGGAGGATCAGGAAGGTTGTCCGCGTGATATGCCGGATTCTTTTTAAATGGTTTGTAAAGGGGATCTCCGATAAGTATCATCCTCCATGACAGAAAAGGATTTGTCATGGCATAAACTTCAGCCAATGCATATTTGCCGCTCATAAGCAAAGGGAAGAAAAGAGAAGGAGCCGGGAATGCGTACAGATATGGCTCTGAGACGGGTCCGATACTCGCAATGACTCCCCGTTCGATCATGCTCTTTACCCAGTAACGGGGTTTTGGGTTGTGGAGAGACATTGCTTCAGAGCTGGCTATGTGATAACCGACAGCGCCCTTTGCCCACGTAAATGCGTCAACGTACTCCTTATGACTGTACCACCCGCAATAAAGGGCCGCGTCAGGGGCCTCCCCCGGCCCGAACAGTTGAGCGCGGTTGTCAAGGATGACCGGCATCCAGCTCTGCTCAAGGACCTTTGCTGTTCTTCGTATATCTTCATCAAATTTGCCATATGCATCATTCCCCCGTTTCCCTCTTGCATCAAGATACATCCTGCCTTTGAGTCCTGTCTTTTCAGTCTCAATTGCAGTATGAATCAGTCCCTCCGCCAGCTCCGGCGTGGGCGCGTCCAGCCTGCTTACCATGAGGACCTGCCCCATGTGACCAAAAGATTTCCCCCTGTTATAGAGCAGCTGCGGATTCGGCAGCATGCCCCTGAGCGAGTAGTCACCAATGAGAACAAATGCAAGTTCCGAGTCAACAGCGGAGGCCGTGTCAGCCCCTCTCAAATTTCCAAGCATGAGATTCAGATTTTGAATCGTCTTTTTGAGCTGTCTGATTTTTTTGTCCGTCTCGTTATCAACAGTTTCACGTTTCGGCTTCTGCTCCTGAAGCTCAGCCAGTTCTTTCTGTGATTGACTCAGGGCGCTGTTGTATTTTTCAATATCATCCTGGGGCATTATCAATGGTTTCACCGCGTTTATTTTCAGCGGAACTCCATAGGTGGCAACAAGACATCTGATCTTTTTTCCGCTGTCATAAAACCCGTTTATCGCCCTCCTGACCGGTTTTGCAATCAGATCATCATAGTCGTTTCGACTGATCGTTTCCTTTTCATCAATGGTTATCCGTATTATGTGTGCATCAGGGACCCCGCGCAGTTCAGCGTACACATTGCCAAGGTGAATTGACCCCGGAGATTTGGTATTGACAAGGATGACTATTTCCTGCGGAACGAGCTCAGCATGCGCCAGGAGAGGGGCACAACACGATGAAAGCACTATGAATATCAGACGCAATCTGTAAGGCAGCATAAATCAAACCGCTCCAGTCTCTAAAAGACAGTATTGACCTGGCTGTTACTTTAGATTAAGCTTTTCATTAAATCAAGACTGATCAACAGTCCGGCAGGTCTTCACAGGGCAGGATATTTTTTACGATGAAAAAATATGAACAGATTGACATTTCGGGGGACGTCGGGCTCAGAGTTTTTGGGGAAAGCATTGAAGTACTGTTTGAAAACGCGGCAGCGGGCATGTATGATCTCATTACCGATGTCTCAGCCATAAACAATACTGAACAAAAAGAGATTGTCCTCATGGCTGAAAAACATGAGGACCTCCTGGTTCAGTGGCTCAATGAGCTTGTCTTTCTTTATGACACTTATGGTTTTACCGGTAAAGAGTCTGGTGTCCATATCGATAAAAATGATCTCACCTCATCACCCGTAGACACTGCACTTCCCATTTCACTGAAAGCGGTCATTTCTGGCGGGATATTTGACCCGGACACCCACGAAAGAAGGCTTTTAATCAAGGCCGCGACATACCATAATTTAAGCATCGGGAAAAAGAATTCGACCTGGGAGGCAACCGTTATTTTTGATATATAAAACGGGGTTCCGATATTTCCTTTTCCCTGAGGATCTGGACTTTGAAACCGGAAGCCTCAAGCAGTTGTGCAACATAAGATCTGACCGGATATTACTGCAAAAGAGTTCCCACACTAACATGTTTAATTCAACGATGTTTCCATATGCGGGTGTGGCCCCTCTGCTTCTTCATCCATGCCTTTAGTCTTTTCTGTGAACATAATAGATGTCTCCTACAAAATACTCCTCGTTCGTTGTCAGGTAACCGCTGCTATCATGTCCACCAATGACATAGATTTTGCCATTCTCGACCCCTGCTGTTGGAGATCGTCTTGAGGTTGGAATCGATGCCCTTGTTGTCCACGCATTGGCTAACGGGTCATACTCCTCGTTCGTTGTCAGGTCACCGCCATTAAGTCCAGTAATGACATAGATTTTGCCATTCACGACCCCTGCTGCTGAAGACCGTCTCGGGGTTGGCATAGGTGCCACTGTTGTCCATGTA
>Ga0209536_100002425_pt1 | contig 30390 bp, 21 predicted proteins | sample DeeMarSeWOR28_12_FD_187461 | JGI IMG/M metagenome (GOLD analysis project Ga0209536, IMG submission 187461) | Marine sediment microbial communities from White Oak River estuary, North Carolina - WOR-2-8_12 (SPAdes) (version 2) | ecosystem: Environmental > Aquatic > Marine > Intertidal zone >...
GCTCATCATCTTATGAAACGTTACTGGAAGTCCCACGTGTCATTCTCGTTCCCAAGGCTGCGACCGATCCACTCGTCGCTCTCCGACATACCGGATGCGAGATACGAGATGCGAGACAAGAATCTCGTCCAAATGATAACCGCGCTGCGACTATGTTTTTCAGACGCCGGTCTCGTATTGTCTACTCGCGAGCCAGCCGGACTGCGGGACGATCTCATCAGGCTGGGCATCACCAAGGTAAGCGCCGGCAGCAAGACGAATCCAGGCGGCTATTCAGGCCGTGGCGCTGCCATCGAGCAGTTCGAAGTTGACGACAATCGCAGGGCGAGCGAAGTCGCCGCCGTCATAGCCAATCAGGGATTCGAACCGGTCTGGAAGGACTGGGACAGGGCATTTCTTGGAAATCAAGACGATTGAGCTTGCTGACCTTCGGTCGTTGCCTTGGTCTTATCTCAAACCCTTGGTCTTCAGCAGGTGGTCTATCGCAAGCAAAGGATGTTTCCTGAGCATTCTTGGTCCAGAGTAGCGCATCACCTCTGTTACTTGCTTTCGCATATCGCCCTTGTAACAGTGAATCCTGCATTTTGAGCAGGCGCCTTTTTTCTCGCCGAAAGGACATTTTTCCAGCCGATCTTCGGCATAATCCAGGAGGTTGCTGCATTCAGGGCAGAAGCGTTGCCCGGCGGTACCATGATGGTCATTACAGAAGATCCGTATCATTGCCGCGATCGTCTTTCGTTCTCTCTCGAGCTTTGCCATAACATCAGTTGCGAAATCAAGCATCAAAACATATACATCAAGAACCAGTGATTCTACCGCAGAGATCGCAGAGAACGCCGAGATTTCTGAATTCAATCCTCTCTCTGCGGACTCTGCGGTCTCAGCGCTGAATTGCCAAAGCCTTCCTCTGATTTTGCCGCGATGGCAGCCAGCATCCCCTCGAATTCGTCCAGACTGGTAACCGGCTTCTTACAGGCATAATCCTCACAGACATATGCAGTCGCTTTGCCCTCTATGGCGATCTGGTCCTTCAAAAACGGCACGACTTCGCAGATTGCTGAGTCCGCCTTTTCTGAATCGTGCAGGAGTACAACGGCGTTCGGCAGGAATTTGCTGTGAATCAGCTTCAACATCTGCTTTGTGTCCGCTGCGTCCGAGCCGCCCGCAATTACTATTTCCGACCCGGGTCCCAGCGAATAACTGAGCGCTTCGAGCATCGCAGGCGAATAGGAGGGTGCCTTATCCAACTGCGCTGAGAAGGCTTGAAGCACCCTGGAGCCCCGCTCGGAAAAGTCTGAGTTCATGGTCAGCCTGCCCAGCTTCAAAAGGGCCATCGCTGCCGTTGAATTGCCTGAAGGGATAGCCCCATCGGAACCCGGCTTGGTGCGGGCGATGAGCTTGTCGCCGTCTTTGCCCGCGAGAAAGAACCCTCCCTGCTCGCTGTCGCCGAACAACTCTATCATCTCGGCGCCAAGCTTTTTAGCCTCTATCAACCATTTGACATCAAAAGTAGCCTCGTACAGATCCACGAGGCCCAGAACCAAGAAGGCATAGTCATCCAGAAAGGCTTTGCCTATCACCCGCCCGTCGCGATAGTATCGCATCAATCGACCATTCTTGTGCAATGTAGTCAACAGAAATTGAGCGGAACGTTCGGCGGCTTGCGTGTACTTTTTCTCATTGAGGACCGTCCCGCCATAGGCCAGAGATGAAATCATCAGACCGTTCCACGCCGTGATGACCTTGTCATCACGATGCGGCCTGACTCTCTCGGCCCGCCGCTCAAAGAGCCTTCTGCGGGCGCCCGACAACACCTCCAAAATCGCGGCGTGATCGGTTTCGAAATTCCTGGCCAATTGCTCAGTCGAGGCCGTGACGTTGAGTATGGTCTTACCCTTTTCAAAGTTGCCCTTCTTCGTGACACCGTAACGGGCGCTGAAGAACTTCGCTTGACCTTTTTCCAGCACATCGTCTATTTGTTCGGGATCCCAGAGATAGAAGGTCCCTTCCTCGCCTTCGCTGTCGGCGTCCTCTGCGCTGTAGAAACCACCGCCGGGATCGGTCATGTCGCGCAGGACATAGTCAAAGACCTCTCTGGCGATTCGCTCATACCGCCGCTTGCCGGTTATCTGATAGGCTTGAAGATAGACCTTGCTCAGCAATGCCTGATCGTAGAGCATCTTTTCGAAATGTGGCACGAGCCAGCGCTCATCGGTAGCATACCTGTGGAAACCGCCGCCGAGGTGATCGTATATGCCGCCGTGGGCCATCGCTCCGAGTGTCTGTTCGACCATGTCCAAGGCCCCGGCATCGCCCGCTCGGTGCCAATAAGAAAGAAGCATCGACAGAATCGAGGGCTGTGGGAATTTGGGCGCTGCTCCGAAACCGCCGTTGATCTTGTCAAATGTATCCCGGAAGGTCTCAAAGGCTCTTGACATTGTCTCGGGCGAGAGTCTCTTCTTCTCAGCTGAAGGCTCTGTGTCTCCCAGAAACCCGGTCAGCTTGCCCGCGGAATCCAGCAGTTGCGGTCTCATGTTCTTCCATGCATCAGTCACTGACAAAAGGATCCGCTCAAAGCTCGGCCTCCCGTACAGGTCTTTCGGCGGAAAATACGTACCGCCAAAAAACGGCTTGCCTTCGGGTGTAAGAAAGACCGAAAGAGGCCAGCCTCCGGAGCCGGTCATCATCACGACGGCGTTCATATAGATCTGATCCACGTCGGGGCGGTGTTCTCTATCGACCTTTATGCACACGAAATGCTCGTTCATGATCCTGGCAATATCTGCGTCCTCGAAGCTCTCATGCTCCATCACGTGACACCAGTGGCAGGTGGAGTAGCCGATTGAAAGAAAGATTGGCTTGCCCTCCTTGGCGGCGCGTTCGAAGGCCTCGGTGCCCCAGGGGTACCAATCCACCGGATTGTGTGCGTGCTGAAGCAGATACGGACTGGTCTGGTCAATTAGTCGGTTCGTATGCTTGTGCTCAGTAGTTGCGACTGACATGTCCTTTTCTCCTTCTACGGCAAAGACTCCGATAACCACAAGAGCCACTGCGGCGACAGAGGCAAAACCAATATGGAATCTTCGTTGGGTCATTCGGTTGCGCCTCTCAATCCGGCGCTTCTTTTTTGATCGAATTGGCACAAGTGGCGGCCATCCCGACACCGTCATCCTCGCCAGGAGCGACGAGCGTTCGTCAGCGCTCGGCGCGCAAGATCGCCTTTGACTCTTCCGCCGACACCAGACCCTCGGCGGCAAGTTTTATGATCCCGTTGCGGTCAATAAAGAAAGTTGTCGGTATCGATCTCACGTCGGCAAATGGCGACGACAAGCCGCCGGAGTCCAGAGCCACAACCGAGTAGTTTATGGCCGCCGAAGCCGCGAATTGCTTCAAATGCTCAGCCGTCTCGTTTGAAATCGCCAGAATCGCCAGCTCATCGGCTTCGAACGTCTCTCTAAGATCGACTAAATGAGGGATCTCCATTTTGCACGCCGGGCACCACGTGGCCCAGAAGACAACCAGCACATCTCTGCCGCGGTAGTCACTCAGCCTGTGCTGGCGGCCCTCGATATCGCTGACTGCAAAATCGGGTGCAGCTTTACCGGACCAGCCTGCAAACGCCACATTCCATGTCTGGCGTGCTTCAATGACCTCGTCAAGGCTTGTGACAACGTTTTTCGACTCGGTTGGATTATTCCTTACAATCGCGAACGCGCCCACCATACCAAGGGCCAGGACGCCTATAATAATCCAGCCAACTGTCCACATCTTATTTCGTTTGTCCATTGTTTTACCTCTGAAACGTTTGATTCACAAAGTATATACGGCCAACATAGTCCTATTTGTTCGTTTGGCAGTCGCAAAAAGGACCTCAGCAGAGGAGAACTCTCAAAAAAAACATTTGAAAAAATCCGTTATCGTCCCGGTCAAATCGCGCAGGTATCGAGACGCTAAATGTATTACAATACAGATGTTAGAGATACCCAGGGCAAGCAGTATTGGAAACGGCCTTACTGGTCCAGGGATATTTAGTTCTTGACTTGCCATTCAATGCTTGCGTACAATACAGAGGATGTCCGGCCCCCAACTGTGGATAAAGCGAAACTGTTGCAGGGGATATTGACTATTGAATTCAGGTTTTCTCCGGTTTCGACAGGCTCGAGTGGGCCACACTTGTGGATTCACTATGCTCGACGTGGAAAACGAAATAGAGACCAAGGAACGAGTAAGACGGGCGGAGGATATCTTCGAAGCCTACGGCGATGAAATCCGCGCCATGATTTCTCTCAAAGTCAAGGAGCAGTCCATGGCAGATGACGTCTTCCAGAATCTGTTTCTGTCCGTCGTGCACAGGCCAATCCCTACGCACATCGACCGGATCGAGGCATATCTCAACAGAATCATCACGAATGACATTGTCGATGAAACTCGCAAGACGAACGGCTACAATGAGCATGTTCGCGGATACGGCCGGCACAATAGCCACCGGATGAAACAGGAGCCGCCCGACGGTGATGTGATAGAAGTCGAAGATGTACGTAAGATGCTCCAATTGATCGAGAGACAATTGCCTTCCAGAGAAGCTGAAGCCTTAATTCGCAGGCACGTGTATGGCGATGACATCAGCGACGGAGCGAGAGAAATGAATGTAGACACCAGGACTTTTTCCCGATATCTTAGTAGGGGAAAGAGAAGAATTCGCCAGCTCTTCGGAAAAGGCAAAGAGGATGGATAATGATCTCTTATAATGATCGGTCAAACTGCAAACACGCTCGGCTGTATTATTACGATCTGTTGGACACAGAGACCGAGGCAGACGTCCCGGATGATGCTCGCCAGCACATTGCCTCCTGCCAGCACTGCCAAGCCGATATGAGCCGGCTGGAAACCATGTTGGCAGATGCGGACAGAAACTCCGATAGTGAACAAAGGCGCAGGGATTCGGCCGTCACCAAACTTCTGAGTCTTCACTTTGCCTGGCTCGATAAGCCGGTCACGTGCAAATCTGCCAAGCCGTTTCTGGCGAGTCTGGCCGATCCGCTGCTGCGAATAAGAATACCGACCCCGATAACAGTACACCTCGACAAGTGCCGAAGGTGTTCCGACAAGCTGGCAACCATCAGGAACTCAGGCTTGACTCATAAACAGCTCTGCAGTCTGGGTCAGACTATGGCCGAGCAACCTGCCGAGGATCTTCCCGAGCAAGGCGATTCAGAAATTGTAACCCGCTTTACGTTCCGCGAACAAGGAGACCCGAGCATAGAAACCGAATCGGACGAGAGGTACGCCGGCTGGCCAATCGACGTACAGGTACTCACTCAGGTGAGACTCGAGAACAGCGAAACTGCTGAAAGCGCCGGTTCATCGGCGCCAAGACAAAGGGCTTTGATCCTGAATTTGAAACGGTATGCCAAACCGGCAATCGCCGCAGCCGTGATTTTGATAGGCTTTGCAGTGTTGTTCGGTACGTCGGCGGCAAAAGCGGTGAACCCGGACCAGATTCGCAGGGCCGTCATGAGAGCCAGCAATGTTCACATTACGAACTCTACTGGCGGCAGAACCAAACCCGTGCAAGAAGAATGGGTGTCCCGCTCGCTGAGCATATACATGTCGAAAATCGGACAGGAGTTGACTCTCTGGGATTTCCGTACCGACCCCAAACTGGTCGTGAGTTCATACAGTGAGCCGCCCAAAGAGGTTCGGGTCACTGAAGCCGCCGCTGAGGCTGCGAGAAGAAAGATAGACAGCCCTCTGGGCATAATGCCATTCGAAAATGTGTCCGCTATCCCTGCGGATGCGAAATGGGAGAGAGTACGCGATGACGATGTTGACTCCGGCACTCAGGGCTGGGAAGCGTACGACCTGATATGGACGGATGCGACTAGTCCCGGTAAGCCGGTGCTTGAGAGATGGCGCGTCTTTGTGGACAAGAATGACCGCCCTCAAAAAGCTCAGTTCTCTCGCAAGTCTCCTGCTGATGTGGAGTACGTAGTGCGGAATGAGTTGGTGATTGAATATTTGAGCGATGACGACATGAAGACCGCCATTGAACAAGCCTCTCTTTAGCCCGTTCTACTTCGGCGTCCAAAGGGGAATCCTGTTCTTGTACGTCTCTCCGGCATTTTCAACAGACAAGTCCTGGGCCTTAATGCGGCTGACCTGCCCGTCGGCAAATCCGACGTTGACGGTCTTGTTTGGATGACGCCCGACTATCGCATCCCACAACTGTCCGGGCAACAGGTCCCTGCCTGCGTTAATCTCGACCGCTGGGACGTAGCCGAAATCTCCGGGGAGGCTGCCGAGGAACTGAGGAGGGGTATCAGTGACGTACCACCAGTTGACCAGACTGTGGCCGCTGTCGACAATAAGCAGGCTCTGGCTGGGGCGCGGTATGCTTGAAGGACCTAAAGGTGTTCCGGTAAATTCCATTTTGTCGGGCATTCTCGAACCTGGGAAGGTCCTGCATATTGACCGGTTCACACCGTAATTACCCCAAAGAATATTTCTCTGCAGCCTCGGACTGCTGAGTTTCTTCGACGGACAGCAAAATACTCCTTCTTCACTGTCGGACTTCTTGGCAAAGTCCTCAATGTCGTTGAGCCACCACCATCCCGCTGGATCGATCAGGGTACTTCCCAAATGATCAAGGCCCCCAAATGCAGGTCTGAAACCCTGGGGGAATGTCTCATTTTCGCTGGCGTACATGAACAGGCCAAGTGCCAACTGTCTGACATTTGAGCGGCACGCAACGGCTCTCGTACGCTCCCTGAACGCTCGCAAGGCTGTAGTCGTCAGCGCCAGAAGAAGAGCAATCACGGCAAGAACAACGAGCAATTCCAGGAGTGTGAAGCCGGCGCGTTTCATGATATCTGATCCTACGAGTATTCCGAAGACGAGTCAACCTAAGAAAATGGCGATCCGTGCAGCCGCTTCTTCCACACCATGCGGTTATTGCGTACTCTCAAGCCAGTAGTCGGCAAACAGCAGCAAATCATTATCGTCAACATCGCCGTCAGTATCAAGGTCGGTTCCTTCGCACCAGTTCAGATCGGCGCAGTTTGTAACCCCCACGAATGCGGTAAGTGCAGCAAAGTCAGCAAAGTCGACCTTTCCGTCTCTGATAAAGTCACGAGTGGGGACATGCGAAAACACAAGCTCGTTGACGAGAACCTCCGAAACAGGTGGCGGCTTGAAGGGATCGCAGTCGGGGCACGGTTCGACGACAACCTCGTAGAAGCCCACGCTGCAGTTGCCCACATTCGTTGCTGTATAGTCGACGACAAACCAATCGCCTATCCCAGCATCTTTACTCTCCAAGCCAATGGAGGTTTTCGAATTGCTGGCGCTATAACGGACCTTGGCCCCGATACCAGCCGCGTTTAAAAGCGAGCCCTCCCAATCACGTGTGACATCGTTGTAATCCCTGGCGGAAATAGTACCGTAATCCCTATCCGTCCCGTCGATCTGCAGTTTGCCTGGCCAAAGATCCTCAGCCCGGTCCGAACTGACGACGATTGTCAGCTTTGTGCCGACCATAATATCTCGATAAAGGAAAGGGACGTTGGGATCGGCCCATTCTAGAGGCGTGCTGCCGTCAGCTAAGTAAACCGTCGTCGAGACCTCCCCGGTCGCTATTGAGCCAACGCAAAGAAACAAAGCGAATACAGTTAACCTTTCTATCACGCGCCCTCCCGCAAAGTCGCAGAGCAGATGCCCTGCAGGGCGAACTGACAGTCAGAGAACAGCACCTGACAAGATCCAATCGTCTCATGATACCAATTTTGGGACCAGGTTTCAATTCAAAACTCCCATGAGTCGAGAATTTATGGACGAGCATAAGAAAAGGCAGGTCGGGGAGGTACCCACCTGCCTTTTCTTTATCGTCCGGAAGGTTCCGCTAATAACATGCCTCCGTAAAGGAAAAACTCCAATTGCCATCTACGTCACAATCGAAGTACCGCGGGTCGAGTATGCAGGCACATTCTGCATAGCTGAGCATCAGAGAGTCAAAGCACATGCCGCTTGGAGCCTCCTCACAGCCCCACCTTTCGGGGTAGTACTCGTACGCACCCCAACATCCACCACCCGAGCCGTTGCAATAGTTGACGTCCTGTTCCTGCAGAAGACTGGTGCACCTGAAGCCTGCCCCACCGGTTATCGTCTGAAGCCTGCCAGCGTCGATGTCGTTCAGCTTGTCCGTGATGGGGCTGTCGGAAATCAACAGGGCCGTGCCCCCGCTCCAATCCGTGCCGAAGCGGCCGATGTCGGTACGATAGCAGAATCTGGGGCTTGCCAGATCTATGCTCCACACATATTCGCTGTCAACATCGCCGAGCGTTACAAAATGATTCTCCTTCGGGAGATGCAAAATTACCTCACAATCGCTCAGACCCTTGAGAGTCTCTATGTCAGTCTTGACTACCCGGCAATGAAGGCCCTGGCGCTGGGCAAACTCCTTCATTCGGCGAAGACTTGTAACTCCGTTCGTTCCTTCTACGAGCTGAGCAAGCTGGCCGTCCGCAATGTCTCTGCCCAATTGCGCAGTGACCCATTTTAGCGATGCCGTCGCGCAGTTCTGCTCCTGGCTGCCCTCGGATGCGGCGAATGCCACTCTCTCGGCCAGAAGAAGCTCAACATCAATCATCGGCGAGTAACGGTACACCACAGCTTTGTCGGTAACGGGGGACTTGTACTCTATGATGTCATCGGTGTCATACGCAATGCTGAAATCGGTGACAGCAGGAGCGCTGCCGCTTATTGACTTGAAGTCCCAGAAATCACTGGCCAGGAGTCTGTTCGTCAAGGCATCGTGTTGCTCTATCGCAATTGTAGTGGGAACTAATCTACCCGAGACTACCCGGTAGTGGCCGTAGTGTTTGAAGGTAGTCTTATCAGACCCTTCCTCAAGATGGGAGATCACGGCGAAGTTTCTTTCAGCATCGAGCACAAAGACCATTTGTGAACCGTCCGACCTTGTGAGCGTCAGATGTACCTGAGCTTGACCGTCGACATGTTTCTCGGTGGCGGAGACTTCGCAGGCCGAAAGGTTCTCATACGTGTAGGCGCCGTATCCCCACGGAATGAGCCCGGCGGTCAGCGGACCGGTGACGCCGCGCGGTATAGAGCCTGTGGCGTCAACGATCGCACGATGGCCGGATCGCGAGTAGATAGTGTACTCTTGCCCGTCCCACACGAATATGCGCCGCGCGTTCCGGGCCGCATCGAACTGCTCGCCTGGCGTCTCCGGATTCGGCTTCACAGAGTCCGTGCGAGAGTTGGTATTGATCTCCCAATAGAATCTGTCCCCGTCGTATTTGACCACAACACTTGAAATCATCGTGTACTCGTTGGACAGCTCGTGACGAACATCGAACGGTATCGAATCGAGCTTCGTCTTCTGCAGGCGCGTGGCTACTTTCGTCTTGTCTGTTCTTGCCTGATACTTCTGGATCTCTTTGTTGATTCGATTGCTGATCTCGTCGGCGTCCGTCGTCTTTGGTGCCCTGTATTCTTCGTGCGTGGCCGAGATTGTGCCCGAGGAAATCCACGTCTTACTCGGCTGACCGGTCAAGATTTTTAACATTTTGGATATTTCCGCCTTCTCCAGAGATCGGTCAGCCCACGCCGTTCCTGTCAGGAACACTGAAATCAATAATGTTATTATCGTAGTCCGCATTGTTCTGCACCCTTTCTAAATCAACCAGCCCCAACATTCAACATTGTCCTGCAAAGATCCGCCCACCAAGGCAAATCTTCGCCCTCTTAAATAACGGCGAATCTCAGATATCGAATGTAGACAACAAAATGGAGAATTTTTCTATTTTCTCGGAAAAGAGTTTGGGTGACTTAACAGATTTCCCGAGCAGCCCCGATTTTTCCCTTGAGAATCGCCCCTCGCCAGAATAGATTCTCCGTAGCGGCCGCACCGCGTTTTTTGGAGCCAGAAGTGAATGTTCTCACCGAGCGTTGACCATTGGGAAGACGCCGACGGGGACGGAGTCCATGTCTACGATTCAGGAAAGCCTCAGAGCTTTTCCCAGGCTGCACAACTCACTTGTGCCGACGCCGGTGCACAGACTCGACGGCCTCTCGGACACATACTCAGCAAACATCTACTGCAAGAGGGATGATCTGACAGGCTTCGGATTCGGGGGTAACAAGACCCGAAAACTCGATTTTTTGCTCGCAGATGCACTTGACCAGGGTTGCGATACCCTGATCGCCATCGGCGCGAACCAGTCGAATTTCTGCCGGGTGGCTGCCTCTTACGGTGTCTGGGGCGGAATGGAGGTCCATCTTGTGCTCGGCGGCAACAGGTGTGAGAATCCGACGGGAAACCTTCGCGTGGACCACCTCCTCGGGGTTACGTGCCACCATGTTGACTCGCCCGATTGGGACAACTGGGCCTGTGAAGCGGAAGGCCTAGAGAAAAGGCTCACCGCGTCGGGCAAAAAAGTTTACCGGATGCCCGTGGGGGGCTCCACGCCGCGCGGCGCTTTGGGCTATGTTGACGCATTTTCCGAGATTATCGCCGATCACTCGTCTCTGGCGGTGGAATTCGACGCCGTGATCCACGCATCTTCCTCGGCAGGCACGCAGGCGGGTCTCATTGTGGGAAAGGCGATTTCAGGCTGGCAAGGCCAGGTAATCGGCGTCAGCGTTGCAAAGCCGCAAGACGAGTTTCGACAGGATGTCCTTGATCTGGCCCGGGCAACGGCGGTCCAGATGGACGCCGTGGTGGATCCGTCGAGCATCGTCGTTGATGATGGCTACATTGGCGAGGGCTACGCCGCCAGAACCGCCGGCTGTCGGGAGGCCGTGGAGATGTTTGCCCGACGGTTCGGAGTATTTCTCGACTATGTCTACACGGGAAAGGCCGCTGCAGCACTGATCGACTATCTACGCAAAGGGCGCTTCGCACAAGGCGCAAACGTACTTTTCATCCACACAGGGGGCAATATCGAACTTTTTGAATAGCTAAGGAGGTATTCACACATGAAGATCAAGACTTTTGTTGCAGTAGCGCTTTCCCTCGCGGCAGTATCGACGGCCTGTGCCAAATCGCTGACCGTCTACCTCGGGACCTACACGCGGGGCGCAGATTCCAGCAAGGGGATCTATCGCAGCACACTGGACCTCGATACGGGAAGACTATCCGATCCCGTCCTCGCCGCTGAAGCGAGAAACCCGTCATTTCTGGAAATCCACCCGAGCGGCAAATTCCTCTACGCCGTCAGCGAGTCCGGCGGAGCGGGCTCTGTCAGCGCCTACGCAATCGGCAAGGACGGAAACCTCAGGTTCCTGAACCAACAGCCCTCAAGCGGCTCTGGCCCGTGCCACGTCAGCATCGACCACGCAGGTAAGAACGTACTCGTCGCCAATTACGGCAGCGGCAGCGCCTCGGTGATCCCGATCAAACCGGACGGCAAGCTCGCTGAACCCGCCGGGTTCGTTCAGCATACCGGTTCCAGCGTCAACTCCAACCGCCAGAAAGGACCGCATGCACACTCAATCAACGTTAGTTCCAACGATCAATTCGCCTTCGTCGCGGATCTCGGAATCGACAAGGTCATGATTTACAAACTGGACGTTGACAAAGGGACAATTACCGCTAACGACCCGCCGTTCGCAGCACTCAAGCCCGGCGCCGGGCCGCGACATTTTGCCTTCGCCCCGAACGACCGACACGCTTACGTGATCAACGAACTCCACTGCACCGTAACCGCCTTTGCATACGATCCGACTTCCGGCGCTCTGACGGAAATCCAGACAATCCCGACGCTCCCCGAGGGATTCGACGGCTCCAACTCATGCGCCGAGGTGCGCGTTCACCCGAGCGGCAGGTTCCTCTACGGCTCCAACCGCGGCCATGACAGCATCGCGGTCTACCGGATCAACCGGCGCAAAGGAACGCTAATCTTGGTCGAGCACGAAACCGCCGACATCAAGACGCCACGGAACTTCAACATCGACCCGACCGGCAAGTTCTGCCTCGTTGCCAACCAGGGCAGCGACAGCGTCGTGGTCTTTAGCATCAACGCAAAAACCGGCGCCCTCGAGCCAACAGGAAACAAGATCTCTGTCGGTACACCGGTCTGTGTCCGATTTCCGGACATGTCCGATTGAAAAGCAGATCTGACCAGATGTCGAGATGCCTGTGAGTAGACACGTGTCAAGTCAAGTGCAGGTACGGTTTCACAGAGCTAAAGTGGTTAGCATCTGTCATGATATCCCGCATACATCTTCTGCATGATATCCGGCATACATCTTCTGCATGATATCCCGCATACATCTTCTGACTAGAACACAACGAAGACACTGGGCTTTAACCCATTTGAACTACTGCCAGATGTCAATGAAGCCTTGATCGTAAGCAACTGTGCACTCTATAGGACCGCAATCCCCCCCCTCTTTCGAGGGAGGGAGATTGCTTTCTCTGGCGCCAAGAGGATTCGCTCGTACCGGGCCGATCAAAGCTGTCGCCAAATATACCCTTTAGGGTAGTAGATTCCCGCGAGCAAGATCATAAGCTGTTATTGTAAAGCTACTTTCCCGCGCAAAAACGGGAAATTTCAATCGGGAGCACTATGGAAAACGATTTGGCACCTTCTTTGAAGCGGCCCTGTGCATTGCCAAATATCGTGGCCAATAGGGAGGTCTCAGCATGAACAAACAAAGACTTATTCTTGCAACGATATTTCTTCAGTTTGCTTTGTCGTCGACAAGCACAGGTCGAGGAGCAAATGCGGACAAGCTGATGAAGCTGACAGATTGGGAACGAGGCGTGAAAGTCGAATCCCGAACCGACAAGGCCCTATTCGCTTATTTCTGGTTCTACGAATGGCACTTGTTCGACGCCGTCGCCAAGGGTGAACATACTCAAGGATCGCACAAATGGAAATGGACAGTCAATGCCGATGGCACGCTGGCGCAGATGGATTCAGAATGGCTCAAGATGAAAGTCAAGGCAACGGAGGACGGAGCCGCCATGACTCTCGAAATCACGAACACGACGGACCACGACTGGCCTGAGATCGCGGCGATGATCCCATGCTTCAATCCGGGAAATCATGCCAAGCCACAAGAGCAGAACCGCATATTCCTCGATGAAGATCACGAGCACACATATTTTCTCGCCGTCGACGGTCTCGACCTTATCAAGGGACAATTCCCGCGCGAGATACATTTCAATCACAAATACCGCCCGGCGATCATGGCCTGGCAAAAGGAACGAAAGGACGGCAAGTTCGTCTTCTCGGAAAAATGGCCCACCTCCAGCCGCGATGCGTACGCGGGCCTGCTGGTTCGCGAATCTGAGGACAGGAAATGGACAATGGGTATCGCCTGGGAATCGTTCATCTCGGCCCAGGGACATAATCCGTGGAAATGTATGCACCTTTCGGTCCGAGTCGGCCCACTGAAGAAGGGCCGGACGAAGACTATCCACGGCAGGATTTATCTGCTCAAAGGATCGAAAGAGGACTGCCTCAGAGAATTCAGGAAAGATTTCGCAGAATAAGCCAACGGCCCGCATTTTGAGGAGATCGCCCCAATGTGGCCAAGGATAGGACCGGTCGCAACCTACGGCGTCCTGTATCTGCTCGGGATCATATTGCACTTTATCATCGCTCGGCGGGTTGCACATCGGCTCGGCCTCAGACGTCGAGTCTGGATAATGGCAAGTGTCTGCTACATGCTGGGCATGATACCCGGAGCCAAGTTCCTGTACCACCTGCGTACAGCCGGTTTCGATCCGATGGTTATCTTCAGCATCAAGCACTACATCCAGGGTGGCTTATGGGGGGGCCTGCTTGCGTACATGCCTCTGGCAATCCCAGTGACATTGTTGCTGGACAGAAATAAAAGGGCGGCGCTGGATCTCGTAGCCGTCTCTGTGCCGATTCCCTGGGCGATAGCCAAGCTTGGTTGTCTGCTCAATGGATGCTGTTACGGCACGCCCTGTTCGCTACCGTGGGCCGTAGTCTTCCCGGAGGGCATTGAAGGTACCCCAGCCGGAGTCCCACTTCACCCGACACAAGTCTACGAGATTATTCTGATGGGAATGCTCGCAGTGGTCTTCAGGTTGCTTAGAAGCGAGCGGTGGCGTGGAACAATGCTGCTCTGGTTCGTCGGCATCTACGGTATCGGCCGGGCAGCGACCGACATGTTCAGAGGTGACGCCGACCGCTACATCCATATCGGCCCGATCACTCTCACGCAGCTCATATGCATAGCGGCGGCAGTCTTCTCAATCGGCATGCTTCTTTGGCACACAAGCCTGCCAAAGAAAGGGGACGAAACAGCCCCACTCGCTTGACAAAGGACAGAATGCGGACAACTGCAATCCGGAAATTGTTTGTTAGTCTCCTGTTGGTTCTCTATGGCTGCGTCCAGGCTCAGCAGATAGGTGACCCGGATTTCGATCCCAGGATTGACAATCCTGCATATCCTGCCGGCAAAGGCCCGACGGTTTTGATCGACGAGGCACACAACAATTTCCATACGGCCGAGGGTCGTTACAGACCATTCGCCGAGCTTCTGAGAAAAGACGGCTACCGAGTCACTGCCTTTGAGGGTAAGCTTACCCCAAACTCATTACAGAATGGTGACATACTGGTCATCGCCAACGCTCTGCACAAAAGCAATGTAGAATCCTGGGCGCTGCCAACTCCATCGGCGTTCACCAAGAAGGAGATTTCGGCGGTCGAAGAATGGGTCCGCAACGGCGGCGCACTTTTGCTGATCGCCGACCACATGCCCTTTCCCGGCGCTGCCAATGACTTAGCCGCCGCATTCGGCTTCATCTTCAACAACGGGTTCGCGCACGCTCCGAGCAAAGGCGGGCAAGGAACTCGATTTAGCCGAGAGGACGGCTCACTCAGGGACCATCAGGTTACGAGAGGGTCGGCCCCGGACGAGAAGATAGACTTCGTCGTAACCTTCACGGGCCAGGCATTTCGGGGTCCTCCGCAAGCCGAGCCGCTATTGGTTTTTGGCAAGTCCAGCTACTCGCTGATGCCGCAGCGCGCCTGGGAATTCACCGATGATACTGCGAAGATTTCCGTCGAGGGATGGTTTCAGGGCGCCGCCAGAAGATACGGCAAGGGACGAATTGCCGTCTTCGGAGAAGCCGCTGCTTTCACTGCCCAGTTGTCCGGCCCGCAGAAAGTAAAGATGGGCATGAACAACCCGTCAGCTGCACAGAACTACAGATTTGTCCTCAATGTGATGCATTGGCTGTCAGGCCTGATGCAGACTAGGTAAATAGAAACTTAATCGTGACAAGGACTAGAAGAATGAACTCTAACAGAGCCAGTTTCAGAATCTCGGCCGCAACATTGTTGGTCTTAACCGCAACGGCGGCGGTTTGCGCACAATCGGCGGCTGCTCAAGAATCCGAAGTTTTGAAACGGAAAGTCATCGATCAGGTCGACTCAATCGAGCCGGTGATCGAGGAAATGTCCATCAAGCTGTGGGATTATGCAGAGCTGGCGCTGCTGGAGACCCGCTCGGCCGATCTTCTGGTCAACGTACTGGATGAAGCCGGTTTCAAGATTCAGACTGACGTGGCGGACATGCCTACCGCCTTTGTGGCGACGTATGGGGCCGGGTCACCTGTAATCGGCATTCTCGCCGAATACGATGCCCTTCCCGGTGTCGGCAATCAGGTTGTCCCGGAACGAAAGCCTCGCACCGATGGTATAACTTCCGGTCAAGGGTGTGGGCACAATCTGTTCGGCGCCGCCAGCGTGGGCGCCGCAATCGCCCTGAAAGAACTGATGGAAACAGAGGACCTCAAAGGCACGATCAAACTCTTCGGCACGCCAGCGGAAGAAACCGTAGTCGGAAAGGTCTACATGGCGAAAGCCGGTGTCTTTGACGGGCTCGATGCAGTCCTGGAATGGCATCCCGGCGAAACCAACGAAGTGCGCAATCAGGCCGGGCGGGCAATGAACAGCTTCGAAGTTGAGTTCTTCGGCCAGGCGGCACACGGCTCGGCCGATCCCTGGAACGGGCGCAGCGCCCTCGATGCGGTCGAGATGATGAATTACGGCGTCAACATGATGCGCGAGCACGTGAAACCGACGGCCCGAATTCATTACGTTATCCCTCATGCAGGCGACGCACCCAATGTTGTACCGGAATATGCGAAGGTATGGTACTACGTCCGGGACATCAACCGCACCGAGGTGAGCAAGTACTACAATAGGATCCTGAAGATCGCCGCAGGCGCTGCGCTCGCCACAGAGACAACCCACAAAGTCCACCTGATAACGGGCGTGTACGAATACCTTCTGAACAGACCTCTGCAGGAGGCTCTACAAAAGAACCTCGAACTCGTAGGCGCGCCCCAGTTTACCGAGGCCGAGCAGGAATTCGCCCGGTCGCTCCAGCGAATCACAGGCAAGGAAGAGAAGGGGTTCAACGACAAGATAAAGTCCCTGCCCGACGAGCCCGGCGAAGTTAAGGGCGGCTCGACCGACGTAGCCGATGTCAGCTGGATCGTCCCGACCGCGGGTTTTCGCGTAGCAACGGCGGCCGAGGATGTTCCCTGGCACAGTTGGGCCACCACCGCCTGCAGCGGAACCAGGGCGGGGCGAAAGGGAGCCGTTGTGGCGGCCAAGGTCATTGCCGCCACAGGCGTGGATCTTCTCACACAGCCAACGTTAGTGGAAGAGGCTAAGGCGTTCTTCCTAAAAGCCACCGATGGCAAGCCGTATGAACCGCCAATCCCAGCCGATCAGAAGCCACCAACCATAGAGGCTGCAAATCAATGAGAGCGAAATACAGACACACCAACATAGTCGCAGAGGACTGGCGCAAGCTTGCCGATTTCTACGAGCGGGTCCTAGGTTGCACACCAGTGCCCCCCGAGAGGGAAAGCTCAGCGGAATGGGTCGAGCGGTGCACCGCAGTGCCCGGTGCCGGAATCCGTGGGATTCATCTAAGACTTCCCGGCTGTGGCGAAGATGGGCCAACTCTCGAGATTTTCGAGTATAACAAAGCAGAGAGCCGACCGGCCACGGCGATAAATCGGCCCGGCTTTGCCCACATTGCCTTCGAGGTCGACGACGTCGAAGCAGCCAGGGACGAGGTGATCGCGGCCGGAGGCGGTTGTGTGGGTGATCTGGTCACAGTCGAGATCGCCGGCGCCGGCACGATCACGTTCGTCTATATGACCGATCCCGAGGGGAACATCATCGAGCTACAGAAATGGGCTTAGAAACGTCCCAGGAGATGATGACAGCGCAGCAGGGAATCTGACGGGCCAACCACCTGGCGCATTATACTGCTCCCGATTGAAGACTCCCGTTCTTGCGCGGGTAAGCGGCTCTGCATAACAGGTTATGGTTTCGCTCGCGGGAATTTACTACCCTGAAGGGTATGAATTGAACCATTGGGGCAATCGTGATATCCTGGCGCGATCGAAATCCGGTTGCCGCAACCCAGAAGACAGGACACAGATAATGTGCGTCTTTCCAAAAACCAGCTCGGTGCTTACCACTCTTATCACGGTATGCCTTCTGATCGGCAGCTCGATGGCGCAGTCTGGCGCAGATGAGGCGGCCCCGGCCGGGGATTCGCACTCAGTACATGAGCGGTATTGGTGGCTGGATGAAATTCGCACGGTATCGCAGGCCCTAGGCCGCTCAAGAACCGGCCAGGTGGCCACATGGCCGGAGATGACCGTTGAGGCAGGCTGGGCCACCCTGCCGCTGCCCGAAATAACAGCGCCAGTCAGGACCGACGGCAGACTTGACGAGCCCGCCTGGCAGAATGCCACCAGCCTTCCGGTCGGACCAATCTTCGCCGACTGGCGAGAGGGCCCGTTTATGCTGCAGCTCAGCGCCTGCCGCGACGATGCCAAACTCTACATTGCCATTCGTTCACCGCGCGACCTCTCCGCCCTGGTGACAGCTTCAGGAATACTGTTCGAGATCGCGGGCGACCCTTACAGAATTGCCAAACCGGCTGGAGACATAAAGGGTGGAGTCATCCGAAAAGACTCCACCGGCCAGACAATAGAACTGGCTTTGCCTCTGCCCAAAGAGGCCATCCAACTGAAGTTCCATCCGGAACTCGTTCGTCGTCGCGGATCTCGCCAGGGAGATCTGCACTACCTTGGACTTGACAAACACAAGGGGCCCGTGTGGCTCGATCCGATGACGATCAAACTGACCCCGGCCCCGGATGCGATAAGATTCAAGGACGTGACCTCCAGGCCACAACAGGTTCAGCTATCCTACAAGCTTCGGGCCGGCAGTCGGCAGCCCAAGACCCGAACGATTGACCTGCGGCCGACGGGCGATTCGGGTGTATACCGCTATCGCTATGCTGTGAGGATTCAAAATAACTCCTATGAAATAGAGAGCTGTCTATATGTCGAGCCAACAGCGCAGATGCTCACCACCACGACAGAGATCCTGTCACGCTCAGCCGATCAGGGTCTGGATAGGAAAGACTACGAGGCCACTTCCAGCGCAGTAGAGGAACTCAGCCAGGAGCTTGAGGACGTCGACTTCTCCAACAAAAAGCGATGGCGCGACCTTTATTGCAGGACACGCCAACTCCGGGCCAAGGCCCATCGCAGCCTGCTTGACGCCCCCCTACTGTTCGTCAAGCGGCATCCATACTATGCCGGTCACATATACGACGACTATCTGACCTGGCACCCCGGCGGAGGAATATACCTGATCGACAATCCCGCCGCAGCGATGACCGACCGCACGACGCGGCCTGTTGTTGATCCGCGGACCGCCGAGACGCTTGGCGGCGGCATTTACAGGGATCCTGATCTATCGTGGGATGCCGAAAGGCTTGTCTTTGCGCACAAGAATTCAAAAGACGGTGATACAAGCCTTTACGAAGTCGGCGTCGATGGCCGCGGACTGCGGCGACTGACCAATCCTGCATACCAGTGCACGAACCCGCCCCCGGTCAGAGCGCTCGGGACAGGCCATCACGACATCACACCGGCGTACCTGCCTGACGGGCGGATCGTTTTTACGTCGACCAGGCCCGCCGGCCGCGTGCCGTGCTTCAACTCGGAGGTAGACGTGTTGCACGTGATGAACGCCGACGGCAGTGACATCCGGTGCTTGTCCGTGAACAACGTCAACGAGTTCGATCCGGCAGTGCTGGAAGATGGAAGGATTCTCTACGGCCGGTGGGAATACGTGGACAAGACCGCGCTGTACATGCAGAGTCTCTGGACCATTTTTCCCGACGGCACGCAGGAGACGGCGCTTTTCGCCAATAACACAGCAAAGCCCACCGCCCTTCTCGACGCCAGGGGCGTGCCGGGGACAAGTCTGGTCGTGGCCTCACTGACACCCCACAACGGCCAGGCCGTGGGCGCTATCGCACTTATCGATCCGCGACTGGGCAAAAATGAACTGGCGGCCATTGTGAATTTCACGCCAGAGTATCCGGTGCAAATGGACCAGGGATTGCGTGACGGCCCTTGTGATCCATGGCCGCTGTCAGAGAACGACATCATGTTCGCCAACAACGCTGTAGGCGGTCACGGCATCATAGAACTCGTGGACCGCGCGGGACATCGCGAACTGGTTCACGCCGAGCCGGATATATCCTGCTTCGCCCCGATGCTGGTCAAGCCGCGCCAACTTCCCATGCTCATGCCCGACTCTACAGAGAAAAGAGACGAAGGGCGATTTATGGTCCACGACATTTACCGGGGACTTACCGGCGTGAGCCGCGGTCAGGTCAAATGGCTGCGAATCGTCGAAGAAACAACGCGAATCAGCGGCATTCCGGGCGGCGGGCGCTGGTGGAACCAGGCCTTCTTGGTCAGTTGGCAGGGTGCGTATGTTGTCAAGAATATCCTCGGCGTGGTGCCAGTTTCTGAGGATGGATCGGCGTACTTCGAGGTGCCCGCAGGCCGTGCGCTGTATTTCCAGGCCTTGGACGGACACGGCCGGGAGATTCAGCGCATGCGGACATTCGTTCAGGCCGCTCCGGGCGTTACTCGCTCCTGCATCGGATGCCATGAAAACAGGATGACAGCGCCGTCAAATGGCAAACCGGCCCTGGCTCACAGGCAGCCGCCGGCCAAACCTGCCGCCGAGTCATGGGGCAGTGGCTATATCGATTACCCCACTATGATCCAGCCGATCTTGGACAAGCATTGCGTCGAATGCCACGGCGGCGAACACGGCATCGAGGCAGGGATCGACCTTTCAGGCGGCTGGACCTGGGCCTTCAATATCAGTTACGAGACACTCCTCAAAAACAACCTCGTCGGATTTATCCGCTGTCACAACTCCGATACGACCTCCTCCGACATACTGGCGCCTCGCACAATCGGATCGGGCGCCGCCCCGCTGGCCGAGCTGCTGCTCGACGGCCACGAAAACTGCATCCCCAGGCTCACAAGACCAGAGCGTGACCTGATAATGGCCTGGATGGATACCAACAGCAACTACTACGGCACGTGGAACTGGACCGAGCACGCCACGTGTGACGCAATCCTTTCCGCCAGCTCGGCGCTGGCAACGCAGATGAAAAGGGCCGGCTGCACAGACTGCCACCAGTCAGAGGTCGGCAACGATTGGATAAACCTCAAGCAGCCTGAGTTCAGCCGAATCCTGCGCGCGCCTCTGAAGAAATCCGGAGTTGGAAATGGCCTGGCCTGGTGCCGCCAGCGGAAGGCCCAGACCGGGCGCCTCCCGCTTGTCACTCAGAGGGATCTGCCACCCGATGTCTTTAATGAACCAAAATGGCCCCAAAGAGACTCGACAGGTCAGGTTAGTACGACATTCGAATCAATCGACAATCCGCACTATCAGAAAATGCTCGAGATTATTCGCAACGCGCGCATTGCTGCGCTCAACCGGCCGCGCGTGGACATGCCCGGCGCAAGGATTAATCCGGGTATCTGCCGTTATATCGTACCCGTGCCGGTGCCGGAGCAGATGCCGGGACTCTGCGCCCAGGCCGACCCGGATGGTTTGGTTCAATTGTCCTGGCAAAGATCGGCCAACACGATTGGCCTTTCCTTCGATCTCTACCGCGCAGGCAGCGGCAGCTTCAAACCTGCCAAAGCAATGCTGCTGCAAACGACAACGCTCTTCAACTACGAAGACGCCAATGCCCCTCCGGGAGAACAACACTACGCGCTGGTGGCAGCCTCGAACGACAAACGCAGCGACCCCGTCTATGCAACCGTCAACGTGCCGCCGCCGGTCACTCCTGCAGCCGTGACAAACGTCAAGGCCTCCCCAGGCCCCGGACAGGTCGAAGTCACGTGGCAGGCCCCGCTGACACCCGATGTCAAGTTCAACGTCTATCGCTCAGCTGTCCCCAAAGGCGAACTGCGGAAGCTCAATGAACAGCCGATACTGGGCCTGAAGTTCACGGAAGTCGGACTACCTGGCGAGGTGGAATATCAGTATCTCGTGCGATCTGTAAACAGGCGTGGCATGGAAAGCGCTAACAGCGAGAGAGTGACAGTAAGTGCCCTGCCGGAACGAAAGGAACCGGTGTTCGTGGCAGATCTGACCGAAGATCTGGGCGCGCAATTCGCCGATTCCGGCGTGATAGAAGGAACGGCCCGTGGCTCGGCCGCCGTTCGTGACGGGTCACTGTCGCTGGGTGACAACGCCTACGTGACTTACCCGTACCAAAACGAATTTGACCTGCGTGGCCGACTGTCCCTCGAGTGCTGGCTCTATCTGGACGACACCGACCAGATGCCTGTTATTGTCAGTTGCGGGCAATGGCAGGACAAAGGGTGGTTCCTGCAAAAACTTGGAGTCGCCTGGCGATGGCACGTCGGCGGAACAGACTGCGACGGCGGAACCGTGCCGGTCAAGCAATGGGTCCACCTGGCGGGAATCTACGACGGCGAGAAGGCACGGTTGTTTCAGAACGGCAAACAGGTCGCCTCCGTACCTTGTCAGGCCAACAGCACGCCGTGGGAAGGTCCTTTATTCATCGGCCAATACGGCGCAGGTCCGGGGCCGCAATACCAGGTTCGCGGAAAGATTTCGGCGGTGAAAGTCTACCGCAGAGCGCTAACTGCCGATGAGGTGATACAGAGTTTTGTCGCGGGACGGTAAGCAGCGTCCGGCCGGTTATCGCCCGCACTGACCGCTTCTAATAGCCGGCCTTACACCGTTGACCACCGGCAGGTCCTCACCTCCGGTCAGGCAGTTCTTCAGATGTCCCGCCATCATTCTGGGGCTGTTCCTGAACGAATCTATGGTGCTGCCTGCCAGGTGCGCCGTGATGGTCGCATTCTCGAGTCGGATGAATGGATGTTCGGCCGGCAGCGGCTCTTCGTCGAATACATCCAGTGCCGCGCCGACAATCCTCTTTTGCTCCAGAGCCTCTATCAATGCAGCCTCATCGACGAGCCCGCTACGGGCGGTGTTGACCAGTACAGCGGTCGGCTTCATCATGGCCAGTTCATTCTCGCCGATCAGATGATAGCTTTCGTCGGTGAGTCTGGCGTGCAGCGAGACCACGTCTGAGTTTCTCATCAGCAGCTCGAGATCGACCAGTTCGACCCCCGCAGGATCACCCGCAAAGTAGGGATCAAAGGCAATCACCCTGCTCCCGAAGGCCTTCAAATATCCGGCAACCAGACGCCCAACGGCACCGTAGCCCACAAGACCCACGGTTTTGCCGCAAAGCTCTGGTATGGCATCACTGTTCGGAAATGATCTCTGCCAGTTGTTGCTCTTGAGGCTCGCATGGGAGCGCGCGATGTTGCGGACTTCGGCGAGAATCATTCCCATAGTACATTCAGCCACCGCACGCGCATTTCTGCCGGGCGTATTCATTACCGATATGCCTCTCTGCGTCGCGGATTCGACGGCAATGTTCTCAACGCCGCCTCGGAGCACACCTATCAGCTTTAGATTCAGTGCCAGTCTTACGAACGAGTTGCCGATCGGTGCGAATTGAACCACGACGATTTCAAAAGGCTCGATGTCTTTTTTGATGCTGCCGGGCAGTTCGACCGCGTCGCAACCGCCGGTCTCAATTGCCAGGTTATCCTGCTGCAGGCCGATCAGATCTTCATGGCCCCAATGCCTAACCTCAACGTCAACGCCAAATTCATTGAGCTCAGACAAACCATCCCGCATGAAATCAGCAGGAATGTATGTGTCACTGATAGCAAGCAATTTCATCGACAAATCCTGAATTCCAATATCTAAATCCTAAACAGACTCCAAACTCTAATCACCAAAATTCAAAACACGAGCGAGCGTGCCTGTTTAGGGCATTTGAATTTTGAACATTCAATATTGTTTCGAATTCAGAGTCTAGGATTTAGAGTTTCTCATCTTTACCTGCGCTCCTATGCCCTTCCGTCTGCGCATAAAAGCTTGATCTTTTCTTCGACGACCTTTGTCAGCTCTTCTTTGATGGGCCCGAACAACTCCTGAACGGGCGGGTCCTTCCTGTCTCTGGGCACGGTAGACCGTTCCAGCCCTTCGGCCATCGCCACCCGGCAATCGGAGTAGATATTCAGTTTGCAGATACCGTTCTTGACGGCATTGCGGATCTGATCGTGAGGCGTGCCGGAACCACCGTGAAGAACCAGGGGAACCGTACTTACCTGATTAATCTCCTTGAGCCTCTCAATGTTCAGGTTGGGCAGGGACCGATAGACACCGTGGGAGGTCCCAATCGAGATCGCAAGCGCATCGACATCGGTCAATGCGATAAACCTTTCGACCTCATCGGGCTCGGTCAGCACCGATTCGGCATCTACCGTCGCCAGCAAATCCTGTCCGCCGACGAATCCTAGCTCGCCCTCAACGCTGATGCCTTTGGGATGGGCCATCTCCACGGCAGCCCTGGTGATCTCGGCGTTCCCGGCAAAAGGCAGGGCCGAGCCGTCGATCATAACCGATGTGAAGCCCGCATCGAGGGCCTTTTCTATCGTCTCCAGATCCGTTGCGTGGTCGAGGTTCAGCGCGATCGGAACATCGTGAAAATCCGCTACCGCCCTGACCAGGCCCGGAATGTATCTCCATCCGTTGCCGTCAAGGTCCTGGCCGACGAGACACATAAGAACCACCGGCGACCGCATCCTCTGGCATGTTTCCAGGATCGTCCTGACCATCACATCCTCCACACAGTCGAAGGCCGGCACGGCGTATCCGTTCTTCCTGGCATCGGCCAGAACTTCCTTCAGAGTTGTGAGCATCTGCTTCCTTTCGATAGAAATCGGAGCGATTATAATCCATTCGCAGCCCTCGGACAACTTGTTGAATTCTCGGCAAAATGCTGGTATTCTAACGGCAACGACGCTTGCTGTCGCAGCTAAGCATGAACAAGCGGGAAAGCTCGCTATGTGCCGGAAAAGGGTGTTTTCTCGCCCAACTGACTCTTTTTTGAAAAACTGTGAAAGGACATCTCTCATGAACAAGAACATTCTCTCAGCTGGTTTGGCACTGTGGCTGGTCTGTGCATCGGCCTCTGCCGCTGAAGACCTCGACCCCTATATTGGCCGCTGGGCCCTGACCATTCCGGGCGGAGGCGCCGGTTGGCTCGGTGTCGCGGAGGAGAACGGAGAGCCGGTAGCACACATCCTCTGGGGCGGGGGAAGCGTAGTTCCGGTGGATCGAGCCAGAATGGGTGACGACGCCCTGAACATGGAACGTGATAGCAAGGTCCGACGCAGAGACGCCAAGGGTAAGGTAATCGAGACGCTCACGTTCACCGAGAAGATTGTCGCGAAGGTCTCCGGCGACACCCTGAGCCTGATACAGATCAGGCCTAACAGGAATGGCGAGGGTGAGAGGCGAAATGAATTCACCGGCAAGCGCATCCCCCCGCTGCCGCCCAAGCCCGACCTGTCCAAGGCAAGATACGGTAAGCCAATCCCACTTTTCGACGGAACCAGTCTCGATAAGTGGGAGCTTACCAATCCCCGCCAGACGAACGGCTGGTCGATTAAGGATGGACTTCTTGTCAACAACCCCGTTCAACCGGAAGACGGACGTCACATTTCCTACGGCAACCTGCGCACCGTCGACGAGTTCGAGGATTTCAATCTGAAACTGGAGGTAAACGTTTCCGAGAAGGGCAACAGTGGCGTATACCTGCGAGGCATCTACGAGGTTCAGGTGAGCAACAGCTACGGTAGAAATCTCGATTCCCACAACATGGGAGGGATTTACAGCCGAATCACCCCGACCGTGAATGCCGAGAAGCCGCCCGGGCAGTGGCAGACTATGAGCATCACCCTCCTGGACCGCCATGCAACGGTAGAGCTCAACGGCAAGGTAATAATCGACAATCAGCCGCTCCTGGGCTGCACCGGCGGCGCTCTGTGGTCGGACGAACTCAAACCCGGCCCCATCTATCTCCAGGGCGACCACACAGCCATCAGTTATCGAAATATCGTTCTTACACCGATTATAAAAGATCGGGCCAGTCAGCAGACAGTTGTCTTCGAGGACCGCTTTGATAGCAGGCCGGCTGCCGGCTGGAAGTGGCTGCGGGAGAATCCTCAAACATGGCGTATGAAAGAGAACGCCCTGGAGATTCGTGTCGAGCCGGGTGTGGCGCGCACCGTCAAGAATGCTCTCGTCCGCCCGGCGCCGGATCGCAGCCGGGGCAAATTCGCCATCGACGTAACCGTAACCAACACGACAAAGCCGACCCAACAGTACGAGCAGGCCGGAATCACCTGGTACAATGGCGGCAAGCCTGTGTTCAAGCTTGTCAAAGAGCTGGTGGATGGACAGTTGATGATCATCCCGGGCAGAAAGCCCATGACCAGCGAGACTGTCCAGCTCAGATTGATCGTGACCGCCGACAGCTTCATCGCACAGTTTCGCCCCGGTGCCAGAGGCGAGTTTCAAACGGCGGCTGAAGGAAGGTTGCCCTCGCCGGGCGATGACGAAGTCAGCATACAATGCTACAACGGTCCGGCCGATGCCGACCACTGGATAAGGTTTGATGATTTCCGAATCGTCGCGTTGCCCGAGTGATGGCTGAACGTCTCGACTGTGGGGCACGGTCCGGAGTGTGTTTCCTCGCCTTGGGTGATTTGTGGTACAGTCGCACTGGCAAGCGGCTTGTGGAATCACCGACTAGACTGTATAATGGTTTTGACTTGTGTGCAAGTGACAGCCGCCAGCGCGGTTGTCCGCCTTGACGTATGACATGTGCAGAAAGTGAGTTGAGCTTATGACCAGAGCATATGCGATTGTCCCCATTGCCTTGATTGCTGCGCTGGCCTTCGGCGCCCCCGCCGCCGGCGAGCCAGAGTTGGTGAGGGTGAAGACCTCGGCCGACAGTGAGGCGCCGGGCTATGAGTCGTACAAAGCCATGGACGGTGACCCTCAAACCATGTGGCATACGTCCTTCGGCGCCGGCGAAACCCGGCATCCACACGAGATCGTCTTTGACCTGGGCAAGGACCGGGAAATTTCGGGCCTGGCATACCTGCCGCGAGCCGGTGGCGGAAACGGCACGATCAAGGATTTCGAGTTGTACGTCAGCGATAATTCCAAGAAATTCGGAAGGCCCGCTGTAAAGGGGACATTCACGAAAAACAGAACCGAAAACACCGTGAAACTGCCTGCTCCGGCCAGGGGACGCTACGTCAAACTGAGGGCGCTTTCGGAAGTCAACGGCAGGCCCTGGACCTCGATCGCGGAGATTCGATTCATCACGGACGGCGTCAAGTTCATGGCCGTCGACTCACCCGCGATAGTCACCGCACCACCAAGAACAGAGTTGGAGATGCAATACGAGATCTTGCGACGCGACATCGCCGATCGCAAGCGAATATCCAGGTACGCCGACCAGGCTCTTCGCACCGAAGCGCTGATTCTCGATTCGGACCGCGACCCTCTCGATGTTATCCTTAGACGCACAGAGGCATTGCTCGACGATCTGATGCACACGTCGTCTGCGCAGCATCTTGTGCCGATGGCGGCCGAGTTGAAGAAACTGCAGAATTCCAGCGGTGAAGTCGTCATGACGGACGCAGAACGCCGGCTCGAACTGTTCAAGAAGGCATACAATCTCCGCCGAAGAATTGCACTGTCCAATCCGCTGCTGGATTTCGACAAGATTGTATTTATCAAACGTCATCGGGCGACGTTCAATCACATGTGCGATCAGTATTACGGCATAAACATCGTGCCCGGAGGGGGAATACATGTGCTGAGCGATCCATTCGGCAAAGACCCTGGCGTGCGCGACGTCCTGGCCGATTCTGTCGTCCAGCGAGGTCGGCTCAAGGGCCGGAGGTTAACCGGCGGTTCCTTCCTTTCTCCGGACCTTTCTTATGACGGCAAGACTATCGTCTTCGCCTATGTGGAATGCAAGGGCGACCGGGATCATAGGTACCACACGGACCCAAGCCGCGGGCATTGGAACGAGCAGCGATGCTATCACATCTTCAAAGTCAACGTCGACGGCTCGGGGCTCGAACAGCTTACCGACGGCACGTGGAACGACTTCGACCCCTGCTGGCTGCCCAACGGGCGAGTCGCGTTCATTAGCGAACGACGGGGCGGGTATCTGCGATGCGGCCGCGTGTGTCCGACCTACACGCTGCACGACATGAACCCCGATGGTAGTGACATTCGCTGCCTGAGTCTGCATGAAACCAATGAATGGCATCCGAGTGTCACCCATGACGGTAGGATCATCTACACGAGGTGGGATTACGTTGACCGTCACGGCTGCACGGCGCACCTGCCTTGGATCACGACTCCGGACGGCCGTGACGCCAGAGCGGTACATGGCAATTTTGCTCCGCGCGAGCTGCGCGCCGACATGGAGCTTGACGTCCGTGCGATCCCAGGCTCGCACAAATTTGTCGCAACCGGCGCCCCACATCACGGCCAGGCATTTGGCTCGCTGGTCGTCTTCGATCCATATGTCGAGGACGACGACGTTATGGCTCCGGTAAAACGAATCACGCCGGAGGTGGACTTCCCGGAAACTCAGGATGGGGCGCAGGTGTATGGAACGGCATGGCCTTTGAGCGAGAAGTATTTTCTCTGTGCCTATGATCCAACGATGCCGCGCCGGATGGGGCTTCAGGGCAGAGAGCCTCGTCCGGGCCGGTACGGCATTTACCTGCTCGATGTCTTCGGCAACAAGGAGCTGATCTATCGCGACCCTGAGATCGCCTCTCAGAGCCCACTGCCGCTGCGAGCCAGGGTCAAACCGCCGACGATACCTGATGAGTCGGTGCGCGTCGCAGAGGACGAGCCGGCAGAAGCCACGCTTGCAGTGATCAACGTCTACGATACGCTGAAACCATGGCCCGAGACGATGAAGGTCAAGTCGCTGCGAGTCTATCAGATATTGCCCATGACCGTCCCGTCCGGTGCTCCGCCGCACGAAACCAGTCTGAGAGAACCAACCGCCGGCGATTCGGTGGTTCTGGCCCGCTACGTGCTGGGGACGGTTCCGGTGGAAGAAGACGGCAGCGCACATTTCACGGTGCCGGCACGGAAGGAACTTTTCTTCCAGGCTCTGGATGAAAACGGACTGGCAGTCCAGTCGATGCGTTCGGCGACATACTTGCAGCCGGGCGAGCGGCTCGTATGCCAGGGATGTCACGAGCCAAGACACCGCGCCCCGGGCGCGCCCAGCAGGATCCCCACGGCTATGAGCAGGAAACCCTCAAAGCTCAAGGCCGGCGTCGATGGCACCAATCCCTTCAGCTATCCGCGGCTGGTGCAGCCTGTCCTCGACAAGCACTGTGTGCAATGTCATGCGGACAATCCCGATGATGCACCAAGGCTCGACAGCGAGGTGATCGCCAAGGGCAATGGAGGCAGGCAAAGGTGGTATGCCTCTTATCACAGCCTTGCGCCTGAGTACGGATTCTGGTCCTACGGCGGCCGCCATCGGACCATACCGGGCAAGTTCGGCGCCCGCGTATCGAAGCTCTATAAGTTGCTGCAGGAAGGGCACTACGACGTCGAGCTCTCCGACGAGGAGATGCATCGGATCGTCGTCTGGCTCGATTCCTGCTCGATGTTCTACGGCGTCTACGAGAAGGAAGGCGGTCTCGCTCAGCTTCAGGGCAAGGTTGTCTATCCAACTCTGGAGTAGCCGCAAATGCGGGATAGCCCCCTTCTGCCGCATGACTTGCGTAAGGAGACGTGAATTGGAATTTGAAAACAAGGTCGCCCTCGTTACCGGCGCAGCCGGCTCCATTGGCAAAGGTATTGCGCAACGTCTTTGCCGACAAGGCGCAGAAGTTTTCATTACCGACCTGGACCAGACAAAGATCGACCAGTGCTGCGCCGAGATCGACGCGCGCGGCAAGTTCTGCAAAGGATTGGCCGCCGACGTCACGGACCAACAGCAAGTGACTGAGGTCGTCCAGGCGGCTTTGAGCGAGTTCGGCGGCAACATCGACATTCTCGTCAATGTCGCGGGAATTGTCGCCCAGGGCAGAGTCGAAGACATCGACGAGAAAAGCTGGGACCAGGTCTTCGCCGTAAACTGCAAGGGGACGTTTTTCTTCATCAAGCAGGTCGTGCCTGTAATGAAAAGTAGCGGCTCCGGCAAGATAATCAATTTCTCCTCGAAATCCGGAAAGACCGGCTCTGCGCTGATGTCGCACTACTCGGCCGCAAAGGCAGCGATAATAGGCCTTACCCAATCGCTCGCCTATGAACTGGCCGACTTTTCCATAAATGTCAACTGCATCTGTCCCGGAATAACACAAGACACCGGCGTATGGGACAACGTCTCGTCGGGATACGTGAAGAATCTCCAGATGCCCATGGAGCAGATCGTCGAAAAGTTTACGGCGAAAGTCCCGCTCGGAAGACTAGCCCAGGTCGAAGACGTCGTGGCTGTCACATGCTTTCTCGCCTCGGCCGGCGCCGATTATATGACCGGACAGGCCATAAACGTAACGGGCGGCCGGGAGATGCACTGAACCTGTGCTTCGCAGTTCGAGCGGGAGAACCGACCGATGGAGACTATGAAAGCCATCGTATACTACGGCCCCGGTGACATCCGGATAGGGCGGGTTCCGATGCCAAGATGCGGCGCCGATGAAATCCGAGCGAAGGTCGACGCCTGCGCGGTCTGCGGAACGGATCTGAAAACATATCTCCACGGCAATCCACGCATCAAGGCCCCCAGGATAATGGGCCATGAATTTACCGCAATCGTTGAGACCGTCGGAGAAAGGATAAGAGACTTTCAACTGGGCCAGAGAATTGTGATGGCAACCTCCGTCTCTTGCGGGGTCTGCTCTTACTGCTCCAGGGGCCTGAGTAATCTTTGCCTCAACCTCTCTCCCATGGGGTTCTCCTACGATGGAGGAATGGGCGAGTATATTGCCATCGGCTCGCAGGCTATGCAGAACGGGCACGTTGTCAAAGTCCCTAAAGGAGTCAAGGCCGAACACGCCGC
>Ga0209536_100002426_pt1 | contig 30380 bp, 30 predicted proteins | sample DeeMarSeWOR28_12_FD_187461 | JGI IMG/M metagenome (GOLD analysis project Ga0209536, IMG submission 187461) | Marine sediment microbial communities from White Oak River estuary, North Carolina - WOR-2-8_12 (SPAdes) (version 2) | ecosystem: Environmental > Aquatic > Marine > Intertidal zone >...
CAACGGTGGCGATCTGCTTGGTATCAATGGCGGGGACGTAGCCGGCATCAACGGTGGCGACACACTTGTCCTCGCAGGCCCAGTCGACTCGATCGATCCAATAAACGGCGTATTCATGGCAATGGGTCAGACGGTTATGGCGTCGCAGGGCATGCTCTCTTCAATGAGCGTGGGCGACTTCGTTTCGGTCAATGGCTCCGTCGTATCGTCCGGTTGGCTCTATGCCGACGCGATATCAGTGGCCAACGGCATGTACGTGCCGGGCGCCACCGAGGTGTTCGTGACCGGTATACCATCGGGCATCGATCCGGTTCTTGGCCAGGCGCAGCTTGGTGAACTCACGATTGACTACACAGCAGCCATGAGCGGCGGTGCTATTCCCGCAGGGCTTTCGCTCAGCTTCAGCGGAATTCGGCCCGTCGATCGCGGCATGCTGGTTTCGGATAGGGTAAACGCTATCCAGTAGCCAATCCCGATAAGGAAGCACCCCGGCTTCGCTCGTCGGGGGACAATTACAAAAAGACCTGCTTCTGGGAATATCAGGTGGAAGGCCACTTCGGTGGCCTTTTCTTTTGCCCAAAAAAAAGTCGGCGTCCCTGCCGACTTAGTTCTCGTATCAACCTAAAAGGAGATGCGAGGGTTGGAGAAGCCACCCCCGAGCGATTAGGGGTGACTCGCGAGCAATGTTAGGTAGCTTCCCGATGCGATGATGTGATGCCGCTCACAGAACCGCAGGCGAGAAATAAAAAGGGCGCCCGAAAGCGCCCCTTATGACAAATAGCGGGAAATTAAGTTAACTAACTGCCGGACGAGTTGGCGTCTCGAATTTCCTGCATGTAGTCCTGAAACTTTGTCTGCTCGACACGCTGCTTGATCGCGTCGCGCACGCTTTCCAGGGTCGGCGGTTCATTCTCACGCGAATCCTCGCGGAGGATTACATGCCAGCCGAACTGGGTCTGCACAGGTGCTTCAGTAAAGGCTCCGTTGTCCAGCGCTACAACCGCATCAGCAAACGGTTTCACCATCTGATCCGGTGCGAACCATCCGAGATCGCCGCCGTTTGGCCCGGACGGCCCGGTGGAATGTTCCTTGGCCAGAGCCTGGAAGTCGGCACCTTCCTCGAGTTGCGCTATCAGATCCTGCGCTTCGCCCTGGGTCTCTACCAGGATATGACGCGCCTTGTATTGCAGGTCTGAAGACTGCTCCAGCTGAGCCTCGTATTCAGCGAGAATCTCGGCATCAGTCGCCGGATTGGTCGCAACAAAGTCGCGAGCTACGGCCTGTGCAATCGTGCCGCGATACTGAAGCTCGACCTGGGCTTTGATCATCGGATCCTCCGCAAACTCCTTCGCTTTCGGCTGTGTTGTCAGGAGGTAGATGTCGGTCAGCTCCCGTTCGACGGTCGCGCGTTCATCGGGCGTGGCCTGTGCGGCGGGTTTCTGAAATCTGCTTTCGAGATATGCGTCAAACACCGTGCTGTCGATATCGACGCCGTTGACGGTCGCCACCTTTTCGGCAGCGGCGGTCGAAAATCCTGTCGCTGCAAGTGTGGCAACAGCGATAATTGTCCCAAACCGGCTGGAACGTGATTTGAATATCATGATGAGTCCTTTAATTGCTTTGGTTAGCCTGAGGGGGGCGTTGGCGCTGTCCAGAGGCCAGTTGGCTATAGGTACACGAGTGAGCGCCCGGCCCAAGCAGCGCACATCATAGACTATTCGGGCCCAAGTTTGGCCGAAATTATCGCTCGCCCGGAGAAAAGGCGTTGATTTTCAGGGCGTGAATATCCGTCTGCATCAGCGTCCCCAATGCCGCATACACCAGCCTGTGGCGCTGAATACGGCTCTTGCCTTCGAAGGCATCGGCGACGATAGTCACCTCGAAATGTCCCATGCCGTCGCGGGCCCCGGCATGCCCGGCATGCAGGTGACTCTGATCTTTTACTTGCAGGTGAGACGGATCGAACTCGGCCTCGAGCCGCACCTGTATCTGTTCAACACGTTCGGCGGTCACGGCAACACCAGCTTGAAGGGCTTGACCTTGACATCTCGATAGACGCCTGCGGCAACGTAAGGATCAGCCTCGGCCCACTCCCTGGCAGCTTCCAGCGAAGCAAACTCGGCAACCACCAGGCTGCCGGTGAAACCGGCTTCGCCCACGTCTTCTGCATCAATGGCCGGATGAGGCCCGGCAATCAGGAGTCGGCCCTGATCCGTCAGCATACGCAGGCGTTCGATGTGCTTGCCACGTGCGCTAGCGCGCAGCGGCAGGCTGTTCTCGTTGTCCTCGCTGATAATTGCGTACCACATTATTCGGTCTCAGTAGAATCCGCCGCAGTCTCATCGCCGCCGAGCTTCGTCATCAGCCAGAATCCTTGCGCCAGCATAAAGACGAACGTCAGGGCGAGAAGGCCAAATACCTTGAAGTTGACCCAGAACTTTTCGGTGAAATTGTAGGCGACATAGATATTGGCGATGCCCATGGCAGCGAAGAAGACGACCCACACGAGGTTCAACCTACGCCAGTCGCCTGCATCGATCTTCTCGGTAGGAAGTTCGCCACCAAGTTCCAGGAACCGGCGCACGAGCGGTTTTTCGCCGACCCAGAGGCTGAGCAGGAATGCGATGGCGACTGCCCAATAGAAGGCGGTCGGCTTCCAGAAAATGAAGTCGGCGTTGCGGAAATACAGCGCGGCACCGCCGAACACCAGCAGAAAGATCGTCGACCACATGTACATCTTGTCGACCTGGTGCGTGCGGATGTATTTCACCAGGAATCCGATCGGCATCGCGACCATCAATGTGCCGATCGCAAAATAGAGGCCCTTGTAGAGATAGGCTCCCAGGAACAGGATGAGTGGCAGAAATTCGAACAATACTTGCATTGGCTGAGCCGGTTGCTGGCCGAAATTGCGCGCATGATACCGCGAACTCGATGCCACCGGCCACGATTGCAAGGGTATCGGATGGCGCCGGACTTCCCTAAAATCCGCGCGTGGCAAAGATCATCGAAATTCACCCGGTCGATCCGCAGCCCCGGCGCGTAGCGGAGATCGTCGAGACGATACGTGAGGGCGGGCTCATCGCGTATCCGACGGACTCTAGCTATGCCTTCGGTTGTCATATCGGTGACAAGCGAGCCATGGATCGTATCCGGCGCATCCGGCGGACCGACAAGCACCACAATTTCACGCTGGTCTGCAGCGATCTGTCGGAAATCAGTACCTACGCCCGGGTGGATAACTGGGCGTATCGCATGCTCAAGGCGATGACGCCGGGGCCCTACACCTTCATCCTGCCGGCCACGCGGGAAGTGCCTAAGCGGCTTCAGCACCCAAAGCGCCGCACCATCGGCCTGCGCGTGCCCGATCATCCACTCGTCCGGGCGGTCCTCGAGGCCCTCGGTGAGCCGATCATGAGTTCGACGTTGCTGCTGCCGGGCGACGATCTGCCGCTCACGGATCCGCACGATATCGAGGAGCGCATCGGCCACGATATCGATCTGATCATTGACGCCGGTCCCACCGGCATCGAGCCGACGAGCGTCATCGATCTCTCGCAGGGCACGGTAGAGGTGCTGAGAGTCGGACGGGGGGACGTCAGTGCCTTGCTTTGAGCATGATCGGCGTCATTTACGCTAATATGTGCTGATATCGCCCTGGATAGCCCATGAAACCGGATCTCAAGGTCCTGAAGCGGGAGGATGCTCCGAAACCGCCGCAGGACGAAAAGCAAAGCCCCGCGCAGAGTGAAATGCCGTTTGCGGTCGTGGATGGGGAGCCCGTCACGACCCTGCCGCAGGATCTCTACATCCCGCCATATGCGCTGCAGGTATTCCTCGAGGCCTTCGAAGGCCCGCTCGACCTGTTGTTGTATCTCATCCGGCGCCAGAACATCGACATACTCGATATCCCTATCGCCGAGATTACTAAGCAGTATGTGCAGTACATAGAGTTGATGAAGGAAATGCAGCTCGAACTCGCGGGCGAGTATCTCGTGATGGCGGCCATGCTTGCGGAGATCAAGTCGCGGATGCTGCTACCGCGCCCGCAGACGGAAGAGGAAGAAGAGGACGATCCGCGTGCCGAACTCGTTCGCCGGTTGCAGGAGTACGAGCGCTACAAGAAGGCCGCACAGGACATCGAGGAATTGCCGCGGCTCGAGCGGGACGTGTACGTTGCGCAAGCCGAGGCGCCGGAACGCAAGGTCGTCGAGAAGCTGCCCGATGTCACACTAAAGGAACTCCTGCTCGCGTTTCATGACGTCCTGAAGCGCGCGGAGATGTTCTCCAACCTGCACGTGACCCGAGAACCGCTGTCTGTGCGGCAGCGCATGTCCGAGGTTCTGAGTCGCGTCAAGGCGGGAACATTCACCGGCTTTGCCGATCTGTTCGACCCCGAGGAAGGCCGCCTCGGCGTTGCAGTGACGTTTCTGGCATTGCTGGAACTGCTTCGCGAGTCATTGATCGAAGTCGTGCAGTCCGATGAGTTTGCACCGCTTCACGTGCGCGCGGCCTCGACGGTTCGCCTCGTAACCGATGATGACGACGAGGCACCCGCCGTCGACACATCGCAACCCTGATACGCAAGAACGATGGACCAGACAGAAATCAAATACTTTATCGAAGCAGCGCTCCTCGCTGCCGGCCGCCCCCTGAGCATCGACCAGCTGCAGAACCTGTTCGATGGCCGCTCGGCACCCGACAAGTCAGACATCCGGAGCGCGATCTCCACACTCGTCGAGGAGTACCAGGATCGCGGCATCACGATAACGGAGGTCGCATCCGGTTTTCGTATCCAGGTGACGGCCGGTATGGCGGAACGGCTGCACAAGCTGTGGGAAGAGCGGCCGCCACGTTATTCTCGAGCGCTGTTCGAGACGCTCGCGCTCATCGCGTACAGGCAGCCGATCACTCGCGGCGAAATCGAGGAAGTGCGTGGCGTGTCTGTCAGCCCGAACATCGTACGTACGCTGCTCGACAGGGACTGGGTCCGCGTGGTCGGGCACCGGGATGTTCCCGGGCGCCCCGAGATGTTCGGCACAACGCGTACGTTCCTCGACTATTTCGGTCTCAGGAAACTGGATGATCTACCGCCGCTCGCCGACCTTTCTGACTGGGAGAGCCTGCGGGTGCAGTTGAATTTGCCGGAAGTCGAGGAAGAGGTGGGTCCGCCAGCGGATGTGACTGCTGACGTGCCGGTCCTGTACCCGGACATCGATGCCGAGGAACCGGAGGCCGCGGAGCAGGCCAGCGACGAGCTTGCCGAAGCAGAGGAAGAGGAAGCCTTGCCTGAAATCGCGGACGTCGAAGAGCAACTCGTGGTCTCGGAGTGGCCGGACCCGAGCAAGCCGGCCGTCATCGCGTCGCTCGATTCCGGTGAGCCTGACGACGACGGCAAGGACGCATCCGCCAACGGCTGAGGATTAGCGCTTTGGCAGAGCGTGTGCAGAAAGTACTGGCTGGTGCCGGTCATGGCTCCAGGCGCAAGATCGAACAGTGGATTCGAGAAGGCCGGCTGGCCATCGACGGTCGCACGGCGCAACTGGGCGATACCGTGCGCGGCGATGAAAGGTTCACGCTGGACGGACGGAAGCTCGAGGTACAGGCGGTTCCCCCGTCGCATCGCTACATCATCTACAACAAGCCGGAAGGCGAAATAGTCGCGCGCTCCGATCCCGAGGGACGGGACACGGTGTTTCAGGCATTGCCCAAACTCAAAGGTGCCCGCTGGGTGGCGGTAGGACGCCTGGACATAGCGACCACCGGGTTACTCATCTTTACGACCGACGGAGCGCTCGCCAATGCGCTGATGCATCCTTCGTCCGAGCTTGTTCGCCGCTATGCGGTGCGGATTCACGGTGATCCCGGGGCAGCCGACCTGGCCGCGCTCAAGAAGGGTGTTGAACTGGATGACGGACCCGCACGGTTCGAGAGCATCGAGGCCAGCGGCGGCGACGGGAGAAACAAGTGGTTCAAGGTCAGTCTGCGCGAAGGCCGTTACCGGGAGGTACGGCGCTTGTGGGAAGCGCGGGGCTTCGAAGTCAGCCGGCTTATTCGTATCGGTTATGGGCCACTGGATCTGCCCCGCAAACTGCGCCGCGGCGGGTACGAGGCGCTGACACCGGCGCAGGTGAGAGCGCTCTACGTTTCCGCGGGTCTCAAGCCACCCACTGAGGCCAGTCGAATACAGCGAAAAAAACGAAGAAAAAAGAAGTAGTTAAATAGCGTTTCTAAAGTAAATAATCTTATTGTGCATCGAGGCTCTGACCGGTAACGCCCTTGCTGTCCGGACCGAGCAGGTACATATAGGTCGGCAGGATCTCGTCGGCGGTCTTCAACACGTCCCGGTCCTCGGCCGGGTACGCCTTGGCGCGCATATCGGTGCGCACCGGCCCCGGATTGATGCAGTTGACCCGTATCGGCCCGTGCTCCTGCTCGCTGGCAAGGACCTGTGATAGTCCCTCGGTCGCAAACTTGGACACCGCGTATGCACCCCAGAACGGTTTGCCGACGCGGCCCACGCCGCTGCTGGTGAAGATGATCGAAGCGTCTTCTGACTGATGGAGCAGCGGCAGGCATACCTGGGTGATGGCGAAGGCTGCCGTGACATTGACGTGCATCACCTGCTGCCACATCGCGGCATCGTACTGCTCGATGCTGTAGCGCTCACCGAGGATGCCCGCATTGTTCACGAGTCCGTCGAGTCGGCCGAATTCCTCGGCGAGGCTGTCTGCCAGCGAGGTATACGCGTCGCTGGCGGCGACCGCCAGGTCCATGACCGCGATCGAAGGACGCGGCGCGCCCTGCAGGGCTTCGATCTCGTCATAGACTTTTTCGAGCTTCGAGACGTTGCGACCGTGCAGGATGACCTGCGCACCGTGACCGGCGGCGTGGACGGCGAGGGCACGTCCGATGCCGTCGCTGGCGCCGGTAATGAGAATGATGCGTCCCTCGAGGAGGTTGCCCGAATAGGTGTAGTGGCGGTGATCTGTCATTGCAGTGTCTTGTCGGTGGGGTCGCCGTCGTCTTCGGCGGCAGGCTCTTCGTCGCTGCTGCTCTCGATCATGGTTCGAGGTACCGGGTCCAGCGTGTCCAGCTTCTCGAGTGTTTTCTTTCCATGCACGCCCAGATCGACGAACTTGCGTGCACCGGGCAGCACGCTGCGTTCAAGCGAGCCCACCGCCTTGTTGTAATTCTCGACACTGCTCGCGAGTTGGCGTCCGACGCGATTCATGTGGGAGACAAACGTACTGAGACGGGCATACAGGTCCTCTGCGAGGGCGCGAATCTCCTTCGCGTTATCGGCGAGCGCAAGCTGCCGCCAGCCGTAGGCGACAGCCTTGAGCAACGCGACGAAACTGGTGGGCGTGGCGAGGATGATCTGCCGTGACAGGGCGTATTCGATCAGGTCCGGCTCCTCGTTCAGGGCGGCACTCAGGAACTGGTCGCCGGGGATGAAGAGGATCACGAATTCCGGGCTCTCCTCGAACTGGTCCCAGTAGGCTTTGGACGACAGCATGCGGATGTGGGCTCGCAGGCTCTTCGCGTGGCGCTCGAGCCCCAGTTTGCGCTGTGCATCGTCCTCTGCCTCGACCGCCTGCATATACGCGTCCAGCGGCGTCTTCACGTCGACAACCAGTTCCCGGCGATCGGGCATGCGAACGATCATGTCCGGGCGAATCACCTGGCCCTCGGCCACCGAGTGCACCTGTTCGACGAAATCACAGTGTTCGACCATGCCCGCGAGTTCGACCAGGCGGCGCAACGTAATCTCACCCCAGCGGCCGCGGACTTCGGGGCGCCGCAGCGCCTTGGCCAGGTTGTGGGTCTCCTTCGTCAGTGATTTCTGGTCGGCCTGCATGGCCGCGAGCTGCGCCCGGATAGAGCCGTACGCCTCGCTGCGCGCCTTTTCGAGGGCGGTGATCTGCTGCCGGGACTCGTGCAGGGCTTCGCGTATCGGTTTGACGAGGTTTTCGACGGCCTTTTCCCGCTCGCTCAGTTCACGCTTCGCCTGTTCGTTCTGCACGCTCATCTTCTGCTCGGCAAGGCGCAGGAAGGTCTCGCTGTTGGACTGCAGGGAGCGGTTTGCCAGTTCGGCAAACGACCGCACCAGTTCGCCGCTCGCGGCCTGGAACGCGGCTTCGCGCTCGTTCTGCAACGCTTCCTGGTTCTTTATCCTGTCACTCAGGACCGCGTTTTCCGCTTCCAGCCGCTGCCCGCGGCGGCGAGTGATCAGCCACGCAATGATTGCGCCGAGCACGAGGCCGGCGAGCAGTGCCGGGCCGCCGAATTCCAGCCAACGTGGATCTATCTCGATCGAATTCATGAAGCGTCCAGATTAACCGCTTTCAACAGCATTTGTGTCAATTCCGCCGTATCCGCCGCGATCAGATCGGCGCCCCAGCGCCGCGGGTCGTCATCCGGCGTGACATAGCCGTAGGCCGCCGCGATGGTCACCATGCCGGCATTCTGCCCGGCTTCTATGTCCCGCGACGCGTCCCCGACATAGACCGTGTTCTGCGGCAGCAACCCGGCAATTTCACAGGCATGCAGGAGAGGGGCGGGGTCCGGCTTACGTTGCGGCAACGTATCCCCGCTCACGGTACAGGCGCTGCGCGCGGTCAGCGCGAGGCCTTCGAGCAGCGGGTCTGTCAGGTACCCGGGCTTGTTGGTAACCACACCCCAGGGCAGCCCCGCGGCTTCCAGCAATTCCAGCAGCCTGTCGAGGCCGGGAAACAGCGTGGACGCCTCGCAGACACGCAGCGCGTAACGCTCCAGGTAGTCCGTGTGGAGGTCAGTGCCGACGGCGTGCTGCACGTCGGGGAACCCCAGCGAAAGCAGCCCGAGTGCGCCGTTCGACACGTAGGCACGGCCCAGTTCGTAGTCGACGGGCGCAACGTCGTGTGCACGCTGCAGGTCCTGCAGCGCCGCCACCATGTCGGGAGCGGTGTCCACGAGGGTGCCGTCGAGATCGAACAGCACCGCGCTGCAGCGGCCGGTGAGCAAGGGCGTCACTCGTCGGCCGGACGGCGGAAATGCATCAGGTAATTCACGTCCAGGTTCTCGCCCAGCGAGTATTCGCGCGTGAAGGGGTTGTAGTGCAGGCCGATGCTAGAGACCAGCTGCAGACCCGCGTCCCGAGCCCACGCATCCAGCTCCGAAGGACGAATGAACTTCCTGTATTCGTGCGTACCGGCGGGAAGCAGCTTCAGTACGTACTCGGCGCCTACAATGGCGAAGACAAACGACTTCGGGTTTCGATTGATCGTCGAGAAGTACACATCGCCCCCCGGCTTCACCAGCGACCGGCAGGAGCGGATCACGTCGTAGGGTTCCGGTACATGCTCGAGCATTTCCAGGCAGGTGACGACGTCGAACTCCCCGGCGCGTTGCCCGGCCAGGTCCTCAGCGGTGGTTTGAAGGTAATCGACCGCGACTCCCGATTCGAGCTGGTGCAGTCGGGCGACGGTCAGCGGCCCTTCCGCCATGTCGATGCCGGTGACGGTCGCGCCGGCCTCCGCCATGGACTCGGTGAGGATGCCGCCGCCGCAGCCGATGTCCACGACGCGCCTCCCGGCAAGTTGCGTACTCTGGCGAATCCAGTCGAGACGCAACGGGTTGATCTCATGCAGGGGGCGGAAATCACCTTCGGGGTCCCACCAGCGCGCCGCCATCGCGTTGAACTTGGCGACTTCTGCCTCATCGACATTGTCATGCAAGGGTGGTGATTGGTTCATGCCTCTATTTCCTGAACTCCGCAATACGCTGCCGCCATTCGCCGCTGCGCCTGAAAATGCTTTCGTTATCTATGGTGGTCAATTCGCCGCGATCAAGCAGGTGCCGTCCACCCACCCACACGTCCGAAACCTGGTCCGCTCGCGTAGCGTAGACAAGTTGCGAGACCGGGTCGTAGACCGGCTGGCTGTTATACCGGACCAGATCGATGCAGGTCAGGTCCGCCCATTTCCCGACTTCTATGGAGCCGATCTCGTGATCCCGCCGCAGGGTCTTCGCAGCATCGAGGGTCGCCATGCGGAGAGCCTGCTGCGCAGGGATGGCGCCTCCGTCTCCGGCAGCCACTTTTGCGAGCAGGGCCATCATACGAAGCTCCGCAAGGATATCGAGCATGTTGTTGCTCGCCGCACCGTCGCTACCGAGCCCCACGATCACTCCTGCGCTTGCAAGTGCCCTGATCGGCGCAATGCCGCAGGCCAGCTTCAGGTTCGAAGTGGGGCAGTGGGCCACGCCCGCTCCCGCGGATGCCAGCCGTTCGATCTCGGTCGGCGTCAGGTGGACCGCGTGCACGGCAAGCAGCGATGAATTCACGAGGCCGAGGTCGTCCAGGCGCTCGATCGGGCGCTTGCCGGTGGATTCTACCGACGCCTTCACCTCGGTCTGCGATTCGTGCAGGTGTATGTGCACCGGCACGTCGAGCTGATCGGCAAGAATGCGAAGCTCGGTGAATGAGGCGTCCGACAACGCCCGGGTGGTATGGGGCGCGAAGCAGGTAGAGATCAGGGGATGATCGGCATATCGATCGTGGACGAGATCGGACCCCTTGCCCAGGTAGTCCGCCACGTCCTCTGCCCAGGCTGTTGGAATGTCCACGACCGGCGTGCCGATCATTGCCCGCATGTGCAGGTCGACCGCGGTTTCCGCTACGATTTCGGGAAAGAAATACTGGTCGCTGAAGCAGGTGATGCCCGCTCTGAGCATTTCGGCGATCGCGAGCTCCGTGCCGTCGCGAACGAACTCGGCGCTGGCAAAGCGACGCTCGACCGGCCAGACACCCTGCCGAAGCCACGCATCCAGCGGCAGGTCGTCTGCAAGCCCCCTCAACAGCGTCATTGCAGCGTGCACGTGGGCATTGACGAGCCCCGGGATCAGGACGTGGCCGGGACGCTCGACGAAGACGCTGGGCTGGAATTGTTCACGCGCTTCCTGGAGCGGCAGGATCGCCGCAACCCGGTCGTCGATGACCGCCACGGCGTGGTTCTCCAACACCGTGCCGGACGGCTCGACCGGGACGCACCATTGAGGTGCAATCAGGGAATCGCAATGTCGCATATTGCTCTTGTCGGGCCCGTTTCTGCGAAGGCAGGGAAGTAAATGTGAGGGCAGTATACAACCCGTGAAAACTGGCGCCAGCGCCGGGATTCGGGCCCTGAAAACCTCGCCAAAACGCTGCTGAATCGGGCTCCCGTATGCTAGAATTACGCCTTGTTAAATGCTCGAAATCGGGCAAATTCCGGCCCGGTAGATTCGACAAGTTTTTTCGTATTGAACCCGCAATCTCGCGTCCTCTGGATTCCGCTCCCTGAGCGGGGTCACGCTGCGATTGTGAGCTGAGAAAGTAATCTGATATGGCTGAAGTTGCCCAGGAATTGCTGTCCGTCAATCTCGAAGACGAGATGAAGCAGTCCTATCTCGACTATGCGATGAGCGTCATCGTAGGCCGAGCGTTACCCGATGTCCGAGACGGCCTGAAGCCGGTTCACCGCCGCGTGCTGTACGCAATGCGGGAGCTCGGCAACGACTACAACAAGCCCTACAAGAAGTCGGCGCGCGTCGTCGGTGACGTTATCGGCAAGTACCATCCTCACGGCGACACGGCCGTTTACGACACCATCGTTCGTATGGCGCAGCCTTTCTCGCTGCGCTACCTGCTCGTCGACGGGCAGGGTAACTTCGGTTCCGTGGATGGCGATGCGCCGGCAGCCATGCGTTACACCGAGGTCCGCATGTCGCGGCTCGCACATGAGCTGCTCGCCGATATCGAAAAGGAAACCGTCGATTTCGTCGAAAATTACGACGGTTCCGAGAGCGAACCATCGGTCATGCCGACGCGCGTGCCGAACCTGCTGGTCAATGGATCCTCGGGTATCGCTGTCGGCATGGCGACCAATATTCCGCCGCATAACCTCGACGAGGTGATCTCTGCCTGCCTCGCGTTGATCGACGACCCGGGCATCGATGTCCCGGCACTGATGGAGCACCTTCCAGGGCCGGATTTCCCCACCGCGGGCATCATCAACGGGGCCCAGGGTATCTACGCGGCCTATCGGACCGGTCGTGGGCGTGTCCATATCCGTGCGCGGACACATATCGAGGAATTCAAGGCAGGGCGTGAAGCAATCATCGTCACGGAGCTGCCTTACCAGGTCAACAAGGCCCGACTGATCGAAAAGATTGCCGATCTGGTTCGGGAAAAACGAATCGAGGGCATCAGCGAACTGCGCGACGAATCAGACAAGGACGGTATGCGCGTCGTTATCGAGCTGAAACGCGGCGAATCTTCGGATGTCGTGCTGAACAACCTCTACAAGCAGACGCCGATGCAGTCCGTTTTCGGCATCAACATGGTGGCACTGCACAACGGTCGCCCGCAGTTGATGAACCTGAAGCAGGTTCTCGAGGCGTTTCTGGCCCACCGTCGTGAAGTGGTAACCCGCCGGACGATCTACGACCTGCGTAAGGCCAGGGACCGCGCCCACGTGCTGGAAGGGCAGACCGTGGCGCTGGCGAACATCGACGAGGTCATCGAACTCATCAAGGCGTCGCCATCGCCGGCAGAGGCTCGGGAAGGGCTGATCAACCGGACCTGGGAACCCGGGGCGGTCACAGGCATGCTCGAGCGTGCCGGCAAGACCGATACCCGTCCGGACGAACTTGCCGCAGAGTACGGTCTCCACGACGGCCGGTATCACCTGTCGCCGGTTCAGGCGCAGGCTATTCTGGACCTGAGGCTGCACCGCCTGACAGGCCTTGAGCAAGACAAAATACTGAATGAATACAAAGAGATATTAGAAAAGATTAAACAATTTTCTGATATTCTTGCGGATCCCGACAAGCTGCTCCAGGTGATTCGCGACGAGCTCGACGATATTCGCGATCGATACGGCGACGAACGCCGAACCGAGATTGTGCAGGACCACACGGACCTGCAGGTCGAGGACCTGATTCCCGAAGAGGACGTCGTGGTCACGCTGTCGCACGGCGGGTACGCCAAGGCGCAGCCGATCGGTGCCTACCAGGCGCAGCGCCGCGGTGGGCGGGGCCGCTCGGCGACGCGGGTCAAGGACGAGGACTTTGTCGACAGTCTGTTTGTCGCGAACACGCACGACACCATCCTGTGCTTCTCGAGCCGCGGCAAGGTCTATTGGCTGAAGGTCTACCAGGTGCCCCAGGCAAGCCGCGGCTCGCGTGGCAAGCCTATTGTCAACCTGCTGCCGCTGGAAGCAGACGAGCGTATCTATACCATCCTGCCGGTCCAGGAGTTTGACGCCGACAGCTACGTTTTCATGGCGACCTCCGGAGGCACGGTCAAGAAGACGCCGCTCAGCCAGTTCTCGCGGCCGCGCTCCAGCGGCATCATCGCGATTGACCTTCGCAATGGCGACAAGCTCGTCGATGCCAAGATCACCGATGGCGAAGCGGAGATCCTGCTCGTGGCCAGCTCGGGCAAGGGCATTCGCTTCAAGGAGTCCGATGTCAGGCCGATGGGGCGTGGTGCCGCCGGCGTGCGCGGAATCAAGCTCCCGGAAGGGCACGAGGTGATCGCATTGTCGATTGTTCACGATGGCCTCGTGCTCACGGCCACCGAGAACGGCTTCGGCAAGCGCACGCCAGTAGAGGACTTCCCGGTCCAGGGACGTGGTGGCCAGGGCGTCATCGCGATCCAGACGACTGAACGCAATGGCCGCACCGTAGGCGCGGTCCTGGTCGGCGAGGGAGACGAAATCATGCTGATCAGCTCCAATGGCACGCTGATCCGGACGCCGGTAGACGATATCTCGATACAGGGCCGCAACACCCAGGGCGTGCGCCTGATTCGGGTGGAGGAAGGACAGCGGCTGGTCGGCGTGGCGCGGATCGAACCAATGGGCGAAGACGAGGAATAGCGTAGCTATGTGCATATGCACATTCCGCTAGTGCATTGACTTGTTCAAACCGTAACAATACGACGCGTATCATCAGCCGTCTCACCAATCCATTCACGAATTAGCGCAAGGACTCCAGCGACATGTCTCGCGTCTATAATTTCAGCGCCGGTCCGGCGGCGCTGCCGCTCGAAGTGCTCCATACCATCCGAAACGATATTCCAGACTGGCAGGACACCGGGATGTCGGTCATGGAGGTGAGCCACAGGAGCAAGGATTTCGTGGCGCTTGCCGAACGTGCGGAGGCCAATTTCCGCGAATTGCTGGGCATTCCGGACAGCTACAGCGTGCTCTTCACGCAGGGCGGCGCCACGTTGCAGATGGCCATGGCGCCAATGAATCTTGCCGGCACCGAGGATACCGCTGATTACGTGATAACCGGTAGCTGGGGCAAGAAAGCGACCGGTGAGGCGCGTAAGTTCTGCAACGTCAACGTCGCCGCCGACGCATCGGACCGAAATTTCACTTATATCCCGGACGAGTCGTCCTGGCAGCGCAGCGAAGACGCAGCCTACCTGCACATTACGCCTAACGAGACGATTGCCGGCGTCGAATTTCATTTCATACCGGCGGGTGACACACCGATCGTCGCAGACATGTCCAGTACGATCCTGTCCCGTCCGATCGATGTGACCCGGTACGGCGTCATCTACGCCGGTGCGCAGAAAAATATCGGGCCTGCCGGCATAACGGTTGTCATCGTTCGCAACGACCTGCTGGAACGTGCGCCGTCGACCCTGCCGCATCTGATGACGTGGCGGTCCTATGCCGAATCGGGGTCGATGACCAATACGCCACCCACTTTCGCATGGTACGTAGCGGACCTGGTATTCCAGTACCTGAAGAACCTGGGTGGCCTGGCGGCAATGGCCGAGGTCAATTCGCGCAAGGCGCGCAAGCTTTACGAGGCAATCGACGGTTCGGGCTTCTATTCGAACCCGGTGAAGGAAGATTGCCGCTCCTGGATGAACGTGCCGTTCATACTTGCTGATGCGTCTCTCGACGGCAAGTTCCTGGAGGAGTCGGCAGCGGCCGGGCTTGCGAACCTGAAAGGTCATCGCTCGGTAGGCGGCATGCGTGCCTCGATCTACAACGCGGTGCCTGAAGAGGCCATAGACGCCCTGATAGGTTTCATGAACGAGTTTGAGCGAGTCAACGGGTAAAGGTCCATGTACAAGGTTTTGACACTGAACAATATCGCGGTTGCCGGCTTGCGGCACCTGCCGCGCCAGCGTTATGAAGTTGCTTCGGAGATTGCGCATCCGGATGCAATCATCCTGCGCTCCTACAACATGCATGACATGGATATCCCTGAAACCGTGGTCGCAATCGGGCGCGCCGGAGCCGGTACCAACAACATCCCGGTCGAGAAGATGGCGGCCCGGGGCGTGCCGGTATTCAATGCACCGGGGGCGAACGCCAACGCGGTCAAAGAGCTTGCGATCGCCGGGCTGTTGATGGCGGCGCGAAACCTCTGTGACGCACACGAATACGTGAAAGGGCTGCGGGACACGGGCGAAACCCTGAACAAGGCGGTTGAGGCCGGCAAGAAGCAATTCGTGGGTTTCGAGTTGCCCGGCAAGACCCTCGGCGTCATCGGACTCGGCGCGATCGGTGTCGAAGTTGCCAACGTCGCGCTCGATCTCGGCATGAAGGTTATCGGCTACGACCCGGCGATTACGGTGCGGAGCGCCTGGCAGTTGTCCTCCGGAGTGGAACACGCGGAGACCCTCGATCAGCTGTTCCAGCACGCGGATGCGGTGACGGTTCACGTGCCGCTCATGGACGCAACGCGCAAACTGGTCAACCGTGACCGGATCGCGCTGATGAATAAGGGCGGCACGATAATCAACTTCGCACGCAATGGCGTCGTGGACAACGAGGCGGCTCTGGCCGCGCTCGATAGCGATCATCTGCATGCTTACGTATCCGATTTCCCGACGGCCGAGCTGATCGCGCACCCCAAGGTCATCGCGTTACCGCATCTCGGCGCCTCGACTTCGGAGGCCGAAGAAAATTGCGCAATCATGGTCGCGGAAAACGTCAAGGATTACCTCGAGAACGGCAACATTCGCTTCTCCGTGAATTTCCCGGAGTGCCGGCTGCCGCGCATGGACGCCTACCGCATAACGATCGCCAACGCGAACGTGCCGAACATGGTGGGCCAGATTTCTACCTGTCTCGGCGATGCCGGGCTCAACATCGAGGACCTCCTGAACAAGTCCATCGGCAACCTGGCGTACACCATAGTCGACGTCAACGAACCGGTTACGGATGAAATCGAATCGAAGTTGCGCGCGATAGACGGCGTTCTGACTTTGCGAAACCTGGGTAAGCCTGTAACCTGACCGGCGATGGCCGACAACGACAAGCACCCCGACAAACAGGACCTTTCGTCGATCCGCGAGCGCATCGACGACGTCGACGCGCGCATCCAATCGCTCATCAACGAGCGTGCGCGCCTGGCGCAGCAGGTTGGCATTTCCAAAGGCAAACTCGCGTCAGCCGTCGACTATTACCGGCCGGAACGCGAGGCCGAAGTACTGAGGAAAATCCAGGCCCGAAACGAAGGCCCGATACGCGACGAGGAGATGCTGCGGCTGTTCCGGGAGATCATGTCGGCATGCCTCGCGCAACAGGAGCCGCTGAAAGTCGGATTTCTCGGGCCGGAGGGCACCTTTACCCAGACGGCGGTTTACAAGCACTTCGGCCATTCCGTGCGTGCTCTGCCGTTCCATACGATCGACGAAATTTTCCACGAAGTCGAAAGTGGCGTCGCCGACTTCGGCGTCGTGCCCATCGAGAACTCGACCGAAGGTTCGGTTAACTACACGCTGGACATGTTCCTGACCTCGCCGCTCAAGATTGCCGGCGAGATCGAGCTCAGAATCGAGCAGCATCTGCTCGGCAGCGAGACCGGTCTCGACAAGATCGAGCGCATCTGTGCGCATGAACAGTCGCTGGCACAGTGTCGCAGCTGGCTGCGAGAGTACCTGCCGCACGTGGAACTGATCGGCATGTCGAGCAACGCGGCCGGGGCGCGCAGGGCGCGGGACGAGGCGGGTACCGCCGCCATAGGCCCGGCCGTCGCTGCGGATGTCTACGACTTACAGATTCTCGTCAGCAACATTGAAGACCGGGCGGATAACGCCACACGTTTCCTGGTCATCGGGCGCGACTTGCTTGCGGCAAGTGGCGACGACAAGACGACCATCCTCGTCTCGACCAGCGACACGGCGGAGGGCGCCGGAGTATTGCACCAGTTGTTGCAACCGCTGGCCGAACATGGCGTCAGCATGACGCGCATCGAATCGCGGCCGTCCCGGCGCAGGAACTGGGACTATGTTTTCTTCATCGATGTCGACGGCCACGCGGAGGAGTCGCCGGTCAGGGAGGCGCTTGCCGAACTGGAGGAGAGAAGTTCATTGTTCCGGATCCTCGGCGCCTATCCCAGGGCGATCGGCTAGCCCGGCAGAACCGTCCTGACCATGCACTACCTGATCCAGCCAGCGGTCATCCGTGACGCCGACGTGACGGTGCCGGGCGACAAGTCAGTGTCTCACCGCGCGATCATGCTGGGTAGCATCGCGGAGGGGGAGACGCGGGTTCGGGGGTTCCTTGCGGGCGAGGACTGCCTTGCAACGATGAACGCCTTTCGGCACATGGGCGTGGTGATCGACCGCCCGGGCGATACGGAACTCGTCGTTCACGGCGTCGGCCTGCACGGCCTGCAGGCGCCGCAGGGAGACCTGGACCTCGGCAATTCCGGGACGGCAATGCGGCTTATGGCCGGTGTACTGGCGGGGCAGAGTTTTTCCGCGACTTTGACCGGCGACGAATCGCTGACCGGGCGCCCTATGCAGCGCATCATCACGCCGCTCAGTCAGATGGGTGCCGACATCCGCAGCCGTGACGGAAAACCGCCGCTGGAGATTCGCGGTAACCCTGATCTCCGGGGCATCGATTACGCGTTGCCGATGGCGAGTGCGCAGGTCAAGTCGGCAATCCTGCTTGCCGGACTGTACGCGGACGGTTCGACGACGGTGACCGAACCGGCCGTCACGCGCGACCACACCGAGCGCATGCTCCGCTCGATGGGCGTCGCTGTCGAAAGTCGTGACGGTCGAATTGGGATACAGGGGCCTGCGCGTCTGCATGGCTGCGACGTCGAAGTTCCTGCGGACCTGTCCTCGGCCGCTTTTGTCATTCTTGCCGCCGTGCTCGCGGAAGAAGCGGACATACTGATTCGAAACGTGGGCGTGAATCCAACGCGCACCGGCATGCTCGACATCCTGACCGCGATGGGGGCATCGATCAGTCCCGAGAACCAGCGCAACATGGGCGAAGAGCCGGTTGCCGATATCCGGGTACGGTCGTCCAGATTGCGAGGGATAGAGGTGGATCCGGCCCTGGTGTCGCTTGCGATTGACGAGTTCCCGGTGCTGTTCGTCGCAGCGGCTGCCGCTGAAGGCACGACTCGCTTCACCGGCATCGGCGAGCTGAGAGTCAAGGAAAGCGACCGGATCGCAGCCATGGCCGCGGGTCTCCGTGGGCTCGGCATCCGCGTCGATGAGTCCGAGGACGGTGCCGTCGTTCATGGCGCGCGCTTTACCGGGGGCGAAGTGGAGAGTTTCGGCGATCACCGAATTGCCATGTCGCTGGCGGTAGCCGGTACCGTTGCCGACGGGCCCGTGACAGTTCGAGACGTCGCGGCCGTGGAGACCTCCTTTCCGGGCTTCGAGGCCTGCCTGGGCGCGATCGGCGCAGATATCGTCCGCCTGCAGGAGGATCCGGCATGAGCAAGGCCCCACCGGTTATCGCGATCGACGGACCCAGCGGCTCCGGCAAGGGCACAATTGCCCGCCGGGTGGCGGCTGCTCTCGGCTGGCACCTGCTGGACAGCGGTGCCCTGTACCGGCTGCTTGCCCTGGCTGCGACGCGGCGGGGAATACCCCTGGACAATGCCGGCGCGCTGGCGGAGCTCGCGGGAGTTCTCGACGTCCGGTTCGGCGCCGATACCGACGGGGAGCAGCTCATTTGGCTCGATGGCGAGCCCGTGCGGGGCGAGCTGCGCACGGAGGAGGCGGGGCGTGGAGCCTCGACCGTGGCGGCGCTGCAGCCGGTGCGGGAAGCGCTGTTGGCCCTGCAAAGGAGCTTTCGGAAGGCGCCCGGACTGGTCGCTGACGGCCGCGATATGGGCACCCATGTGTTCCCCGAGGCGGGCCTCAAGGTCTTCCTCACGGCGAGCGCCGAAGAACGCGCACGAAGGCGACATAAGCAGTTGAAAGACAAGGGTATTGATGTTAGCCTTGCCGCCCTTTCGCGGGACATAGAGGACCGTGACCGGCGGGATTCCGAGCGATCGGTCGCGCCGTTGAGGCCGGCAGAGGACGCCAGGATTCTGGATTCCTCGGACCAGTCCATCGAAGACGTGACGAACACGGTGCTGGGCTGGGCCAGGAAAATGCTGGCCGAAGAACTCTAGATTTTTCCAGGAAAGGAATGGGTTGAATCGGACATGGAGTCCGGTTCTTTTTTGTAGTGTCCGTCAGCCACAGGATTTGGTGTGACGTTTTTTGGGTAAGGAACCATGCAGTTGCTGGGACCTTTTGGTTAATTAAATGTCTGAAAGTTTTGCTGAATTATTTGAAGAGAGTTTTGCGAGTCAACAGATAAAGCCCGGTTCTATCATCACGGGTACGGTTGTCGCAGTAAATGACGATGTCGTAATCGTCAGTGCCGGTCTCAAGTCAGAGGCCGTCATCCCCATCGAGCAGTTCAAGAATGATATGCGCGAAGGCGAAATCTCCGTAGGAGACGAGGTCGAAGTCGCACTGGATGCCGTCGAGGACGGCTTCGGCGAGACCCGGCTCTCCCGCGAGAAGGCGATTCGCGCGCGTACCTGGACGGAGCTCGAGAAAGCGTTCGAGGAAGGCGAAGTTGTCGAAGGCGTCATCAACGGGCGCGTGAAAGGCGGCTTCACTGTCGAGATCGACAATGTGCGCGCCTTCCTGCCCGGCTCCCTCGTGGATGTGCGGCCGGTGCGCGATCCCGCCTATCTCGAAGGCAAGAGTCTCGAATTCAAGGTCATCAAGCTCGACCAGCGTCGTAACAACGTCGTTGTATCGCGGCGTGCGGTGGTTGAACAGGAATACTCCGAGGAACGGGAGCAATTGCTCGCCGAGCTCCAGGAAGGCAATACCGTCAAGGGAATCGTAAAGAACCTGACGGACTACGGTGCCTTTGTGGACCTGGGAGGCATAGACGGTCTGCTCCACATCACCGATATGGCGTGGAAGCGTGTCAAGCATCCTTCCGAAGTCGTGAACGTTGGCGACGAGATCGACGTCAAGATCCTCAAGTTCGACCGTGAGCGCCAGCGCGTATCGCTGGGCATGAAGCAGCTCGGCGACGATCCGTGGAAGGATCTCGCTCGCCGCTACCCGCCGCAGACGCGCCTGTTCGGCAAGGTCACGAACATTGCCGACTACGGCTGCTTCGTGGAGATCGAGGACGGCGTCGAAGGTCTCGTGCACGTATCCGAGATGGACTGGACCAACAAGAACGTCAATCCCGCGCGAATCGTCCAGGTCGGCGAGGAAGTGGAAGTCATGGTCCTCGAGATCGACGAGGAGCGTCGCCGCATTTCGCTCGGCGTCAAGCAGTGCAAGTCGAATCCCTGGGCCGAGTTCGCTGCAACGTTCAACCGCGGCGACAAGGTTTCCGGCCAGATCAAGTCGATTACCGACTTCGGTATCTTCATTGGCCTGGACGGCGGCATCGACGGTCTCGTGCACCTTTCCGACATCTCCTGGGATCACCCCGGGGAAGAAGCGGTGCGCAATTACAGCAAGGGCCAGGAGATTGAGGCGGCCGTTCTCGCTATCGATGCGGAACGCGAGCGCATCTCGCTCGGGATCAAGCAACTCGAGAAGGACCCGTTTTCAGCCTGGCTGGCCGAGCACCCGAAGAACTCGATCGTCAAGGGTACGGTTACCGAGGTCGACGCGCGTGGTGCGCTTGTCGATCTGGGCGACGGTGTGATCGGATCGCTGCGGGCCTCGGAACTGGCACGTGGCCGGGTCGAGGACGCTCGCATGGTGCTCAAGGTTGGCGAGGAGATCGAGGCCAAGTTCACCAACGTCGACCGCAAGAACCGCTCGGTTGCGCTGTCGATCAAGGCGAAGGAGGTTCACGAGGAGGCCGAGGCGATCAAGGACTACAAGTCCGAGGCCGGTTCTGCCCCCGTTGGCACCACGCTGGGCGAGCTTCTGAAGGAAAAAATGTCCGGCGGAAGCAAATAATACGTTAAAAAGGTAGCCCGGACCCTCCGGTCCGGGCTATATTTGTCAATACTATCGGTGGGTTACGCGCCCCGGCCAGGACCGAAGTGAAACTATGACAAAATCTGAACTCATAGAAGCCATCGCCCGCAAGCAGAAACACCTTCCTGCGAAAGACGTGGAACTGGCGGTCAAGCACCTGCTGGATCTCATGAGCGATTCGCTGGCAAAGGGGGAGCGGATTGAGATCCGCGGCTTCGGCAGCTTTTCACTGCATTTTCGGCCGCCGCGTATCGGCCGCAATCCCAAGACCGGTGAAGCGGTAGCACTGTCCGGAAAATATGTCCCGCATTTCAAGCCGGGCAAGGATCTTCGCGAGCGCGTCAACGCGAGCCGGCACTTCCCGATCAAGAACTGAATGATCGATACCGGTGGCCGGGCAATCGCCGGTACCGAAAATTGCGCTAAAGCAATACACTCTCATGCTACCAGGGCCGTAACTGGCTGCTTTGGAGTGAGCGAATGTTGAAAAAGGCCGGCCTGATCATCCTGCTGATCATCATATTCGGCATCATGGTCGTCTTTTCGTACCTGAACACCGGCGACGTCGAGGTCAATCTCGCTTTTGTCAGCATCACGACCTCCGTATCAATCGCGTTTACCGTAACTCTTGTCGTGGGGTGGCTCCTCGGTGTTGTCAGCATGGGGCTGTATGCGCTGAAGCTGGTCAATGAGCGCCGCGCTTTGAGGCGGGCACTGCGCGTATCCGAGACGGAGGTCAGCTCCCTGCGGAACCTGCCGTTATCCGATGCCAACTGAATCCACCTTTCTGCTCGCGGGGCTGTTCCTGCTGCTCGCAGCGGCGGGCTGGGCCATGGGTCGCTTCGGTGAGCGCGACGAAGAGCAGGCGCCACAGCCGCTCAATATCGACTATCTGAAAGGGCTCAATTTTCTGCTCAACGAGCAGACCGACCAGGCGCTGGAACATTTTCTCGAGATGGTCCGTGTCGACGACAAGACCATCGAGACCCATTTCGCGCTCGGCAGCCTGTTTCGGCGCCGCGGCGAAGTAGACCGGGCTATTCGAATTCATCAGAACATCATTGCGCGGCCGGACCTGGCGGCCGAGCAAAGGGACCAGGCGCTGTACTCACTCGCCAAGGATTACCTGCATGCCGGGTTGCTGGACCGTGCCGAGAACCTTTTCTCGCGGCTCTCGCAGGGCTCTCGCTACCAGGTCCAGGCGCTCGAGTCGCTGTGCCGGATCTACGAGCAGGAGAAAGAGTGGGAGCGGGCCATCGACGCCGCCGAGAAGCTCGAGGTACTGGGTGGTCGGTCGCTGGCGCTGCAGATTGCACACTACTACTGCGAACTCGCCGAAGCTGCTTCGCAACGCGGTGACTATTCCGCCGCGCGCGCATACGTGAAGAAAGCGCAGACCGGGCGCCCACGGACGATGCGCGGCGCGCTGACACGCGCGCACATTGCGCAGGAAACCCATGACAGCAAGACGGCGCTGCGCCTCTATCACCGCATCATCGACGAGAACACCTACCTCATCGCCGAAGCTTTGCCCGAAATCGTCGCGATATACACACGCGAGGGCGAGCTCGCCGAACTGGAGCGGGCGCTCAAATCGCTGGTTCAAAAGCATCCGGAAATGAGTTCGCTTATTGCGTACACCGCGATCGTCAATGACATAGGCGGTATCCCTGTCATTGATGACGTGGTGAGGGAGTACATGCTGAACGAACCCACACTGGCCGAATTCGTCGACGTGCAACGGCTTTCCGATCAGCCTGAGGCCGAGGAAGTAACAGTGCTTGCAAAGATCCGTAAAGCACTCAGCAAGCTGGCCAATGCGTCGCCGCGCTACCAGTGCCAGGAGTGCGGCTTTTCGAGTCAGCGTCTCCTCTGGCAGTGCCCGAGCTGTCGGAACTGGGAGACGCAGCGCCCGGCATCACGGGTGCAGTTCGATACGATTCTCCAGCACAGTATTACCCGGTCCTGAAAGGCTCACGACCTCGTTAATCTCGCTGAAGCCGGCAGTTTCGATGGCGGTAGCCCCGCGCACGCTTGCCTAAGCTCCAATACCGCGCCGCCGTGGCGCGCTACACACCCAAATGGTGAGAGGAGCTTTCGAATGACCAAGTGGATTAGCAGACTTCCCCTGTGCGCCGTGTTATTGCCTTTCGTGGCACTTGCCGGGCCCGTAAATGTGAACACGGCAGACGCGGAAACCATCTCCGAGTCGCTACAGGGCATTGGCCTGAACAAGGCGCACGCGATAGTCGAGTACCGCCAGAAGCACGGACCGTTCAAGTCCGCGGATGATCTGTCGCTGGTGAAAGGGATCGGCGACCGGACGGTGGAGTTGAACCGCGACAATATCCTGGTGACGCCTGCCGGGAAGAAATAGCTGCTCAGGGGCGCGGACCGTGCCGAAAAAAGCGGCCCGGCACGGTTCGCCGGCTAAGGCATAAATTTGCCAAGGAACCGCTGCCTGTTATTGGCTATCATGCGCAACTTGCCAGCTAATGCAGGAGTGTGACATTGAGCCATAAGATACGAGCGGCGGTGTTTCCGGTCGCCGGGCGCGGAACCCGATTCCTGCCCGCCACCAAGGCCAGTCCGAAGGAAATGCTGCCCATCGTCGACAAGCCACTCATCCAGTACGCGGTCGAAGAGGCCATTGACGCCGGGGCAACGAAGCTCGTCTTCGTGACCGGCAGCTCCAAGCGCGCGATCGAGGACCATTTCGATACCGACCCGGAACTCGAGGGCGCGTTGAGAGAGTCCGGGAAAGACGACTTGCTGAAGTCCATCCAGGGCATCGTTCCGGACGGCGTGAGCTGTATTTACATTCGCCAGGGGGAGCCGCTCGGCCTCGGGCATGCCGTGCTGTGCGCGCGACCGGCAGTCGGCAACGAGCCGTTTTTCGTACATCTCGCCGACGATCTGATAGCGGGCGATGAGCCCTGCCTCACGCAGATGGCCGCAGAATACGAACGTCACGGTGGTGGCGTGATAGCCGTGGAAACCGTACCACCGGAAGACACCTCCAGCTACGGCATCGTTGCCGTCGACGAGGCGGACGACAACCGAATTGTGCGAATCGTGGAGAAACCGGCGCCACAAGACGCACCGTCCAATCTTGCAGTGGTGGGCCGCTACCTTTTGCCCGGTTCGATCTTCGATAAGCTCGAAACGACAGGTCGCGGTGCCGGAGGAGAAATTCAGCTCACGGACGCAATCGCGGACCTTCTGGACGAAAGTCCCGTTTACGCCTATGCCTTCAAAGGCGAGCGATTCGACTGCGGCAGCAAGCTGGGTTACCTGAAGGCCACAGTTGCGCACGGGCTCGAGCATCCCGATACCGGCGACGCGTTCCGGAAATACCTCAGCGATCTGATCGCGGGTTAGAGCGGGAGTTACGCCAGTGCGTAGACTATTGTTGCTCGTTGCGTTGTTGTCCCTGAACGGGGCCAATGCACAACAGTCCTACCTGGTCGACTGGGATGCCGTAGGCCGTGAGGCCACCGACCACCTCGTCGAGCTCGTCAAGATTCCTTCCGTCAATCCTCCGGGCAACGAGACCGAGGTCGCGGAGTACGTCAAGGCCGTGCTGGCCGCGGAAGGCATAGGTTCCGAACTCTATGCGCTGGACCCGGCGCGAGCGAACCTGGTCGCGCGGCTCGAAGGAAACGGCAGCAAGCCTCCGATCCTGATCATGGGGCATACGGACGTCGTAGGCGTGCAGCCCGAGAAATGGCGCGCCGATCCGTTTTCGGGAATCCGGGAAGAGGGCTATATCTACGGCCGTGGCACGCTCGACGATAAGGACAATGTCGCTGCGAGCATGATGGTGATGATCCTGCTGAAGCGACTCGGCGTAGAGCTTGATCGCGACGTAATTTTCCTCGCCGAAGCGGGTGAGGAAGGAACTCCCGACGTCGGCATCAACTTCATGGTCGAGAAGCACTGGGATGTTATCGCCGCTGAATACTGCATCGCGGAAGGCGGCCAGGGCGTCATCCGCGACGGCAAGGTCCATACCTTCGGTGTGGAGACAACCGAGAAGATGCCGCGCCGCGTCACGCTGGTGGCCCGCGGTACACCGGGTCACGGCTCCGTGCCCCGCCTTGACAACGCGGTGATGATCCTCGCGAATGCCGTTGCCAAAGCCGCTGCCTGGCAGACTGAAATGCGGCTCAACGAAACGACCGAAACATACTTTCGCCGAATGGCCGATATCGCGCCGCCCGACGAGGCCATCCTTTACGAGAATGTCGCGAACCCGGAGATGACCCAGGCCGTCCAGCAGCAGTTCCTGGAGACGTTCCCGTATCACTACTCGATTCTGCGCACCTCGGTCGTTCCCACGGTGATCGACGCCGGGTTCCGTCGCAATGTGATCCCGTCTGAAGCCTCGGCAATTCTGGATATACGCATGCTTCCCGACGAGGACGTGGAGGGTTTTTACAGGAGCCTAGCGGAGGTGATCGACGACCCCCGTATAGAAATCGTGCCGGAGCCGATCTACCGTCCCGCAGCGCCGGCGTCCGATATCGATAACGAGATGTTCCAGACGCTCGAGCGCGTTGCGGTCGAGATGTACCCGGATGCAACGGTACTCCCGATCATGAGCACGGGTGCAACCGACATGGCGCAGATGCGCGCAAAGGGCGTACAGTCCTACGGGATCGGGCCGGCGCGCACGATCGACGAAATCAACAGTGGCTACGGCGCCCACGGCGACAACGAGCGTGTCGCCGAGGACGCATTCGTCAGCATGGTCGAGTATCTCTGGCGCGTGATCCTGGAGATGGCAGCGAGCAAATAACCCAGGAACGTTTGCGGTGCAATTCTGTCGATAAAATCACAACGCCTGTCCGGCACTTTCTCCAAAAAACCGGGTAGAAACTAATGAAGAAGAATATTTTTGTTGCAGCCTGGATCCTCGCCTTTACCAGCCTCGCGGTCGCCGATGAAGGCATGTGGACGATCGACAACTTCCCGTCCGACCGGGTTCAGGACAGGTACGACGTGACGATTGGCGACGACTGGCTGCGGGCCGCTCAGCTTGCTACCACGCGCCTCGAAAACGGTTGCACCGGTTCTTTCGCGTCCCCCGACGGACTGGTATTGACGAACAATCATTGCGTCTGGGGCTGCATCCGCAACCTGAGCAGCGCCGAAAGGAATCTGTCCGACGAGGGCTTCATGGCTGCCGCTCGTGATGAGGAACTCCGCTGCCCGGGTCAGGCGATCTCGGTATTGATGGAACTCGACGACGTCACCGGTGAGGTCGCGGAAGCCACGAAGGGACTCGGCGATGCAGATGCCAATGATGCCCGCAAGGCCGCTCTTACCGGCCTGGAGACCGAATGCGAAAAGGCGTCCGACGGTGAACTCAAATGTGAGGCGGTGTCGCTCTACAACGGTGGCCAGTATTTCATCTACAAGTACAAGCGTTACGATGACGTCCGGCTGGTCTTCGCACCGGAAGTCGACATTGCTGCGTTCGGCGGCGACCCCGACAACTTCAATTTCCCGCGCTGGTGCCTGGATATGTCCTTCCTGCGCGCCTACGAGGATGGCAAACCGGCCTCCACGCCGAATTACCTGCGCTGGCGAGCGGGCGGGCCGAGCGGCGGAGAACCCGTCTTTATTTCAGGACATCCGGGATCTACTGACCGTCTGCTCACGATGACGCAGCTCCGAATGCAGCGCGATGTCGTGTTGCCGCTCTGGTTATTGCGCTATTCGGAGATGCGGGGCCGCATGCTGGCCTGGCAGAGCACCAGCGACGAGGCCGCCCGAACCGTACAACAGCGTATTGCCGGGCTCGAGAACGGCATAAAGGTCCGCAGGAATCAGTTGAAGGCGCTCCACAACGACTCGATGCTGGTACGCAAAGAGGCGCAGGAGCGAGAGCTGCGTGCCGCTGTCGCTGCCGACCCTGAAATGCAGGAGGCCTACGGCGACGCCTGGGAGATGATCGACGGAGCCATTGCAACCTACAGGAACTTCTACGAGCAGCACCTGTTCATCGAAAGCGCGGCGGCTTTTTACAGTGAGCTGTTCGATCATGCCCGCACTATCGTACGCGGCACTGCGGAGCGCGAACTTCCAAACAACGAGAGGATTCGTGCCTATACGGATGCGGCATTGCCACAGGTCGAGCAGGGGCTGTCTGCGGAGCGGCCCATCAACAAAGACTATGAGGAGCTCAGTCTCACGTTTTCCCTCGAGAAAATGCGGGAATGGCTGGGCCCCGACAGCAAGTACGTGCACCTAGTTCTTGGAAATGAATCACCCGAAAGCCTGGCGGCCGCGCTGGTCGACGGCAGCCACCTCGACGATCCCGCAGTGCGCATGGCCCTGTGGGAAGGCGGGGTCGACGCGGTTAAGGCCAGCGACGACCCGATGATCCGGCTTGCCCTTGAAATTGATCCGGAAGCGCGTGCACTCCGGGAACGATACGAGAACGAGGTCGAAGCGCCCCTGACCCGTGGTGAAGAGAAAATCGCCGATGCCCGCTTCCGGATTTACGGTTCGGATACCTATCCGGACGCAACCTTCACGTTGCGTATCACCTACGGGGCAGTGGAAGGCTGGCAGGAAAAAGGTGATCTGGTCGACCCGTTCACACGTACGAGTCGTCTGTTCGAACGAACGACTGGCCAGCGGCCGTTCATGTTGCCAGACACATGGCTCGCCGCACGAGAGGACCTCGATCCGGAAACGCCATTCAATTTCGTCGCGACCACGGACATTACCGGTGGCAATTCAGGCAGCCCGATCGTTGCCGCAGACGGCAGCCTGGTTGGCCTGGCATTCGATGGCAACATCCACTCGATAGCCGGCGATTACTGGTTCGACCCGACTACGAACCGCACCGTAGGGGTCAACTCGGCAATCATGCTGGAGGCGCTGAAAACGGTCTACGGTGCCGATCACCTGGTGAAGGAGCTGACCGTCGTGGACTGAAGCGAGGCTGTGCGGTGAGCCAGGCACGGGTACCGGGCTGCGCCCCTGGTCTCCGGGTAGCCAGTCTCAAGTTATTGAAATACAAACTGATATTTGAAGGTGCGGCAAATTCTTCCCGCATAGACCTTTCCGCATCCGGCTAGGCACTTGCACGGATTGCGATATCCGTATTCGGCCGGAAAATTAGCTATGCGGGTTGGTAAAAGAAGCGATTTCCAGGGCGAGTGCTGAATCATGAAGCGATACAAATTCACGTTACTGGGTCTTGGCCTCGCGCTTCTCTACTGGTTTGTCGAATCAGTCATTCACCGCTTCGTGTATGCCGAAGAGTTCTTCGAGGTGGTTCCCTCGGATGTCAACGAGTTCTGGATGCGCCTGCTCATCGTTGTCCTGATTGTCGTATTCGGGGGATTTGCAGATAACCGGGCGCGCAGGATCAAGGCGTCGGAGAAAGAGAAACACGAGGTCTTCATCGCAACGGTGCGCTCGACACAGCACATTCTCAATAACCTGATGAACCAGATGCAGCTGGCTTTCCTGGATCTCGAAAAGGAGCATTGCCTGGAAAACGAAACCACGCGGCTTCTGGAGAAGTCGATCCGCGAGGGCAAGGAGCTGGTGCAGCGACTCAGCTCGGTCTCCGAGATCAGCAGCGAGTCTATCGAGAAATCGGTCCGGCCCCAGTGAAACCTACGGCGTACCACAGGCCACTTAGGTAGTTGCCAGAATTGACTGCGCCCATGCGCAGCGGAAAATAGCTTTCGAGAAAGGCAAATCCGGCGAAAGCCGGAGACGCAAAGCCGCGGATCCTTGTCTCCTCCGTGGAAACCGCCACCCAGGAAACACGACAGCCGGGCTGCCGCACTATCGAACAAGGAGACGAAAATGCGCATGCAGACCAGATTGATCGGTGCCGCACTTCTTGCGACCGGAGCATTGATGAGCAATGCGCTCCTCGCTGACGAAGTTCCCGTCGAATCGGCCGAGAACGCTGTCGACATCTATGATGAGGCCGCCTACACGGAATACGTCGAGAATACGATGAAGAAGCTGGACGCACTGTACCTCGACTTCTGTGCGACCTGCGGTGTCGACGCAACCAAATCCCGGCTAGCCAAGGAAGAGTTCCTGGCGACTGTCAGAGAGCTGATGCAGCACATGAATGCCCGGTACGACACGCTGGATCCCAAGAAAGGAGCGGCCCTCTCGCCGACAGAAACCCTGGTCAGCGTTCACGCGATGACCATGCTGGTTGATATGCTGGCGGCGGTACAGATCGAGCAGATGGCTCACCATCCGTATATCGAATAGGGCTATCGAATCGATTTGGAGAGGGAACTCAAGATACGCGAGTGCAGAGCCGAGGACCGGGGTGCCGTTGAAGCACTCTATCCGCGGGCTTTTCCGGACGAAGACCTCCTGCCAGTGGTGCGGGACCTTCTCGATGACCCCGGCCACACTGTTGCCCTGGTCGCCGTGATCGACGGCAAGGTCGTCGGGAACATCATTTTCACCAGGTGCGGCGTGGACGACTGCAAAGCAGACGTGGCGCTCCTCGCGCCACTCGCGGTCGAACCGGCACACCAGGGGAAGGGAGTCGGCAGCGCACTCGTGCGCTCGGGCCTGCAACGCCTGGATGAAGAGGGCATCGGCGCGGTTTATGTTCTCGGTGACCCGGGCTACTACGGGCGCTTAGGCTTTGCGCCGGAACGATCGGTCAAGGCGCCTTACGAACTGCCGGAGGAATGGACTGACGCCTGGCAGTCGCTGCGCCTGGGTCACGCGACAGCCCCTGCGGAAGGAAGACTGGTTGTACCGCCACCGTGGCGCGATGCGGCCTTGTGGGCTCCGTGAGCAAGCAGGCGGGACTCGCGCTTCCGAACCGCTCGCACCGAATTGTCTGGGGGCCGGCGTACTTGATATGGCACAGAATCAAAAAAGGCCTCGGAGTCGAGGCCTTCTTCGGAATTTGGCTCCCCGGGCCCGCTCGGTGTGACGCCCCGGCAACGAAGTGCTGTGCCTGATCCGAGCGGTCAGAGCAGGGCGACCGAAGCGCGGCAGTCAGGCTGTCCGGCGTACTTGATATGGCACAGAATCAAAAAAGGCCTCGGAGTCGAGGCCTTCTTCTGAATTTGGCTCCCCGGGCCGGACTCGAACCAGCGAC
>Ga0209536_100002427_pt1 | contig 30371 bp, 31 predicted proteins | sample DeeMarSeWOR28_12_FD_187461 | JGI IMG/M metagenome (GOLD analysis project Ga0209536, IMG submission 187461) | Marine sediment microbial communities from White Oak River estuary, North Carolina - WOR-2-8_12 (SPAdes) (version 2) | ecosystem: Environmental > Aquatic > Marine > Intertidal zone >...
GTGAGCGGGATCTTTGGCTGGCTTCCTATATATGCCTTCAAGAGGAAGGGGGGTGTCCCGGAGGGTGAGGGCTACATGAAGACTACTGTCCTCGTGGACAGCGGCATCTACTCGATTGTCCGCCACCCCCAGTTCCTCGCCGGGATACTCATCAGCCTTGCACTCGCCCTTATATCCCAGTACTGGGTGAACGTGTTCCTCGTCCTGCCTGTGGTGGTAGGCACGATCCTGGACGCCAGAAGAGCTGACAGAGACCTCGTAGGTAAGTTCGGAGAGGAGTACCGCCGATACATGATGGATGTGCCCGGTTTGAATCTCATAGTGGGCATCATCCAGAGATTGACATAGATTCGATCGATCTAACTTCATTGCTGAAGACTCGAGGGTGCGTCCTAGCCGGTGACCCTCTCGTGCTTAATAATACAGAGTGCCTACTACGACTGTCGTGGCTTTCCCAGTTATATGAACCCTCTCCTCCGTGAGCTCCACGTTCAACTCGCCTCCTCGCTCCGAGGACTGATAGGCATGCATCTCGGACTTCCCCAGCCTCTCAGCCCAGTAAGGCGTAAGTACGGTGTGAGCAGACCCGGTGACTGGGTCCTCGTTGATACCCATCAGCGGGGCGAAGTATCGTGAGACGAAGTCATAGGGGCTCGGGCCCTCCGCCGTGATGATGACGCCCCTCCAGCCCAGGGGGTTCTCCGCTGCGAGGAGGGCGTCGAAATCTGGGCTGCAGCTCTGGACCTCCTCCGGGCTCCCCAGGAGGACGAGGAGCTTCTGGTTGGTGTCAGAGTACTGGACCTCCTCCGGGTTGGAGATCCCCAGGGCCTCAAGCGCCTCCAGGGGGGGCTCCACCGGGAAGGGGTCGTTCCGGGGGAAGTCAAGGCGGATGCCCTCCGGAGTGTTCTCGGCGTAGAGGGCCCCACTCAGGGTGTGGAACGTGATCCTCTCACCGTCGAAGCCCGCGTGCTCGAAGAGGACGTAAGCCGAGGCGAGGGTGGCGTGGCCGCAGAGGGGGACCTCCCTGGCGGGGGTGAACCACCTCAGGTTGTAGATGCCCCTGAGGCTCGTCTCCTCGACGAAGGCCGTCTCGGAGAGGTTCATCTCCTTGGCGATGGACTGGTAGAGCTCGTCCTCGAGGTCGCAGGACATCAGGCAGACCGCCGCCGGGTTCCCCTTGAAGGGTACGCCTGTGAACGCGTCGATCTGGTAGAGGGAGGTCTGACCCATCTTGATCAGGGAAAAATGAAGCTGATCTTGGGTTATATCGATTTTGATCGACCAATTCTACTCCCAGGAGACCTTCCAGGCGGCTCAAAGGGGAGACTGAATGCGTAGATGTTTTATTGGATACCTCCGATTAAATGCCGGAAAAGCGGCGACAGTCGGTCTTCGGTGCACAGGATGGATGAAGAACAGTCTAGGAGGATACTAGTCTACGGGGGGGGCCCGGTGGGGTCGATCCTGGCGTACCAGCTCCAGGATGCGCGCCTGGACGTCACGGTGCTCGCTAGGGGTCAGAGGCTGGAGTACATCCAACGCTACGGCGTCATGCTGGAACCCTCCGACACGGGGAGGTCGACGAGCCGGAAGGTCAACGTCATCGACAGACTCTTCCCCGAGGACGCCTACGACCTCGTCATCGTGGCCGTGGGGAAGAACCACTACTCGAGGGTGCTCCCCTTCCTCTCCGCCAACATCTACACCCCCAATGTCCTATTCCTCGGGAACAACGTCGAGGGCTCCGGCGAGATGGTGCGCCTCCTTGGCCAAGAGAGGGTGCTCTTGGGGTTCCCCTTCATGAACGGCACCGTTGAAGGTCGCGCCGTCCAGTACAAGACCGCTGAGAAGACTTCGATCTCCATTGGCGAGTTGGACGGAGGGGCCTCTGAGAGGCTCATATGGATCACGGGGCTCCTCGAGGGAGCGGGGTTCAACGTGGTGACCAAACGGAACATAGAGACCTGGCTGAAGTACCATGCCGCGGTTATTCTGCCCCTCGCCTGTGCCTACATCAAGGCGGGGTATGACGTCAAGGGGTTGACCGGGGACAGGCAGGGCATGACCGATGTGATAAATGCGACGCGGGAGGGCTTCAGCGTCCTCAAGGAGCTGGGGCACCCGTTCGCGCTGGACAGCCTGAAGAGGCTGGATGGGCTCCCCATGATGCTCGCTGTGCCCTATCTCCGACGGGAGCTGAACAAGGCCGAACTAGAGTACGTCTTCACCAGGGGCGAGGCCATGAAGGGGGAGCTGGAGGTACTGGATGAGGAGTTCAGCAGACTCAAGGGGTCAACGTCGTTGCAGACCCCTACCTACGACGAACTGAGAAAGAGCCTATAAAATTAGTAAGGAATGGATTTTCTCTGGAGGTCACCCGTGGCTGGGTCTTCCGCCCTGCCCCATCCTGCGCATCCTCTCGCCCATGATCTTTTTGAGACGCTCCCGTTGTCCGACGAGCTGCTCCACGACGGGCTTCAGGACCTCCCCGGGGATGCCCACGAACATCTCGTCTTGGCTGTACTTCATTATGTCCGGGGGACCGCCGTAGTAGTGGAGACCTACCCCGTAGGTCATCTCCCCAGTCATGTACGGCGCGGCTATGCAGGCCGAGCAGAAGGAGTTCCCGGCGAGGCCGAGGGGGTATCGCCCCAAGAAGTTCAGGAAGGCGTAGGAGAGGAGGGAGACGTTGGACGGCTTCCCCTGGACGAAGACCACGTCCGGCTCCTCATCCGCCTGGCTGAGGGGGCAGACCTTCACGTAGTTGATAGAGTTGGTCTCGATGATGTGCCTGTGGGAGAAGGCCCTCCTGGCTATCCTGAGGGACGGGGATATCCCGTGCTCCTCGTAGTCCGGATCCCCTCTCCTCAAGCCAGGGTCGATCTCGCCCATGCCCAGGACGTGAATCCCGGCCTCGCAGGCTCCGAGCTCGTCCTTGGAGGCGTAGTAGCTCTTCCCGTCGTCGCGGGCCATGTCGAAGATCTTGCAGAAGGCCACACTGCCCTCAACCTTCTCTGCCCCCTCAGGGGGCTTCTTGGTCAGGTAGATGGCCAGCGGATCCCTCTCAAGCCTGGCGTACGTCTTCAACGTCTCGGCTAATTCCTCGTACATATCTGATCTTACTCCTGTTGACGAAAAAAAGTAGCGACGGAATATAAGGAGGTCTGTTCCCCCTCAGCTCTTCACGTAGGCTTTCTGGACGATTACGTCCTCGACGGGCCAGTCTCGGAACATCCCCCTGCCTCCCGTCCTGACAGCTGCGATCTTGTCGACTACGTCCATCCCGCTGGTTATCTTCCCGAAGACGGCGTATCCGTCGTTCCCCCGGGAGCGGTTCAGGTTCCCGTTGTCCACGAGGTTGAGGAAGAACTGGCTCGTCGCCGAGTTGGGGTCGCTGGTCCGGGCCATGGAGATGGCCCCCCTGTCGTTCCTGAGGCCGTTGTCAGCCTCCAGCTTGATGGGCTCCCTTGTCGGCTTCTGGGTGCAGTCCGGGAGGTGGCCGCCGCCTTGGACTACGAATCCGGGGATTACCCTGTGGAACACTGTGCCGTCGAAGAAGCCATCCGTGGCGTACTTCACGAAGTTCTCTACGGTGATGGGCGCCTTCTCCCTGTCCATCTCTATCTCTATGACGCCCATGCTGGTCTCGAAGACTACTGTCTCTGTCATCTCGGATACGCCTTATGACTCGGCTCTCAGAGATATAAACTCTGACAGGTGGAACACCGGGTTTCCAGGATATCTAGGATGCGTCGGCCTACTCAGATCAACAGCTTACCGAGCGTGGCCAAGCCGACGATGAGCGCCGCAGCGCCTATGAGGGACCTGAGCCTCTCAGCGTCCATCCGCTTCACCAGCCAGGCAGCGAAGGGCGCGGCTACGACGACGCCCCCTACCAGCGCCGTGGTCACCCCCCACTCGACAGCCGTGCCCACGTATATGAAGGTCAGGAACCCCACTAGGCTGACGGGGAGCTCAGAGAGGGCCTGGATGGAGACTGACGCCTTCTCGTCGATGCCTGAGAGGAGGCTCCCCGTGGTGACAATGGGGCCGAAGCCGCTCCCGCTCAGCCCCTTGTTGAAGGCTCCCAGGATGCTCATGGCGATTATCTTGATCCAGGTGAACTCGAATGAGATGCCCTTGCTCCTGAGGACGAATGCCCCCGACGCCGTCACTAGGAGCCCGATGTAGAGGGTCAGCAGGAACTCAGGGATGCCTACCGCCAACAGGGCTCCGACGACGGCTCCCACAGACCCCAGGCCGCCGATGAGGGCTGAGGTCTTGAAAGCCTGACCGTCGACACGGAAGTCGACGTTCCCGAGGAGCTGGTTGAAAAGGGAGCTCAGGATGCCCCCGATGAACGAGGCGAAGAGAACTGCCGGGACAGCCTGGATAGGGTCGTAGCCCATGAGCAGTAGGACGGGAGTGACCGTGAAGCCGTAGCCCATCCCCAGGCACATGTCAACCGTCCCCGAGGCGAAGGATAGGCAACTGATCAAAAGGAGAGTCTCAATGGAAACCGCCATGGCCTCATGACACGGAGATCAGTGGAGATCGGTGAGATTTTAATCACTCGAAAAACCTTGGGACGGGAGGATAGACTATTTTACACCCTCATCCACTTGTGAATGGGTGTACCTATGAAGGTCTACGTTGTCTGCGACCTCGAGGGGACGGCTGGGGTCGTCGACTTCATGAAGCAGTGTATGGAGGACGGGGAGTACTATCAGCAGGCCATCAGGATGGCGACGCTTGAGCTCAACGCCCTGGTGGACGGAGCCCTGGACGGAGGCGCCACCGAGGTGTACGCGTGGCCCGGCCACGGGGCCTTCCCCGGGGGGATCGACGTGGAGCTCCTCCACCCAGAGTGCAGGCTGGTCATGCACGCGGGGGACGCGGGCCCCGTGGGGTATGATACGTCCTTCGACGCGATGTTCCTGTACGGATTTCACGGGATGGCTGGGGCCGAGGGAGGAGTCCTGGCCCACTCCTTCACTCCGTTACTGGAGAACGTCTGGCTCAACGGGAAAAAGATCGGGGAGATAGCCATGAACATGGCCGGCTTCGGCGAGGTGGGTGTCCCCACGGTCTTCGTGTGTGGGGACGAGGCCGCTGTGGCCGAGGCGAGGGCCCTGGTCCCGGGCATCGAGGGGGCGGTCGTCAAGTGGGGGCTTGAGGAGAAGGAGAAGCTGGGCGCCCTGTCCGTGAGGAAGGCGGTCTCACTGTCCCCCGGGAAGGCTCAGGAGGTCATACGGGAGGCCGCTAGGAGGGCCATGTCCAAGATCGGGACTGTAGAGCCCTGGAAGGTCGACCCGCCCTACACCATGAGGGTTCAATACGTGGAGGAGAAGTACGCAGCGCCCATGAAGGAACAGCCCGGCATGGTCTCGATAGATGAGACCACCGTGGAGCAGGTCAGGGACCGCCTCTCAGACCTCATCTTTTAACAGCGGGATGACCGGAGAACTCCTACCTCCTCTATCTAGTGCGGAACGTTTTTTAAGCATGGGTCGTGGGGTTGATTCTGATATGAGCAGTGGTAGTCGTCCCGTCTGCATCGGGATGTATGGCACGGAGGACGATTGTCAGGAGTGCGAGTGGCGGAGGAAGTGCGAGGACATGGCTGATTCCATCGACTCCGCTGTCACCCGGAAGGGAGAGCACGTCCGCATAGTCAGCAAGTACAAGGAGAAGAAGTACAAGCCCAGGCGGGCCTAGGTCAGCCGTTTCTTTGATAAAAGACATATAGGGTCATCTACAGAGAGGGGTCTGATGTTCTATGGTGGACCCCATCTACGATGAGATAAAGGGTCACGTCGACCGCATCCGGATGGTCGACACGCACGAGCACCTGATCCCGGAGAGGGAGAGGCTCAAGGCAGATGTCGATGTGCTGGCAACCTTCTTCCCCCACTACGCCTCGTCGGACCTCCGATCGGCAGGGATGACCGAGGGAGAGCTCCGGAAGATCCGGGATCCGAAGGTCTCCCTGGAGGAGAGGTGGGGGGTTTTCGAGCCCTGGTGGGAGATGATCAGGAACACTGGCTACGCCAGGGCCGTCGAGATCGCCGCCAGGGACCTGTACGGCGTCGACGGGATCAGCTCCGGGACGTACGTGGAGCTCTCCGACAGGATCAGGGAGAGGAACAGGGAGGGGCTCTACCGCTGGGTCCTCAAGGAGCGCTCCGGGATCGACGTCTCCATCAACGACACCGTCAACGTCGAGGTGGACAGGTCCCTGTTCGCGCCCGTGTTTAGGTTCGGCGATTTCCTCAACGTGAGGGACAGGAGCAGCCTCGAGTTAGTTGAGAGGAAGGTCGGGGGCCCCATCCACACCTTAGGGGACATGGTCTCCGCCCTCAAGGCCGAGATGGAGAGGCTGGCCCCCAAGATCGTGGGGGTGAAGATAGGCCTCGCCTACTCCCGCCCCATCAAGTTCGAGAAGGTCCGGTTCTCCGAGGCTGAGGAGGCCTTCAACGCCATCTACAGGGTGGAGGGCATGAGGAACAACGACGACCCTGATTACTGGAAGCTCGTCCCCGAGTACCCGGGCTCCGAGGCGCTGCGCCCCATGCAGGACTACCTGGTCCACGTATTGATCGCTGAGGCGGAGAAGAGGGGGCTCCCCATCCAGATCCACACCGGGCTCCAGGAGGGGAACGAGAACGTCGTCTCCCACTCCAACCCGGAGCTCCTCATCAACCTGTTCATGGAGTACAGGGACGCCCGCTTCGACATCTTCCACGGGGCCTGGCCCTACTGGGAGGAGCTGGGCGCCATAGCGAAGAACTTCCCCAACGTCTACATCGACATGTGCTGGATGCACATCATCTCCCCGGCGAGGTCACGGAGCGCCCTCAGCGACTGGCTGGACGAAGTCCCGGCGAACAAGATCATGGGCTTCGGCGGGGACTACCTCTTCGTCGAGGGGGCGTACGGCCACTCGGTCATCGCCAGGGAGAACGTCGCTAGGGTCCTGGCCTCCAAGGTCGAGGAGGGAGTCTACTCGATGGAGCAGGCTAAGAGGTACGCCTCCTGGATCCTCAGGGAGAACCCCATGAGGCTGTTCTTCCCGAAGGGACTGCTCTCTGGCTAGCCACCGACCATCCTCATCGCCCTGCGGGGGGCGAGCAGGTACGGCGGGAGGTAGGCTGGTATGTTTGAGAAGGGGAGCACCTCAGGCTTCAGACTTATCCCCAGTTCCTCCTCCATGAAGCTCCGTCGAGCCTTGATCCTCCCCCAGGCCTCCGGATAGCGCTCGGCGAACTCGGTTCGGAGCCCCTCATTGGCGAGGGCGATGCCGTCCTCGATGTTGGTCGTGAAGTAGGGTGTCCCCGTCGCCGGGATTACGTCCACCTGGAGGGCCATCCCCGACCTGAGGGGTATGCGGGAGCCCTCGTAGACGGGGGAGTGGACCCACTCGTCTAGATGGATGAGGTGCCCCGGGTTGAGGTGGACGCCGAAGAAGGGATCACCTATCCTGTCATGGATGATCTTATACATCTCGCCCCCAGTCACGCCGATGCCCACGCGCTCGTACCAGGCCACAATCGCCTCAAAGTAGGGTGCGACGAGCCTGTCCACGTAGTCCGAGACCTCCGGGGGGAGCCCGTCCGGTCCCTCCACGACGAAGCCCGCGCGGCAGTTGAGGGCTCCCCAGACCCCGTAAGCGGTGGTGAAGGGGTCACCCCTCTCGATGACCCTTGATGAGGGGCTGCCCAGACCCATGAACGCCCTCGCTCCGCTGGACAGCATCAGGTGGCAGGACAGGGGGATGCCGTTTAGCGCCATCAGCCTGACCGCGTCGTACTCGGAGATCCCGGGACGAAGGCCGAATATGACGTCCCTCACCGCCTGTGAGGTGTGGGTGGCGGCGAACTCGAACCAGGCCAGCTGGTCCACCTCGTTCATGGTGCGTAGCCCGGTCTCCGGGTTCATCATCAACGCGTTCCCGTTGATGACGCTGTCACTCCCGACCACTGAGCGGAGCGCGTCGGCGATGTAAGAGGGGATCTCAAGCCTCGTCTCCGGGCTCTCAGCCTCCAGTGACGTGTAATACTTCCATCCGACGACCCCCACACGGTCGGCAGACCTGAGACCGGCTCCCCTCAGGATTCCCTCCAGTCGCGTCCCGTCCCTGCCCTGACCCATCAGGCTGAAGCTTGGATACAGGACGGGATCGAGGTCGTCCTCGATGGGGCTCACAGGTGTGTATCCCATGCCCTCGTGGCCCACCACGAGCTTGGGCCGCCTCTCGCCCCCCACGTCCACGAGGAGCAGCGCCTCCTCGAACCTCGGATCGTAGCCGATGAGATATGCGAGGTTCGCGAAGTGCTCCCTGTCGCCGTAGACCGCGACGTGGTCGTACCCCACCTCTCCAGCCCTTCCCCGCAGCATGGACATCCTAGCAGTGTATGTCTCCACTGGGATGGTGGGCTCAACCGTGGGCATACCGAACTCGGGCAGCTCCAGGTCTGCAAGCTCTACGCGTCTCACCAAATGGGATCCCTGGGTTACTATTGGATCTACGAATTCTTAAAGCCCAAGTGCATCCAGTATCCTTCGAGGATTCGACGATGGAGTTCAAGCTGGGCGAGGAGTACGCCCTCAGGATGGACGCCGAGGACCCCCTAGCGAAGTACAGGGAGAGGTTTCACCAACTCCCAGGGAAGATCTACATGGACGGCAACTCCCTGGGGCTCCTCTCCAAGGACGCTGAGGTATCCATGAAGCGCGTCTTCGAGGAGTGGAAGAGCCTCGGCATCGGTGGCTGGACCGGGGCGGAGATCCCGTGGATCTCCTACGCCGAGAGGCTGGGGGCGATGGAGGCGGGGCTCGTTGGGGCCGAGCCCGAGGAGGTGGTGGTCTGCGGGGGCACGACGGTGAACCTTCACGCCCTCGTCGCCACGTTCTACAGGCCTGAGGGGGAGAGGAGGAGGATACTGGCCGACGAGCTCAACTTCCCCAGCGACCTCTACGCCCTTACGGCACAGATCAGGCTCAGGGGAGGGGATCCCGACGAGGACCTGATATTGGTCAAGAGCAGGGACGGCCTCGTCATAGAGGAGGACGACGTCGTCGACGCCATGACCGAGGAGGTCGCCCTCATCCTGCTGCCCAGCGTCTATTACAGGAGCGGACAGCTCCTGGACATAGAGAGTCTCACGAGGGAGGCCAGGGAGCGTGGGATATCCATCGGTTTCGACTGCAGCCACTCCGTGGGGGTGGTGCCCCACCGCTTCGACGAGTGGGGGGTGGACTGGGCCCTCTGGTGCAACTACAAGTACATGAACGGGGGGCCCGGGGCCACGGGGAGCATCTACGTCAACAGGCGCCACTTCGGGACCACCCCCGGACTGGCGGGGTGGTTCGGCAACGACAGGGCCACCATGTTCGACATGGACGTGAGCTTCGACCCGGCCAAGGACGCCAGCGCATGGCAGATAGGGACCACGACCATGTTCAGCACTGCTCCCCTGGAGGGGGCGATAGGCGTCATCAACGAGGCGGGCATAGAGAACATAAGGATGAAGTCGACCAAGATAACAGCCTACCTGATGTACCTGGTTGATGAGGTGCTCAGCGGTGAGCCCTACGGCTTCGGGGTGGCGACGCCCAGGGAGCCCGAGAGGAGGGGCGGCCACGTGGGGGTGATGCACGGGGACGCCTGGAGGGTAACCGAAGCCCTCAAGGCTCGGGGTGTGATCCCCGACTTCCGGCCGCCCAACATAATCAGGCTAGCGCCCATCCCCCTCTACTCGGGGTACAGGGACGTCTGGGAGGTGGTGCAGCACCTCAAGGCCATCGTGGACAACGGGGAGCACCTGAGGTTCTCAGAGGAGAGGGGAACCGTCACCTGAGGCGCTCGCGAGATCGACCCCTCGGGAATGGGCATGCACCCAGCCGAGGCTAACAAAGAGAGTAAATAATTCAAAACAGGGGTGGTCTCCGCGCACTGGACCGTGCGCGCTTGGGACTCCTCTACAGGCTCCGGAACGGGTACCGTTCGGGGGTCATGGGGGGAAGTCTCTGGGTGACCCTCATGAAGCGATGCTTCACGACCCTGTGGAAGAGCCAGTCCATCTTCAGGTTCTTCTCCATTATCTTCACGCATCCTAGAGTGGGGGAAAAGGGGCTAGAGGAAGGGTATGGCTATTCTCTGTAACATAGTGAGGAAGAGATTGGATACATAGGCCATTACCAGGTATACTGAGGCTGCAGACATTGCGTATCCGAGTACACGTCTCATCTTTTTTTCACCTTCATTCCCAGGGGACCACGGGTCGTCGGGGGTCTCCCAGCCCCAGACACGGATCCCGTAACGCCCCTTTTCCAGTCTATTCAGTAAGATACTTTAGATATAAGGCTTCTCTAACCTTTTCAGTAACTCTTATCCTCTTTAGAGGAATATTGGGCGTTATTTTCCGTTTTCGGAAGTGTTTCCCATTTTTGGAAGAAACCCCAGAACGGGAAACGGAGAGCCAGAACAACGCTTGACAGCCCCATTGAGCCCCCGCAGGGCAGCGCTCAACGTTATAAGAGAAGAACGTGAAAACCTCCTGTATGCCTGACTACGGAATCACCCACGAGAGCGGCGCCCTCAGGAAGGTCCTCGTCCACCGCCCCGGGAGGGAGCTGGAGCTGGCCAACTCGAAGCCCGTCGAGCACAACTTCGAGGGGCCCGTGGACGTCGAGCGCTTCACGGCCGACCACCTCCTCATGACCGACGCCCTCGAAGAGGCCGGCGTCGAGGTGCTCTACGCCCGAGAGCTTGTGGAGGACGACCCCGAGATCTCATCGCAGATCGACGGGTGCCCCAACCTTGTGTTCACCCGGGACAGCAGCTTCGTGACCGACGCCGGAGCCGTGCTCATGAGGATGGGGCTGCCCTCGAGGAGACGAGAGACCCCCATCATCGAGGCCGCCCACGCCGCGATGGGCGTCCCCGTGGGGCTGAAGCTGGGGGAGCCAGAGACCTTCGAGGGCGGGGGCTTCGCGCTGCTGGAGGGGAAGGTGGCCGTGGCGGGGCTCTGCCAGAGGACCACCCAGGGGGCCCTAGACGCTATAGGAGACTTCCTCCTGGGGGAGGGGGCGGCCGAGACATTCGTGGAGCTTAGGGTGCCCCCGGACGACATCCACATCGACGGTGACTTCATCGAGCTCCCCGGGAAGCTCGCCCTGGTGCACACCGAGACTCTTGAGTACGCCCCCGCGGCCTTCCGCAGACGCGACGAGACCTGGGAAGGCTCCTTCATCCGCTGGCTGGATGGGGAGGGCTGGGAAATACTGGAGATCACCGACAGGGAGAGGATGGACATGGCGGCGAACTTCCTCACAGTCGACACCGACCTGGCCATCCACTACGAGGGGAATCCCCGGGTGATGGCTGAGGTGAGGGCTCGGGGCATCGACGTGGTCCAGATCCCAGGTGAGGAGATGATGAAGGGGAACGGGGGGATCCACTGCATGACCTGCCCCGTCCTCAGGGTCTGAGGGCACAAGCTTAAACCTCCTCCGCACGCTCTATACTCGGTTAAAATGAGCGTTTGGGAGATATTCAACGAGGAGACCCCCAAGGTCGCCGAGGCATACATCAAGCTCTCCGCCGCGGTCAACGAGGTCGGGGCCCTCGACGAGAAGACGAGGACCCTCATACTGGTGGGGATCTTCTCGGCGACGAGGGACCCTGTGGCGCTGAGGCACTTCATACGGACCGCCTTCAACGTCGGGGCGTCGAAGGAGGAGATCCAGTCGGCCGCGCTGCTGGCGTTCAACACCGGCGTGACCTTCGCTGAGATGAGCGTCCCCATGATAAAGGAAGTCTCTGACTCCCTCTAACCCTTTTTTTATCCGGCATCTAGTTCCTGGAAGACACGGGACTCCCCGCCCACCTTCCTGACGGTGATGAGGTTGACCCCCTCCTCATCTCCGTGGCCGTGGTGGGTCACCAATAGCACCTGCCCTATCTCCCTGCTGCTCCGGGCGACGTACTCCAGGAGTTGGGGGACGTTCTCGGAGTCCACGGCGTCGGTGGGCTCGTCGAGGATTAGGAGGTGGGGGAAGCCCATCACCCTGAGGAGGGCGAGGCGCTCTGCGAGGGCGAAGAGGCTCTCATGCCCCCCTCCCGCGAGCCAGGCGGGCATGAGCCTGCTGCCCCCCAGTGGCTGGACCTCAAGCGTGTAGCGCTCCCTGTCGATGTGGCATCCTGCGTAGGCCTGCTGGTCGGTGAGGCGGCGGAAGTAGTTGTAGGTCTGGTACTCCAGGAGCTTCAGGGTGTTCTCCCTGAGCTGCTGCTCGTACTCACCGTAGCGCCTCTGGACGGCGTCCACGGCCCTTATCTTGGCCTCGTACTCCTGGATCCCCCCCAGAAGCCCCCGGGACTCCTCCAGGACCTTCAGATATCTGTCTCTCTGCTCCTGGATCCTCCGCTCTTCCCTCTCAGCGTCCTGGAGGCGGTCCTCCCGTGAGCGGACCTCTGCCTGGAGCTCCCTCTGCTCCCTCCGGGAGGCGTCGAGCTGGTCGCCTATCTTCTCCTGGGCGTCCTCGAGGGAGGCGAAGGCCGTCGCGAGCTCGTTCTCCGCGGTCTGCAGCAGCTCCTCTGTCTCCCTCCCGATCCTGTCCCTGAGGCTGGCCCCCTTCTTCTCGAGGCCCTCCATGCTCCTCTTGAGCTCGTTGATCCTCCTTTCCTGCTCCACGAAGCGGGTGACCGCCCTGTCGGCCTCCCTCAGCCTCAGGCCTGCCGCCCTGGCCTGGTCCTGGATGGTGCGTATCTCGGCGTCCAGAGCCTTGAGGCGGTTCCTCTCCCGCTGGAGCTCAGCCTCCCACTGCTCCACGTCCCTCTCGAGGAGCTCCATGTCTATCTCCTGGCCACACTTGGGGCAGACGGTGATCCCCTGCTCCCTCAGCTCGACGTGCTCCCTGATCTGGTGCTCCAGGCGGGCGACGGTGCCCCCCATCTCGGCCCTCTCCCTGGTGAGGCCCTCGTCGAGCTGGTGTCGGAGCTGCTCCTCGGTGGTCTCCGCCGAGCTCCTCTGCTCCTGTAGCTCCCTGCGCCTCCTCTCGGGGTCCTCCCCCATCTCCTCGTAGATGTCCTCGAGGTCCCCGGCTAGGCCCTCCCTCTGCTCCTGGAGGTGCTCGAGCTCGGAGGCGTACCGTTCCACCCGCCTGAGCTCCGTGAGTATCCCGTCCAGGGTCTCGACGCGTCCGTTGGCGAGGACGAGCTGGGCCTTGATCTGGAGGAGGCCGTCGGAGAGCCCACGCTTGCGCGACTCGACCTCCTCGAGCTGCCCCTCGAGCTCTGTGATGCCCGCCTCGGCGTTCCTTATCCGCTCCTCTAGGGCCCCTCGCTCCTCGATGCGCCCCCTCTCCCGGAGCATCCTGCTCACCTCCCGGAACTGCTCCCGGATCTCAGCCGGGGTGGTGAGCCCCAGGATGGCGTCCATGCGGCGGCGCTCAGGCTTGAGGATCTCGATAAACTCCTTCTGCTGGGCGTAGACGACGTTGAAGAACGTGCTCCTGCCGACGCCGATGAGCTCCCTCAGCTTCGCCTGGATATCCTTCTCCCGCGTGTAGGGGGCGTCCTCGTCCTCGACCTTGAGGAGGCTCTTGGAGGAGCGGAACCCCCCGTCCTTGGTGGGACCGCCCTCCCTGTGGATTGTGATCTTCTTCTCGTTATGGGGGCTGTGCAGGCTCAGGGTGACGTCGACGTCCCCTCCGTCCAGAGGGAGGAGGTCCTGCTTGTTGACCCCGGGGACGTCCCCGAAGAGGCCGAAGAGCACGGCCTGGAGGAGGGTGGTCTTCCCGGAGGCGTTCCTGCCGGAGATCTTGTTGACCCCCTGGGTGAACCTGACGGTCTGCCTGTTCCTGTAGGACTTGAAGCCCCGGAGGGTGAGCTCCTCTATCACTGCTCCCTCTCCCTGAAGCTCCGCTTCTCGAAGCGCTCCACCCACTCACTGACGAGGGGGATCCTCTGGCTGGGGGTGAGGAGGCCGGTCTGGAGGCTCGCCTCCTCCTCCAGGGTCTCGCGTATCCTGCCGTGCATCTCGCCGATGTCCTCGGCGAACTCCCCCATGGCGGAGAAGAACTCCCTGACGTCCACGAGCTCCCGCTCGGGCACCCCGGCGAGGAGGGGCATCTCTATCCTGAGGGTGTCCACGTCGACCCAGAGGAGGAGGGGATCCGATTTTATGAGCTCCTCTATGGGCCTGAGGTCGATGTCCCCGGGGTAGCCGTCCCTGAGGCCTCCCTGAACCCTGACCCTGAGGTAGCCCTCCTTCCCGGCCCTCGCGAGCTCCCCCCGGAAGGCCTCCACCTCCTCGACTATCCTGTCCCTGTACCACGAGGGCTCCCTCCTCCGGTCGGCCTCGACCCTCACCTGCTTCATGGCGTGCATGGGCTCGATGGGCACCCAGGTGAACCGGGGCTCCTCCCCGTCTGCGTCCACGATGTAGAAGCCCTTCCCCGGGTCCTCGGCGAAGTCGTACATCTCGAGGCTGCCGGGGGTGAGGACCCAGCCCCCGTTGGGGAGCCTCCTCTGGGGGCATCGCCTGTGGTAGTGGCCGCTGAATACGAAGGCGGGGTCCACGGAGGCTAGCTGGTCGAGGGTGAGGCTGCTGTCGTAGGGGGGGACCTGGTTGTAGCCCTGGATGAAGCTGTGGAGCATGAAGACCCGGGTGCCAGTGGCGCCCTCGAAGGCTGGGACCACCAGCTGCTCGAAGGCGACGTCTACTCTGTCGTAGTAGTTGAGGCCGACGACGTGGAGCCTCTCATCCCTGTAGACGAGCTCTCCGTCGTCGAAGGCGTGGAGGTAGTCGGCGAGGGGGTGCTTGATGTAGTCGAGGGTGTCGCTCTGGGGCCTGCCGTCGTGGTTCCCCCGGATGACGAGGACCTTGGGCTGCTTACCGTGCCTCTCCTCGGTCTCCCTGGCCAGCCTGTAGAGCTCGTCATGAGCGAACTGAACCAGATAGGGGCGGAGGGTCCTGCGCTCGAAGAGGTCGCCGCAGAGGAAGACGTAATCGACCCCCGCCTCGATTATCGCATCCACCGCCTTGGTGAAGGCGCTGGAGAAGGCCTTCCGCCTGTGCTCGGCTATGGCGAGGGGGATGCTTCGGCCGATGTGGGCGTCGGCGAGGACGGCGAACCTCATCTCTGGCAACTAGTAGAGGCTACTGACTATTGTCGTTTTCTTCAGATAGGGGCTCCCCCTACTCCTCCCGCCTCTCGGGCTCCCTCACCTTGAACACGGCAGCGATCGCCCCCACGACGAGGAGCCCCGCGCTGAGGTTGAAGACGAGGGCCTTGGAGTAGCCCTGATATATTGCCCCGCCCACGACGTTTCCCGCCCCCCATATTAGGGACCAGGAGACGCTGGCGATCGCCGAGAACCGCCCCCTGTGCTCTTTGGGGGAGTAATCGAAGAAGAGCGCCTCCCAGGCGGGGTCGCCCATGCAACTCGCCACCGTGACGAGCAGCCGTGCGACCAGTATGCCATTGTAGTCCCCAGCGGCTGCGAAGAGGGCGAAGGAGATGGGCCAGAGGAACATCGTGGGCAGTATGAACTTCAGCCGCCCGTGCTTGTCCGAGGCCCTCGCCATCGGGGGCATCAGCACCACCCTGGCGAGCATCACCATCATCGTGACGGCCCCCCACTGGGAGGCGAGCACTCCCGCCTCCTCCTTCGCGTAGGTCACGAAGTAGGGCTGCGCCATACCCCAGGAGAAAGTGAAGACGAAGTCGATGAGGAGGAAGGTCCAGAGCTGGACGGGGAGCTCCCTGAAGGTGGCGACGAAGTCGGACAGGATCTCCCGCATGGCCTTCCTCGGGTCCCTCTCCACCCCCTTCCCGTTCTCTAAAGTTTCTTCAACGTACCTGTACCTGAGGAACGAGGAGAGAGTGGCGATCACGAAGGTGAGGATGTAGGCCAACCGCATCGCCGGTAGGATGCCCCTGACGTCCATGAAGAGGCCGATGGCGTATGGGGAGAGGAGGCCGAAGAGGGAGGGGACCACCTGCCTGAAGGCCATGGAGAGGGCCCTGTTGTCGGGGGTCGTTGAGTCCGCCAATATGGAGAGAAAGGCTGGGTCCCTCAGGCCGGCGAAGAGGGAGTCCAGGGCGAAGGCGACGTAGATGTACCTGTAGTCGGGAGCAAAGGCGAAGAAAAGCTGGTTCAATGCGAGCAGGAAGCTGAGAGAGTAGAGCATCTTCTTCCTTCCTAGGGCGTCTGCGAGGTAGCCCCCGAACAGGGAGGGGACCATCCTGATGACGGCTCCGAGGGCGAATATGAGGCCGATGTCGATGTGGCGGCCTCCTAGCTCTAGCACGTAGAGCGCGTAGAAGGGAACTGTCATAGATGCGCCGATGTTCCACAGACCTGAGCTGAGAAGCAGAACCCCGATGTTTCCCCTGATAAAGTTCCATCTACCCGCCTGGGCTTCAGGCATTTCTCTCAGCTAACATCGATCATCAACGCTCAGGTTAATGGGCTATTGGGGAGGCATCGACAATAAAAATTTTTCTGAAGATTAGCCGTATGCTAATGTTTATCTTCTAATGCCGAGATGCTTTTACGGACCAGATAATAATGCCAGGTGCCAGAGACGGTTATCTAGACATCGAAGCCTCCTATGACGACGACTCAGTTCTGCTTAAGCTCGACGGCAGGGACTACCGCATCGAGTTCCCCGAGGAGGTCTGGGGCCCCCTCAGGGAAGAGGTGAAGTCCTCCATCGTCGACCACCTAGCCTTCCTAGCCACGAACTATCTCCCGTTAGTTGCCGAGAAGAAGGGGGTGAGGTATAACACCCGCCTGCCGATGTTCGACGCCTTCTCGTTCAAGAGCAACACCATGGACATGTCTTCAAGCGCTGTCCTCGACTGGAGGAACCCTTACGACTACGTGAGGGACTACCTGAACCTCGACTTCGTCTTCAGCCCCGAGAGGCCCATAGTGTGGAGCGAGACCTTCGAGCCTGAGGACACAGCGATCATATCCTTCACGTCGGGAAAGGATAGCCTCCTGACCCTCGCCGTCTGTCTCGAGCTCGGGCTGGATCCCATCCTGATTAACGTCGTGGAGCCCTCCAACACCTACGAGGGGAGGCACAAAGCCGAGATCCTGGAGGGTATAAACGAGGAGTTCGGCATAGGCTACTACACCGTCCCCAACGAGGTGGGGCTCTTCCACGACTCCACGCACATGGGCTTGAGGCTTACCTCCCTGGGCTGGGGGAACCAGCTCATGTACTACCTCTTCATCTACCTCCCGTTCATAATCCACCACAGGGCAAAGTACGTCTTCTACGGTAACGAGCAAAGCTGCGACTTCGAGGTTGAGGGCTCAGAGGGGTTCCGTAACAACTTCTGCTACGACCAGAGTAGCCACTGGACCGTCCAGCAGGACATCATGCTGCGCACCTTGACCGGGGGCTCAGCGAGCTTGGGGAGCCTCGTCGGCCCCCTCAACGAGATAGCCGTCGTCAAGTGCCTCCACGAGGGCTACCCGGAGCTGGCGAAGTACCAGATGTCATGCTTCTGCGAGGACGAGGTCACCCGGGAGCACAGGTGGTGCTGCAACTGCTCCAAGTGCGCCAGGAACTACGCCTTCATCAAGGCGATAGGCGGGGACCCCGAGAGGGTGGGTTTCTGGCGGGAGATGTTCAGCGAGGAGTGCGAGGCCCTCTACTCCGCCATGGACGGCAAGGAGACATACGGCTTCGACAGGAGTGGCCTGGGTAGGGAGGAACAGGAGCTGGCGCTTCTCATGGCCTCCGAGGAGGACCCTAGCAACCTCTTCCTGCAGAGGTTCAGGGAGAAGACAGACCTAGGCATCCGCTGCGAGAACTCTGAAGGTGACCTGCTTAGCTATCTAAAAGAGTACTACTTCACGCCCCAAGAGTACCCCGCGATACCCGGAGAGCTGAAGGAGCAGGTGTACGAGATCTACAACAGGCTTCTGAAATCCCGAAAAGGGTGAGACCCCCTCAGTGTCTCCTACCCGTCAGAACCGCTACGAACGTCCTCTCTTCATGTATCCTGTTTTTCGCGTAGTCTGCGAGTGCAGCGAGGGAGGAGGACGACGCGGGGAGGACGAGGAGCCCCTCTTGGTGGGCTAGGATGTCTGAGAAGGCTAGAAGCGTGTCGTCCGGGACATAGGCTGCCCACCCCCGGCTTTCCCAGAGGGCGTCCAGGGCCTCCTGACCGTCAAGGCATCGCCAGCTCACGAGGGGCTCGTTGTGCTCGGTCTCCGTGATCTCCGACGGCTTCAGATCCCTAATCCTCCTCTCTCCGTTGAGGAAGCAGTCCACGACAGGGTTCCCCCCCGGGGTGCTAGCGGCGACCATGATGGGGACCTTGTCGGTCTCACCTTCGTCTAGGAGCATCTTGAAGCCCCGATGGACGCCCGCGATGGTAGTGCCATTGCCCACCGGTACGGCGACGATGTCCGGAGCGTACCCCAGCACCTCGTAGATCTCGTGGGAGATCGTAGCGTAGGCCTCCATGGAAACCCTGGTGTTAGCCTCGACCCCTGGGTTGGCGTTGAACCATCCGAGCCTCTCTGCCTCGATGCCAGAGAACTCTACGACCTCCTCGTATGTCCCGGGAGCCCGGTGGATGATCCCCCCCGCATCCTCCATCTCACGTACTCGGGGAGTGTGGTAGCCCTCTGGGATGTAGACGTGGGTCTCTATGTCGAATCTCTTCGAGAGGTGGACGAAGGAGGCGCCGAAGTTGCCGCAGGAGGCTATGACTAGTTTGTCGTGTCCCCCCTTCCTGGCGAGGCTCAGGCAGGCGTATGAGGCTCTGTCCTTCATCGTGCCAGTTGGATTTCCGCCCTCGAACTTTAGGAAAATTTTACTGAAATCTAGCAATTTTTCGATATTACGTGAACGTGTAAAGATCGTGCTACCGATGCCGTGTAGTTTTAGTTCATCTTTCAACATTTTGATTAACTTTCTCTCGTTGAAGGATAGATATTGTTTTTAAGTACCAAGTATTTACGCGTTTCGGATCTCAGATCTAAAGGTAATGGTTAAGTGAAGAGTCTAGCCATACAGGCCAGGCAGACGGACAACGGTATGGAGATCCGCTTCCGCGGCTCCAAGTACGTCATCGAGTATCCCGACGAAATTTGGAAGGAGTACCCCCGGGAAGCCCGTGACATACTATTTGACAACCTCGTCTACGCCGAGACAATCCATCTGCCTCTGACCCACAAGACAGGGGAGATAGTCTACGACACTCCTCCCCCTTACTTCCAGACCTATTTTTTCCAGAATATGGTCATGGACTTCCCCAGCTGCGCCGACGTGGATGGTACATCGACGGCGGAGCTGCTGAAGGCCTTCATGAACACGACGGTCTCCTTCAGTGAACAGGAGATTAAGTTCCCTGACTACGTCGAGGAGACCCGGGAGGACTCCTCGGTTGTGAGCATCAGCTTCGGGAAGGACAGCCTCCTCACCTGGGCTGTCTGCAGGGAGATGGAGATGAACCCCCAGCTCTGCTACGTCGTGGAGCCCCTCCTCACCTACGAGGAGAAGCATAAGATGGTCCTCGCCGAGGCGTTCCACGAGGAGTTCGGGGTGAAGCTCAACAAGATAATCCACTCCGTCGGCAAGCTCCGGGACGGGGTGATGCTGGGGCTGGGCAAGACGGAGATCGGCTGGGGCCTCCAGTCCACGGAGTACGCCCTCATGATCCTCCCCGTCGCCCACAGGTACGGGGCCCGGTACATCCTCCTAGGCAACGAGCAGAGCTGCGCAGAGTACTACTACGACAAGGAGGGCTTCGTCTGCTACCCGGCCTACGATCAGAGCCACATCTGGACGAAGCAGATAGACTCCATGACCCGGCAGATGACCGGGGGAGGAGTCCGCTACATGAGCGTCATCGAGCCCCTGAACGACATCGCCGTCGTCTACGCCCTCTACAAGCGCTACCCTGAAGTGGCCAAGTACCACATGTCCTGCTTCGTGGAGACGGACGCCGGGAGGGACCACCGCTGGTGCCTCGACTGCTCGGTCTGCAGCAAGATGTACCTCCTGATAGTGGCCTCGGGCTTCGACCCTGCGACAGTCGGGCTCACGCGGAACATGCTCACGAAGGAGTGCAGGGACTACTACAGCCTCTTCGGGGGCAGCAGCGTCAACACCTACGCCCTGACGGGGAGGGGCCGAGACGAGCAGCTCTTCGGGTTTTACCTCGCCTGGAAGAACGGCGACAGGAGCGACCTGGTCCAGGAGTTCGCGGAACGCTTCCTCGATGAGGCCAGGGACAGGGAAGACGAGCTGTATAAGACGTTCTTCGGCCTCCACGAGAGCATAACCATGCCCAGACACATAGCTGAGAAGGCGATGAGCATATACAAGGAGGTGCTTTCAGATCTCCCATAAGCGATTGAGGGTGGCTTTCTGCTGTAACACCCGTCACGAGGAGAATGAGTTCCAGGTCGAGTATGACCCGCCGGACACCATAGAGAAGGTTAAGAAGGGGATAGAGTACGGGGGCTACGAGTACCTCTTCATAGAAGGGGACGAGACCGCGTACGACAGCCTGAGGACCCTGAGGCCGGACATGGTGCTGAACAGGGCGGAAGGCGTCAGGGGGGAGAGCAGGGAGTCCCAGATCCCTGCCTTCTGTGAGATGCTGGGGATCCCCTACGTCGGCGCGGGCATTATGTCCACGGCCGTCTGCCTCGACAAGCCCACCACGAAGACGATTCTAGAGTACAACGGCGTCCAGACGGCCCCCTTCCAGGTCTTCACGGCAGTCGACGACCCTCTGGAGCGGGGAGTCGAGCTGCCCCTCATACTGAAGCCCAGCCGCGAGGGCTCCAGCATGGGGATCAACTGGGACAGCGTGGTCTTCGACGAGGCGGCACTCAGGACGAAGCTGGGGGAGATGCTGGAGACCTACAGGCAGCCGATACTCGGGGAGAGATACATCGACGGCCGTGAGTTCACCACCGGTCTCCTAGGCAACTACCTTCCGGGGGAGGAGCCCCGGTTCCTCTCTGTGCTGGAGGTGGACTTCTCCAGGTTCCCGGAGGGACTGGGGAACGTCCTTGGGCAGAAGGCGAAGACGATCTTCGACACAGCAGACCACTACGTCTGTCCGGCGAACATCACCGAGTCCCTTAGGCTGAGGCTGGAGGAGGTGTCCCGGAGGGCCTTCAAGGTATTGGACATCAAAGAATGGGTGAGGTTCGACTGGCGGATGGACGCGGAAGGGGAGATCTACTTCCTGGAGGCGAACCCTCTGCCAGGGATCGACGCGGTCGAAGAGGAGGACGAGTACAGCTTCTACCCCATGATGGCCCTCGCCTCCGGCATGACCTACGACGAGATGATTAAGCAGCTGATCGAGGCCGCCTTCAGGCGCTACGGCATCAAGTAGAGGGAGCACGCAATGGAGGACCTTGTACCATTCCTAGAGGACGCCTGGAGGTCGGCGGAGAGCAAGCTGGGGGAGACCCTTGGCAGGGACTGCAGGATCTCCATCCACGCCCACATGAGCGGGGAGCTCACGCAGGCCGTTGAGAGGATAGACCACGAGAAGTTCAGGGCGGATCTCCAGTACACCATGGAGGACCTATTGGAACGCATAGGAAACGGGGGCTTCGTCCTGTTCATGCTGACCTGCGACAGCGAGCCGACGGCCTTCCTCTACGGCTACACAGATGAGGGGAATATTTTCAGGTTCTTCCTCGACTCCGTCGCCACGCTCATCGAGGGGAAGGGCATAGGCTCCACGCTGGTGACCCTGGCCCTCGTGTACTGTCACGATGTCGGATACAGGAGCGTGGAGCTCTACACGGAGGAGGTTGACGAGAGAGGACGGCGCCTCGTGAAGTTCTACGAGGACTTGGGGTTCGATGTGGCGGACAGGGACCCGGACAAGGGCGTCGTCATGCGCTCAGACCTTGACGAGTCGAAGCTCAGATACGCTTGCCTGAGATACATCGGTCTGGAGAGGGACGCCCAGGAGTTCAGCTCCATACACACCCTTTAACTAGGGCCCCGAAGCCATTTTTCATATCACGGCCTGTATATAGTGTGATCACTCAAAAAAGGGGAGGTCACGCTTTCAGCGTGTTGATGAACTCGTCGATGGTGGCGGCGGGCATGCTGGTTATCTTCACCGTGCCCCGGCTCCCCAGCTCGATGGACATCTTGAAGATGGCCTCATTATCCGGTGCATCGACGATGGTGACGAAGTCGTAGGGCCCGAGGACGGCGTACTGCTCCATGACCTTCACGCCGTAGGCCTCAACCTCGACGTTTACCTCCTTTATCCGCTTCGGCTTGTTCTTGATGGTCTTCCTCCCGTCCTCCGTCAGGGTCGAGAGGAGTATGTACTTGACCAAGAATCTCACCTATGAGGGAGAACGTAGACCTTCACATATAAGTTACGAAGAATCCGCGTATTATACCTCCTGTGACTGTATTCACCCCATCCGCGTGAAGCTGGGCCCGATTTATAGTCCCTGACTTGGAGACCAGATTGGAGAAACAAAATGAATCAATCGAGACGAAGCACTGAAGATCCTGCTAGGCCTAGTCGTGTCTGTCCTCTTCGTCCAAGTGATCGTCGCCTACGCGGACGACTACCCCCTCTCATGGAAGTACGTCACGGTCACCGCAGGCGCGAACCAGTATGCGTACACCGTCAAATCCAGATCCCCGGCAACTTGGACCAAGTTCAGATACCTCGGTGTGACCACGACGGATGCATCCAACTTCCACAAGACCACGTCCTGGTGCCCGGTGATCCCTGGAGAGCCTACGCATCCCGATGGGGGGAACGCCTGGTTCGAGGTCGGCAACTACGAGGACTTCAGGATCAAGGTCAAGTGGAAGTTCAGCTGGTGGGTGCCAGAAGGATAGCACAGCTCCTTTCCCCATTTTTTTATCTGGAACCGCCCATCGCCCTCAGCAAAGGTGGACAGCGTTCTACTGGTTAGAACAAATTGACTGACCTGTTCGAATGTGTAGCATTATACCCTTGCAGTATACTATAGGTTTCGAAGGTATAGAGATGAAACCCAAATCTATAATCGTCTTGACCATAGTACTCGCATTCGCCCTGACGGCGATGTCACTGAACGCGGCGAGACCCCTCGGGGACGAGGTCTCCGAGGCGGACGCCGCCGTGGAATTGGCGCTGGAGTTCGTTAAGAACAGCCCCACTTTCCTGTTCGACGGGATGTCGGAGACCGTGAAGGTCGTGGACACCATAATCATGGAGAGCTACCCGGTCCAGTACGTCGTGATCATCGAGTTCGACAGCCGCCACGCAGGCTTCGGCGACAGGACCGGGGAGGTCCTCGCCCAGGTGATTACGCACCACAGGGCTGGCGTCAAGGTCGTTGAGGGGGAGGTCATCGTGGCCATCCTCGACGACGTCTGGGATATGGTAAACCAGGAGGAGATGGAGGTCTTCGATGACGTCGACCCCGACACCCCGGTCGTGAACGACAACACCGGGAACACCATCCTCACCCCCGAGCGGGCGGTCGAACTGGCCGTGGAGTACGCCATCCTAAACTTCAGGGAGCTTGACGGCGTCAACGCCCCAGAGAGCTGGGAGGAGGAGGACCTCACCCCAGAGGGGCTCGTCGGCGCATCAAAGAGGAAGTTCACCGGAGACAGCTGGACCGTGGAAGCCAGCTGGGCCGTGGTCTGGAAGCCCGTCTACACTGTCGAGATAAACCACGGCGGCGAGGACGGGTTCCAGTGGAAGGGCACTGTGGACCAAGACGGGAACGTCGTAGAGGTAGAGTAAACGAGCTGAACTGCACTCTCGGGTACACCGGGAGAAGACAGATTCAGACCCCCATTTTTCCTTTTTAAACAGATGCCGAAGGCCATGTATTCTGCACTACGGTTAATAGTCTCTCAGCCCGAATAATGGTGGTGTTCACATGGCCTCCTTCGAAGAGACTAATCCCTCCGACATACCCCTGGACATCGTGTTAACCGCTCTACGGGGGTTCTTCCCGGACATCCGCGAGGGCGACGTGGAGTTCATCTACCACGGGACGTACAACGTCTTCGAGGTGATGGGGGAGTGGATCTTCCGCTTCCCGGACAGCAGCCTCCTCAACGAGGACGGGCTCGAACTCGTCCGGTACGAGCACGAGGCGCTCCAGGCGCTGAGACCCCACCTCTCGCTGGAAGTCCCCAAGTTCGAATACGTCTCGGAGGACCCCGAGCTCCCCTTCGCGGGGTACAGGAAGATACCCGGGGTCTCCCTGTCCACCTGCTTCGACCGCACCACGAAGGGGAACAGGGGGGAGATGGCCGTGAAGCTCGGGGGCTTCCTCTCGGAGCTCCACTCGCAGGAGGTCTACGATGCGTATGTGGAGAGGTGGCCGACCGAGTACACCGGGGAGGCTTTCAAGGAGTACTGGGAGGACTACTACGCCCTGATACAGGAGAGGGTCTACCCGGAGCTTGACCCAGACCAGAGGGGCTGGGTGACACAGCTGTTCTCCGACTACCTCGAGGACGGAGGGAACTTTACATTCTCGCCCCGGGTCGTCCACGGGGACTTCGACACCTCCAACATAATCGTGGACCCTGACACGCTGACTGTGCGGGGCATCATCGACTTCGAGGAGACCCGGCTCTGGGACCCGGCGGCGGACCTCCTCTTCTTCGGTGAGGGGGACGACTTCATCGACCAGATACTGGGCAACTACACCCAGTCCACGGGCCCCAACCTGGAGGGGAGGATGCGCTTCCTCTACAACCGGGTGCCCCTGATCTACATCTCGACGGGCATCGAGCTCGAGTACATGGAGATGGTGGAGGCTGGTCTCAACATGCTCGAGGCCAGGATGAGCCTGCTGAAGTGAGGGGCGCCGACGGAGCCTGCCCCCTCAGGCGCTATCTGCTCCAGTTGCCCAGGGCCTTCCGGATGTCGAGTATCTTCCCGAGGTGGTAGGCGTTGTGCTCAATGATGATGACGACCTCCCTCAGGTACGTGTACTCGGAATCCGGTATGTTGGACAGCAGATCGATGTCCTGATCCTTCACCATCTCGACCGCCCTCTCCATGTCCCTGAAGAACCCGTTCAAGGTCTTGTTCCACACCTCGTCCGGGACCTCCCGGCTCGGCGTAGGCCACGAACCTCTGGGCGACTCCCAGTCCGGGTCTAGGGCGTAGTAGAGGAGGTCCTCCTGGCAGATCCTCATGTGCTCGAGCTCCTCGTATATGGAGTGAAGACTCTCGTTGGGCCTCACCCCCCTGAGCTCCGGCCTGATCCCGTCCAGCGCCCTCCTGAAGGGCACGAAGGCCTGTCCTCCCACCAGGGACTTCGCAAGCTGCTCCCTCAAAACGTCCATAGACTTCCCTCCCACGGTGTCACCTCTGTTCCTTCAAGTATATATCAAAATGGTCTTGGACCCCTCCGTATGACCGCTCTAGAATATGTCGCTGTTCGTGACGTGCCAGCGCTGGTAGTCCGACAGCTTCATGTCGCCCCTGTAGACGGCTCTCCCCTCCTGGCGGGTGTTGTTGAGAGCCATCATTATGACGGTGTACCACGGGAGCACCTCGAAGCCCATCCCCACAGCGAGGCCCTCGAGCCTGCTCCTCCCGCTGGCGTTGAGCTCGACGGTGGTCACCTCAGGGTTCATCTCCAGGAGGGCCGCCAGGGTCTCCGGAAGGAGGCCCTCGAGGAGGCCCGGGGTGTAGTCGTTGAGGGTCATGGTGAGGCCGCCGTGCTCCTCCATGAGATCGATGACGACGTAGCCCCTGGTCTCTCCGTCCGTCTGGACCTCGAAGGGACGACTCTTTCGGACGGGGTGCCCGTGGACACGCCAGCGGAGATAGGGCAGGCTCCTGTGGAAGTGGAGCACCTTGCTCCGAGCCGCCCAGTCCTCGTAGAGCTCATGGTACCTCTCCACGTCGATGGGGGTGAGCTCATGACCCCGCCGCGTAGGGAGCCCCCGTAGGGCCCCTGACTCGACCTTACATTTGTCCAGATCGTAGGCCAGCTCGGAGCCGGCCTTGTGGGCGGCCCCCGCGGCCTCCATGAGGTTGAAGCCGATGAGCACCTCGGGGGTCCTCCCCCTCATCTCCTCCGAGAGGAAGACCACCGTCCTCTGGAAGAGCCCCCTCCTCCTGTGCTCCCTGTCGACGAAGCCGTCGCAGCCCTGGACCGCCATGAAGGCCTCGTCGCCGGACCGGACCTGCATGGGCAGGAAGGAGTTGAAGGCCACGGGTTTGCCCGTGGGTGCGTGCTCCACGACGGCGATGGAGGTGAAGCCGAGGTCGAACGGGTTCTCCCTGAACTTCCACCTGAAGACGGCCTCGTCGTACTCGTCCCACAGGTCCACGTTCAGGCCGTCTATGAAGGCCCTAAGGTCTCCCTCCTCGAACCAGCGCACAAAATATTCGTCAGACAAAGGGCTACGTAGGATAAGTGGGGAGAGGCTAAATTAGTTTTGAGTTGAGCCACCCGGACCCGAGGGGGCTCAGGGCGACGCGAGCGAGGCCGAGTGTGGGGACCACAGGCCGATGGAGGGCGCCTAACCGTCTCGAATATACCTGTCGTACAGGTACCTGATCCTCTCGGGGGTGTGCCTCAGCATCATCTCCACGTTCCCTGAGGGGTCGGAGGACACTGTCTCGAAGCCGAGCCTCCCCCAGATAAGCATCAGGGGCCTCCCCATCTCGTCGACCTCCTCGGTCGTCAGCTTCGTGAAGCCGAGGCCGCTCTCATGGGAGTGGATTATCTCAAGCGCGAACAGGGTGGAGCCGACGCGCTTGCCCTCGATGAGGGTCGCCGTCGTGTCAGAGAAGAAAACGCCCTCCTCATCCCCCTCGTAGCCGTAGTCGAAGGCGACGGCCCTGCCGTCGAGCCTCGCTATCAGGCAGAGGAAGCCCCTCCTCCCCCTCCTATCGTCCAGCTCGCCCCGGTCGTACCAGAGCTCCTGCCTGAACTTCTCGTGGTCGATGGACTCGATGGCCGACATGAGGCTGGCGTCGAGCTCCTGATGGACGGAGATCTCGCAGCACCCTTCAAGCAGCCGGCTCAGCCGGTTCTCTGCCTCTTTCACAGAGTCCGAGAACGAGGGAACAGCGACCGTCATGGGGGACCCAAGCACCGTTAATTTGTATTATTTTATATCCTTTTGTACTGTGCCCACGCCGGTTGGGACGCCCCCTTCTTCGACGTCGATCTCTTTGGTGACTAGATGCCCTTGGGCGATCTCGTCACCGCCACTGATCCCCGTCTCTCCTCCGCCTGTCCCTGTCCGACTCCCATGGTGTAGTAGACGGGCTCTTGATTCGTGGAGGCTGCGAAGGTCCTCCCGTCCCTGTCGAAGGCGAGGCAGTCGAGCTGGGCGTCGTCAGTCATCTCCAATACCTCCGCCATGGCCTGGAGGCAGGCCTCCTCCACGCTGAGACCCTGCTGCATCAGGAGGACTATCGTCCTGGCCGTGCCGTGGCGGATGGAGAGCTCCCCCTTCCCCACGCAGGCGGCGGCGCCGTACCGGTTGTCGCAGTAGTTTCCGGCGCCGATTATCGGCGAGTCGCCCACCCTCCCAGGGAGCTTCAGGTACGTGCCGCTGGTTGAGACCCCGCTGCAGATGTCTCCTCTCGAGTCCATCGCCAGCACGTTCACTGTGCCGTGCATGTGCCCCTCAAGCCTCTCGTACCACTGTCGGATGTCGTGGGCCTTCCAGTCATCCCTGAGCCAGCCCAGGTCCTCCCGGTACTCGGGCCCCAGCCGCTCCATCATGTCCTCTACGAAGGCCCCGTAGAAGTGCTCTGAATACTCCGTGCTCAGTTCCTCCCTCTCGAAGGCCATAGCCTCGGCGAAGGCCTCTGCCCCGCCCCCCACGAGGAGGACGTGAGGTGAGACCTCCATAACCTTTCGGGCGATCGAAATGGGGTGGAGGAAACCCTCAACTGCTGCGACAGCTCCTGCCCTTAGTGTCCTGCCCTCCATGATGGAGGCGTCGAGCTGGATCACGCCAAGGAGGTTAGGGATCCCTCCCAAGCCGACGCTGTGATCCTCCGGGTTCGCCTCTACCGCTCTGATCGTCGCCTCGACGGCGTCGACTGCGGAGGAGCCCTCCCTCAGGAGCCCAGAGCCTATGTGGAGGAAGGCCTCGGAGTTGTAGGTCCCGGTGATGAAAGGCAGGTTCATTTTAAGTGTAGCACCCCTGATACTACTATTTCAGAGTGCCTCTATGAGGGTTTTATGTTCTGCGCGGCCCTCCGCACGACCTCCGAGATCCGCCTGGCCTTCGTGTCCTCTCTCTTGGCGTCCAGCACCCAGCGGGAGTACATCAGCTTCACCGAGTTTGTGAAGGCCTCCCAGTTGGCCCAGGCCTCCTCGTCCCCCCTCAGAGCCTCGATGAGTTCGTCGGGGACCTCGGGCGGCACTCTGGAGGTGTAGGCGGACTCCCACCTCCCGTTCCTCTTGGCCTTCTCCACCTCGGCGTAGCCGGCCTCCGCCATGAGCCCGGCCTCCATCATCCTCTCAGCGCGCTCCCTGTTGAGCCTGGACCATATGCTGTTCCCACGCCGGGGTGAGAACCACTGGCGGAACCTGTCCCCGTCGACGCTCTGCATCCTGCCGTCTATCCAGCCGAAGCAGATGGCCTCCTCGACGGCGTCGGCGTACCTCAGCCCCTCCAGGCTCGACCCCACCTTGTACATGATCACCCACAACCCCTTGTCCCGGGTATGGTTGCCCTCGAGCCAGCTGCGCCACTCGGTTCGGTTCCTGAAGTCGAGATCGGGGGGCTGGGACATACGTGTATTATGGCGGATGGGGTTGAAAAAAGGTCGCTTCGGGCCCTAGACCCTCTCCAGCTTGAATACCACGGTCTTCCTGCCGTCCGTGCAGCTGGAGTAGGATGTGCCGGGGGCCCCTATCCAGGGGTAGTCCCCTCCCCGCATCAGGTGGATGAGGTCCCTGTAGATGTCCCTGAAGGCCCAGCTGCAGAACCCCTCGGGGCAGTCGGCGCTCTCCAGGAGGTACTCCTGCCCAGGCGTGTGGGTCCTACACGGGGTCGTGAAGTCGGCCAGCTCCACTGGCACGTCGTCGCCGAAGATCTCCTCCTTGGAGAAGCTCCGGATGACGGTGATCCTAACGGACGCCATCAGTCCTCCACCCTCTCGATCCTGAAGACCACGGGCCTCAGCCCGTCGGTGCAGGTTACCCAGTTCACCCTCTTCTCGGCATAGTAGTCGCTCCCGAAGTAGAGGTCCACGAGGTCCTTCTGGATGTCTGCGTAAGCCCAGCTGCAGAAGCCCGCTGGGCAGCCGAGGCTGTTGTCGAGGATAAACTCCTGCCCCTCCAGGTGGACGGGGCAGGGGCTGGTGAAGTCGTCCGGGAGGTGGTCGGGGGGCTCCCCCTGGAAGACCTCCTCGACGGTGAAGCCCTTCACGACGCTGATCTTGATCCTGGTCATCTCAGGCTCACGTAAACCTGTCCCCGTGCGTGTATTAGTGTCCTATGGCGATGGACTCGTGCATGTTGAGGTGGCACTGGACCCCCCCGTGGAGGAGCCCCGTCTCCTGGTCCACGACGACGCCGATGGGCCTACCCCAGCTGTAGTGCTCCCTGTCCACCCAGACGAGGTCGTGCCCCCTCTCCAGAAGCCCATCCCTCACCTCCGGGGGGTACCTGTTGTCGACGTAGACGGTGGAGGTCTCCCTGAAGAGCCGGGGGGCCTCGATGGCGTCCTGGATGCCCATGCTGTGGTCCACGACGTTGACGACGACGTGGGCGACGGAGACCTGGATCTTCCTGCCCCCGGGGGCCCCCACGGACATGTAGGGCGCCCCGTCCTTGAGGAGGATGGTGGGGCAGACGTTCTGGATCCGCCTCTTCCTGCCGTCGATGGAGTTTGCGTGGCCCGGCTCCGGGTTGAGGCCGTACATGGCGTTGTTCAACGCGATGCCCGTCCCCGGGACCACGATGCCACTGCCAAAGCCGTCCACAAGGGTCTGGTTGACGCAGACCAGGTTCCCCGCCCTGTCCCCGACAGCGAGGGCCGTCGTGCACTCGGGCTCGTGGGGCCAGGGGTCTCCTGGCTCGACGGCGCAGGCCTCGCCCATGCTTATCCTCTCCCTGAGCTCCTCGGCGTAACCGTCGGAGGCTAGGGCCTTCTGGGGGACGCGGACGTACCCCGGGTCTCCGAGGTACTTGAAGCGATCCGCGAATGCGAGACCCACCGCCTCGGCCATTAGGTGGACCGTCTCCGGGGATCCGAAGCCTAGGCCGGCGAGGTCGTATCCCTCAAGGATCTTGAGTATCTGCATCATGGTGATCCCCGAGTGGCTGGGGTCGTAGACCACGTCATAGCCCCTGTAGCTCCCCGGCTCGGGCTCGTGGACGATGGGCT
>Ga0209536_100002428_pt1 | contig 30370 bp, 20 predicted proteins | sample DeeMarSeWOR28_12_FD_187461 | JGI IMG/M metagenome (GOLD analysis project Ga0209536, IMG submission 187461) | Marine sediment microbial communities from White Oak River estuary, North Carolina - WOR-2-8_12 (SPAdes) (version 2) | ecosystem: Environmental > Aquatic > Marine > Intertidal zone >...
ATTCTTCGCAACTCCTCCTATTAAAAACGTTGGTGATAACCCCGCCACTTCAAAAATCCAGCTTAGCAGGGCTGTGGTGCTCGTTTTCCCATGAGTGCCTGTAGTGACAATATTATGATGATTCTTTATAAACTCATCATGGATAAGTTTGGGTAGTGATGTGAATGGTATCCTTTTGGTCAAGATTTCTTCAATCTCGTCATTGCCCCGCGAAAGAGAATTTCCTATTACCACCTCATCCAACGGCTCTTGCAGATGTCTTTTGTCGTATCCTTCATTAACTTGTATTTTATGATCACGGAGAAAATCACTCATAGGCGGATAAATCGCCTGATCCGTTCCCCAAATTTCATGTCCCTTCAGTTTTAATAATACAGCCAGAGAAGCCATTGCCGTTCCGGCGATTCCCAAAAAGTAGTAGCGCATCATTTCCTCGGGCCCGATTTTTTCATAAGGGAAATATACTCATCAAATGATTGAAAAATCTTGTGCATTAGTTTCACGTCCCTCGGTTCGGGATTAGCGCGGGCAAAGAACCGCTGGAACCGCATGATGAAATTGTCCCAATTGTCCTTTGGCTCAAATCCGATGGCTTTTAAACTGTGCTCAAGATGTTCGAAAACGCCTTCAATATCACGGTAACTCGCATGTCTCCAGTGATATTTTTTATCAGCATGAAATGAACAATTAAACAGCTCATAGCAATAAAGCATTACCGCTTGAGACAGATTAAGAGCAGGATGTTTTACACTGGCTGGAATCGTCGATGTTACATGACACGCTCTCAATTCCTGGTTCGTTAATCCGGAATCCTCTCTGCCGAAAACAATCGCAATGTTATTGTTTTGCGAAAGCGGAATAATTTTCTCAGCCAATTCTTTTGGGGTGTAGTACGGAAGGTGGTATCCCCGATCTCGCTGGGTAGTGGCGATGACAAAATCCATCTTTTTTAAGGCATCCTTCAGACTATTTGTAACTTGAATTCCCTTTAGAATGTCTTCCGACGCATGAGCCATAAAATTTGTCTCCGGGACATCAAAATCGACCGGGTTGATCAGGATGAAATTCCGAAATCCCATAGTTTTCAGAGCCCTTGCGGACGCTCCGATATTCCCCGGGTGTTGAGGTTCCACCAAAACGAAATAAATATTTTTCCTCTTAATCTTCATCTCAGCCAATCAGTCCTATGAACATCAAAGAATCGATTCACATTGGAAACAAAATTTAGTATATTGTATATATCAAATAAACTGAACGCTTAATAAACTATGAAGTTAAAAGTAAGAATTAAGAAAATTAAAGACAATTTATATCTGGCGAGTTGTCCCGATCTGAAGGGATGTCATGTTCAAGCCAGCAGCGAAAAGGAAGCCGAAGTATATCTTAAAGCCGCAATGCAGGCATATATAACTAGTTATAAACAACGCTATGAAAAACTCCCGCTTAAATGAAAAAATTGAAAAGGAACCAGTTGTGATGGAATGGTTCGACAGAGAAAAAGTAGCATTGGCCTTTGGTAAAATGGGATTTAATCGAGATTATGAGGCGAGGTTTGCTCTTGTTTTAAGAAATTCGAACTTTCCTTTTCAAAGAGTTGTTTTGCCTTCGCAAAAGACACTCCATATTGAATTGTTAAGACTATACACGCAGGATTTGGGAATCTCCTTGCCTAACTTCATTGATTTGCTTTAATCAAAGAAAGCGAAAACTCAATTAACGTTTAAGTACTCGCCCACTTTTTCAACTATCGATTCGATTTGAAAAGGCTTACTCATAAAAGCCAGGGCGCCTTTGTCAAGAATCTCCCTCAGGTCCTCTTTTTTGGCGTATCCGCTGATAATAATGATCTTTTGGTTTTTGTTAAGCTTTTTGATTTCAAAGAAAGCGCTTTTTCCATCCATCACCGGCATGACCATGTCCAAAATAATTAAGTCGATTTGGTCAAGATGTTTCTTGAAAATGTCGATTCCTTCTTTCCCATTTGCTGCCGTAAACACAAAATATCCATTCATCTCGAAGACTTCTTTCAACATGCTGCGAATATTAAATTCATCATCAACCACTAATATCGTCGGCGATTTTTCCTTAATTGCTTCTGCCATCCCTGGTAATATCTCCTGCATTTCTAAATCTCCTTTGCACGGAATGTAGACGAAAAATTTTGTAACCTCATTTTGTTTGCTTTTTACAAAAATTTCTCCTTCCAAATCTTTTACAATATTATAAGCGACAAAAAGGCCCAAACCTATACCGTCATTTCGAATTTTTGTTGAAAAGAACGGTTTGAAAATCTGTGAAAGGACACGCGTGTCTATTCCAATCCCATTATCCTCAAAAATGATTTCAATATATTTCCCTTTATGAAGAAAAAATAAGTTGGGCTTAAGAACAGAATCCTCCTTGACGTTTACAACTTGGGTCGATATGCGGACATAGCCTCTATCCTCAATGGCTTCAATACTGTTTTGGGAAAAAATATCTAGCAGTTTTCTAATCTTGCCGGGGTATGACAGCATGGACGGGATGCCCGGATCGAGAGAATATTGAACCTCAATATTTTTCGGTGACTTCCGCTTCAATTCGTTCAGTTTTTCTTTGGCAATATCGTTGATGTTTATTTCTATCAGTGGCTCATTTTCATTCGCATCGAACTCTAAAAAGCTTTTAACCAGCCTTGAAGTTTGGCGCATGGAGCGTTCAAACATCTGAAATTCTCTTTGCGTCGCCTCATTCTGTGTTAGTGATTCTTTGAATAAACTTATTTTGGGAGTCAGCTCTTTAAGCAAATTATCCCAATAGCTGATTATGATTTGAGAAAATCGTGTTATCTCATCCAGGGCCTCATTTCTGCCTCGATGTTCGTTCCTATAATAATCCTGAGTTACATCCACGCCAAAAATGATAGTCATGATAAAATTATTTTGAAGCTGCATTTTGGTGAAATATAATTCGAGGATGGATTCATTTTCCGGAGTAAGCACAACAGGAGTTTTGTAAAACCTGACATCCCCTTCCCGCATTTGGTTCAGGATATTCTGTAGCGCTTTGCGGTGATCTTTTTGAATAAAGCCTAGGAATTTTTTCCCGATTAAATCTTCTTCATTATTTATTTTCTTAATCGCTTGGCTGTTCATGTGGACAACTACCCCGTTATGATCCAGCGTAAAAATAAACATGGGACCCTTCTCAAGGTATCTTGCATACCCCTGTTCTTCAAAATCTTTTTTGATCTTGAATTGTTTGAAGAGCCTCTGTTTTAGGCGACTGAAATAAGAATAATGAAAAATGGTCTGAGATATAAAACCCGAGACAAGGTTTATAAATGATAGATGGTTTAGTTGAAAGGCGTTTTCTTTGCCAATCAACAGACCGAAACCAATCAACTTTCCCTTCATACGTATTGGGAAGAGTATAACTGATCGGGCCTTCAGCACATTCCACGATACGTTCTCAATTATATCTTCTTTGACGTCGCCTATTAAAACACCTAATTCCCGGCTGTTTAATGTTTCGGTAACACCTTCCAGGTTGGTTTTGGTGAGAAATGCCAGAAATTCATCCTTTTTCTTTTCGTCGTCTGCGAGGATTTCGTATTGATGGTCCGTCTCGTTTAGTTTCAAATAAAGAAAGACATTCTGAAACGGAATATTTTCCTTAAGGAAGGAGAATATTTGATTCACTATTTCATTGTGAGATACAGCATTGTTGATCCTCGTCTGAAAATCGATGAGACTCGAAAGAATGTCAACCTGTTTGGTAAATTGAAGGTAATAATTTTGCAGGGTATTTATAGCAGTGTTGGTGTACTTTTCAATCTGCTTTATTTGTTCAAATATATTGGCAATTTCGGAAAATAATTCCGGATTTTTCTTTAATGCATCCAACCGTTTGAGAATTTGCTCAAAAGGTTCCGATATATTGAAACCTGGACTCATTAGCTCAGGATTCCATCAAAATTTGGTGGAGCGATTTATGATTACTGATAAACGTTCTGGCAAAGTCTATAATTTCATCAAACTCGGAGTTCTTAAAACTAAAGTAACGGGTAATTTTCTTATCTAATTTACTTAGATCGTCAAAATTTCGTAACCCATTCGGAATAAAATGAGCCAGCAAATTGCTCAGGTAGCAAAACCTGATCATTCTTGATTCATCATCGCTTCCCGTAAACTCAAACGGGTAATGATGATACTTAACCATATTAACCAATATAGCAGGTAGATTCCAATTCTGTAATAAAATTGCGCCTACATCTCCATGGTGAAAACCTAAGATTTTCCTTTCTATAATGTGGAGCTTTTCGTTCTCTCGCTGACTTTTTATGAAAATCAACAGATAATCCTTATTGATAATCTGGTTTTGCACCAGCTTCCCGACATCGTGAAATAAACCGGCAATGAATAGTATATCTCTTTTTTCCGGGTCATATTTCTCAGCCAATGCTTTGCCAATTAAGGCTGTTAAGAATGCGTGTTCCCAAAGGTTCTGTAAATCAAAATCCTGCTGGCCTTCACGGATCTGATTAAGGCTTAGTATTGAAATGCTTAAGACGATATCTCTCACGATATTAAATCCTAAAACGCTTATTGCCTTTTCAATCGTAGTGATTTTTTGGGGATAAGTAAAGTAGCTTGAATTGGCCACCCTTAGAATCTGCAAAGAGATACTTTGGTCGCTGGAAACAACCTCAATAAATTTTGGAATAGGAGTCAGCGGATCGGAACACAGTTCAGCAGCCTTTGCCGCCACCGGTTTCAGCGTTGGCAGGCAGTTAACCTTTTTGGCCAATTCTTCTGAGTTATAATCCATTAAAATTCCAATACAAATAATCCCATAACAATATCGTAAATTATTGATATTTCTTTATTATGCAGAAAGTTTCAGGCCGCATGAATGAAAATAACTATGGTGTTTCTCGGCGAGGAAAAATGAGCGGTGGGAAAAACCTGAGTATTAAGATAGGTGCAAGAATATCTGTCTCTTCTATAAACCAAATGCGCGTGCAAAGCCGATAAAAAAGGAAAAGCCACTAAATTCTTTATCCTTACCCACAGGGTGATCAAACACAAACAGATTGTATCTTGCGTCCATAGAAAATGCCCAATCCTCCGTCCATAGATAATCAATTCCAAACCCCACATAACCTCCTCCACCAAGTTCTCCTCTCAGGTGAGTTATTGAATCAAAAAACCCGCTATAGGGCCCAAAATCCAAACCAAGGGTTGGTCCAAATCCTCCAATGAGATATGGAATAAGTCTATCGTCATAATTTGTTCTTAAACGAATTTTCACCGATAACCAAAAGGGAACCAGTAATAATCTCTCTTCGTCGCCTCTCAGATAATAATTTGATGTATTATTTTTGTTTTTCAGTATTGGAATAATTCCGACATTTAAACCATATTGTAATCGATTCGTAGTCCTGGGAAAATAGGAAAAAGACGAGCCCACATATTCGTTGGACACTAGCAAGTGCACTGTTCCATTATTATTTCCATAAAAATTGTTCGATGAGAAGGAGTATTCTTTCGGGAGGTTATGGTTCTTGATTTTCTTTGGTGTGAAGGTGGAGATTGGGTTGGGCTGTGAATAGACGGCTAAAAAAGAGAGAGTTATAAACATTAATGTAATTTGTAAACATTTCATGAGGCACCTCAAAAGTTATGTTTGTTTACCTTATTTCTTAATGTTCGGAGTGTAAAGCCCAATTTTTTTGCAGCTTGTGTTTTATTTCCGTTCGTCTCAATCAAGGCCTGACGAATTATTTCTTTCTCGTAAAGCTCTAGTTTTTCTTTAAAACTGAGATGCTTAGTATCTTCAAGCTTCTTTTCAATCGCAATTTTTGATTTATCCCTGACTCGCAAATAACCGGGCAAATCATCCGGCTTAACAATATCACTCTCACACATTATTATGGCATTTTCTATCGCATTCTCCAACTCTCTGACATTCCCGGGCCATTCATAGCCCATCAACAACTGGCGGGCCGAATCACTGAGGCCCACAAAATTCCTATTATTTTTCCGGGCATATTTTTGAACAAAATGATCGGTGAGGACTCCGATATCTTCGATTCTCTCGCGCAGAGGGGGAATGAGAATAGGCACCACATTTAGCCGGTAGTAGAGATCTTCCCTGAATTTCTTCTCTTCCATGATTTTTTCAAGATCTGAGTTCGTTGCCGCAATAAGCCGCACATCAACCTCAATATTATCAACCCCTCCAACCCGCGTAAAAGATCTTTCCTGCAGGACACGTAGCAATTTGGACTGAAGTCCCAAAGGTAAATCGCCAATTTCATCCAAAAAAATCGTTCCGTTATGGGCAATTTCGAATTTCCCTTTTTTCATTTTGTAGGCGCCGGTAAAGGCGCCTTTTTCATGACCGAAAATCTCACTTTCTAAAAGATTTTCGGGAATCGAAGCACAGTTTATTTCCACGAGCGGAGCTTCTTTCCGGATACTCTGATAGTGAATAGCCCGGGCTATCAGTTCTTTACCGGTTCCGCTTTCCCCTCGCAACAAAACGGTAGCATCCGTGTTTGCAACTTTGACCACCTTTTGGAAGACTTCCTGCATTTTACCGCTGACACCGATGATATTTTCGAATCGATATATCTGAGTAATTTTTGACTTTAAGGCGACGTTCTCGGAAATCAGGTTTTGCTCTTTAATTGCCCGTCTGATCACGATCAATAGCTCATCCAAATCAACCGGTTTGGTAAGGTAGTCATAAATTCCTATCTTCATCGCATTAACCGCATTTTTAACAGTTCCAAATGCAGTCATCATAATAATTTTAGCTTCCGGTTGCTCGTGCAAGATTGTTTTAGATAGTTCCAATCCATCCTGATCCGGTAGTAAATAATCCATTAAAATAACATTGAAAGAATTCTTCTTGAAATTCGTTAATGCTTGCTTTGCATTTGTTGCCTTGGAAACTTCAAAATTTTCTTCATTAAGAATATCAGCCAGTCCGTTAAGCGTATTTATGTCGTCTTCTACTACAAGAATATTGCTTTTCATTTTAATTAAAACCTCAAGGATTACTTTTTGTCTAACAATTTTTCCTTAACATTCACAGAATATTTACTTATTGGCAATTCAACTGAGACTGCCGTACCGGAACCTTCCTGACTTTTAATATAGATTTTACCGTTATGACCTTTGATGATCTGTCTTGCAATGGCTAAACCCAAACCGGTTCCGGTTGGTTTAGTTGTATAATAAAACTCAAAAGCATCTTTCAATACATCTTTGGACATTCCGATGCCGGTGTCTGCAAACTCAATTGTTACATGACTGTTTTCGCCAGACTTACCGTATTTTCTATTTATCACATGAGTGCTAATACATAGATTTCCACCCTCGATCATGGCGTCAATCGCATTTACGATAATATTATGAAATACCTGCTTAAGTTGATTGAAATCATACATTCCTAATATTTCGCCTTCTGCAAATTCTTTTTGGATTCTTACGCCTTCCGTAATTGCGTGCGCCTCCTGAATTAGTGTTACCTCATTCAAGATCTTGTGAACATCGGTCAAATTTAAACTCAATTCCGGTGGACGCGAAATGGCCAGAAAATTATTTATTAACTCGTTGATCCGGGAAATTTCTGACGACAAAACATCCATATATCTTATTTTCCGATCAACAGGAATATCCTCCCGATGAAACAGGCGCTTTAAAATCTGCATATTAATATTCATTGAATTAAGTGGATTTTTAATTTCATGGCTGATCATTGAAGCAAATCGACTTAATGCTGCCAACCGGGTCATCCTCTTCAAATCATTTTGATATTTCAACAACGATCCCGCCATAGAGTTAAATTCCTCCGCTAATTCAGCGATTTCATCCTGACGCTTTATGGCAATCCGGTGTTTAAGATTACCCCTGGCAAACTCCCGAGCTCCCCTTACCAATTGAACGAGCGGTCTCGTAAAACGTTGCACGCTGAGGAATCCAAGTATCACGGCAATGATGGTAGTTATTGCCACCAAAATATAAACCCGTACCTGCATTTGTTTGGCAAATGAAAAAGCCTCCTCTTCGGTTTGCTGAATAACAACTCCCCAATTTAGGCGTTCTATGGGAGCATAAGCAGTAATGTAAGGAGTATCGTCAAAATCGATAACCGTAACCCCTTGAGAATTTTGTTGTATAGCTTGGAAAAACGCATAATTGGAATAATCTTCCTTCTCTAACACCTTTTCTTTTTCCCGGTGGGCAATGACGACACCGTTGGCGCTTATCAAGAATGCAAATCCGGTTTTCCCAATTCGGATATTATCTACCAAATCCCAGATGCTTTTTAAGTCAATTTCTGCAGCAAGCACACCAACCACCTGATTATATACCTTGATCGGCTCGGCAATTAATAAGACTGGGAAACTCGAGGGCGTAAAATAAACGTCAGAGACATATTCATCTCCCAGCAGGGCAGAATTGAAAAAGGGTTCATGACTAAGATCTTGCATTTCCTCCCCGAAGCTGGTTGTCACCTGAATGGTTCCCTTCTCATTTAGAATAAATATCTTTTGGAATATGGAGTTCTCATCCTTGATTTTGTTTATCAGGCGGCTTTGAGAAAATTTTTCCATCAGGATAATATCGCTTGTCAAGGCAGTTGTTTGCAAAATCGTTAATGGGCTTTCGATGAATAGAAAGATCTCATTACTTGCGCGTCGCGCCGTTTCCAAATTTCTTTGATGAATATATGTTTGAATCGTATCTTTGGTGACGGATATGAGAAAAATGCTGATGGTTATAAGGGGTATAGCACCTAACGCTACATAGGTGGCAATTAACCTTGTGGAAAATCTTCGTGAAAAAAATTGCCTTATGGCTCGCTTAAAAATTCGAAAGCGAGTCTCTAGACGCAAATCCATTATTCCGGATCACCGCTTTTAGTAGAATATCGTTGTAAAATTTTTGGTACAAACCAGTTTTCAAATGGTGCCATCCTAATATAAATTCGATCACCCTCACGGAATGTGGTTCGAAAATTACGAAATCGACTGTTTACAGCGACAATTATGCGTTGATCAAAAAACAGGAAAAATACCGGTAGTTCTTTCTTTAAATAATACTGAAAGCGTTGATAGAGATTTTGTTTTATGTTTTTGTCCCTATATGAAAGATTGATCAACTGATCCAGATAACTGTTCTGATAATTTGGATTAAGTAGATTTCCTTTTAAAATATCAAAATAAAATTGTTCCACAGCCTCGAATACGTATTGGGGATCATAAGTATATGATAATATTAATAAATCAAATTCACCATTTTTCACTAAATCACCTTTGCCAAAGGGTTGCACCGGAATAGGTTGAAGATTAATGTTCAACTCACCCAATGAAATCTTGAGAGACCTGGCGATACTCTCTTCTAAGAAGGAATTTTGGGAAAAGCATAACTTGATATTTAGAGGTCTGCCATTTTTTTCAAGCATGCCGGTTTTTTGATTCCTGATCCAGCCGGAATTTCTTAAGATTTGTGAAGCAACTACCGGGTTGTACTCCTCATCCTTGAAAGCAGTTTTGAAATAATGGGGATTGTCCGAGTCAAACAGTGTCTTTGCGATTTCCTTAAAATCAAATTTGTTTGATATTTCATTTCGGTTAATAGATAACTGAATTGCCTGGCGCACATTTAAGTCCGATAGAGGAGATTTATTGAGGTTTGCTAATATAAAATATACTTTTTTATTGGGACGGGGAATGCCAAATACGATAATATTGCTTCCCATCAATTCGTGCAAACGTTCTGCTGTTATTTTATCTTTTATTTCTATATAGTCAACGTTCTTATTGGTGAACGCGTCAATCAATTGCTCATCATTTTCAAAAAACTCAATGTGGATATCTTCTAGGAAAGGTCTTCCTGAAAAATAGCGCTGGTGATATTTCAGATTGATCGCCGTGGTATTATGAAATTCAAGGGAGAAAGGGCCGATTCCCATGGGGGTTCTTTCCTCAAAAACGCTATAGCCTTCATCCATTGCGGATGAGTAGTATTCGCGGGACAGTATGGGGATATCATTCAGTGTTTCATAAAAATTGGTCTCTGGCTTGTAAAGCTCAAATTTGACTTCAAGATCCCCCTCAACTGAGATATTTTTGATGTTTCTCAAATCTAACCGCCGGTTGAAAATATTGCCGCCATATTTCTTTACCAAATCATAGGTAAATTTTACATCAGAATTTAATAATAGACTACCATCCTGAAAAATAATATTGCGGTTTAGAACCACTCGCCATACTCTATTGTTGGCTTGTGGAGTATCGTAGACTAGGCGGTCAAGCAAAGATGAGGTTATTGCATACTTGCCAGGTTTTTGCAAAAGGCCATAGCCAAAAATTAGATTGACTATTTCCTGCTGGTAGGATGTAGAAATACTAAACGGATTAATTTCATTCAAAGGCGCGGAGACCATCCCGATTACAAGCCGGTCACCAAAAGTCTCCGTAACGTCCACACCCCGCTGCTGTCCAAACAGAAAAAAATTGTGAATAAGGATAATAGCCAATAATTCAATAAATGCTTTTTTCAAAGGCAATACCTCAAATCCAAGTTAAATATAATAATAAAATGCCCCTGGAAAATCAATTCTAATTGAGCAACCGCCTTTAAACGCATGAATTTTGAACGGATCAGAGTAATGTGCAGGTAAAGCACTTGATTTAATAGACGGTTTAAACTAAATTTTATATTTGTATTCAATCAATAATGCGCATGAGTAGCAGATGGAGAATGAAATTAAAGACTTCCAACTGAAAGAGATGAATAGTGAACCGTTGCTTCGTATTGGAATTTTCGATTCGCAAGAATATGTAGATTTCAAGGTGATGGGCAGATTTACGGTTCAAGATGAAGCTGGAAATGATTTGATCAAATCAATTAACTCCGATTTAAAGTGGAGAGTTAAGATCAAGGATAGCAAACCGGGAAAGGAGAATTTTTTCTTGGTCCTTTTTGAATCCTTTGAGAAAGAATTAGTTGAGGCAAAATTGGACCACGCCAGAACAATTGATAAAAGTGTTTTTACAAGAAGTTTAGGTGGGAATATTTTTTTCCAGAATAGAAAGATTAGCAATAATACCAAATACATTCTAGCAGTCGGTAATTATCCAACGGAAATTCAAGCCCGCAAGGATTTTAAAAGATTTCAGCCTGAATTTATTCCATATGTGCAGAAAGAAACCATAAGACAGCCCCAGGGGCATTTGGAAGTATTTGATGCAGAATACGATAAGTCTGCTGAATCTGCAAATTCAATTCGTATTGTCCCGGAAAATGTGAACGCTAAAATTAGAATTTTTAATATCCGAAGTTTTGATGATGTACTTCAGAAGTATCATTGGAATGATCAGGTGTTTAATGGGACAGTGGAATTAAGAATTGACAATACTGGAAATTTGCGGGCGATAAGCGAAATTCCGCTGGAATCCTATCTTAAGCGAGTGCTTTATTCTGAAGTTGGTACTGATTTGCCATTAAATTTTCTAAAGAGTTTCGCGGTTGTCTGTCGAAATGAAGCCATGGCACGGATAAATCATTTTGAGTTGGGGGATTCGATCGATTTTTCAAATACCGGCTCCTCTTTAAGGTATTATGGGGATGATTTTGATGATGATAATATAAACAAGGCAGTAGAATCAACTCGTGGACAGGTACTCCTGACTAAAGATCATATTCGTGATACTCCGTTTCATCTCATTTGCGGTGGACACACTGAGGATTCCGAAGGGTTTTGGGAAAATGATGAAAAACCGCTCTTTACCGGGAGATACGATTGGAAAGAAAAATCAAAAAATTTTCGCAAGCCTCCGGATGAAAAAACGATTAAAAAATGGATTGACGCAAGGCCTGAAGTCTGGTGTAATTTAAAAGGGAGGGACATACCGGAAGCGTTAGAGAAATACAAACAATTTTTCCGTTGGGAAGTCAGTTACAACCGCAATGAATTAGAGGATGTCATTCGCAAAAGAATTGGGGAAGATATTGGAACCCTCTTTGACATATACCCATTGTATAGAGGAAAGTCCGGTCGTTTGAATGAAATTGAATTGCTAGGAAGTCTGAAAAACTATCGAATCAACGGTCAATTGAATATTAGGATGGCGCTCGATCATGATATACTGCCCAGTTCATGCTTTATCTTGGAAAAGGAGCTGGATGATACCGGAACTCCGATCATGTTCAATTTTATTGGTGCAGGGCAAGGGCATGGTATCGGGCTATGTAAAACCGGCGCGGCAGTTATGGCGCTGGAGGGATTCAAGAGTGAGGAGATACTCAACCATTATTTTCAGGACAGCGATCTTAAATCTATTTACGAAATTAACCTCAATAAGTAAGAATGCTCTGAAAGAAATAATTGCTCGCAGAGTTTTTCGGAGTTTCAAATAGATAAATCATAAGGAGTAACATGATAGACGAGATCCGGGACCGAATTGAATCTGCAGAAACCATTCTAGACAATTTACGGGGGTATCTTTGATATTGAAAAAATCGAAAAAGAAATCAGCGAATTAGAAAATCTCACCTCCCGCCCCGAATTTTGGGACTCTCACGATAAAGCCCAACAAACCTTAAGACTACTTAATTCTCAAAAAGAAAAACTGGATGATTGGAAAAATTGCTACAAGGCAGTTCAGGACGCCAAGTTAATGCTAGACATGGTTATCGAAGAAAATGACCAGGGAATCTTAAAAGAGTTGGACGATGAGACCAAACAAATTGAAAATCAGGCCAAAGAGCTGGAATTAAAGGGACTGTTGTCTAATCTGGAAGATAAAAAAAATGCTATCTTAACCATTCATCCCGGAGCCGGCGGCACGGAAAGCCACGATTGGGCGCAGATGCTGATGCGTTTGTATGTCCGCTGGTGCGAGAGAAGAGGGTACAAACATGAAATTATGGATATGCTTTACGGGGAAGAAGCCGGAATTAAGAGCGTGACTATTGAAGTAACCGGATTTTATGCGTTTGGTTTTCTCAAGGCTGAAAGCGGCGTGCATCGTTTAGTGAGGATTTCTCCATTTGACGCTGGTGCAAGGCGGCACACCTCTTTTGCATCGGTCTTTGTGCTTCCCGAAATTGATGACGACATTGAAATAGAGATTGATCCCAATGATCTGCGGATCGATACTTTCCGAGCCAGCGGCGCCGGTGGGCAGCATGTAAACCGAACGGATTCTGCGGTGAGAATTACGCACATCCCAACCAATATTGTCGTCTCCTGCCAGAATGAGCGGTCTCAGCATAAAAATAAAGCCAATGCCATGAAAATATTGAAGGCGCGGCTCTATCAGAAAAAATTGGAGGAAGAGAAAGCCAAACGCCAAAAGCTGGAAGACAGTAAAAGTGAGATTGCCTGGGGCAACCAGATCCGCTCGTATGTTTTTCATCCCTATAATATGGTAAAGGATCATCGTACCGACCATGAAACCAGCAACGTGCAGCGAGTGATGGACGGCGAGATTGACGATTTCATTTACGCATTTCTTTTAAAATCACCTCAAGGTGCCCAATCGATTTCTGGCAAGAGTTAAGCAGCTCACCTTCTACTTGAACAAGCATCACAAAATAATCATAAAATTGATTCTTGAAACGACTATCCTCCACTTCTCTCCCTGTTGCGGCGACATAAGCCGCCATGTTCATGGCGGCCTCGGTTAATAAAGTACCACCCTGTTTGTAAAGGTCTTGAAAAGAGTAGGTTTCAGATAATATTACAACAGCTTTGTAATCTACATAATTTGATGTATTGGTTGAAAGGAATGTCTCCCAGGCAGTTTCCCGCAATTGCAATCCGGGAATAAACTTGCGATCTTCACCTGAACCGGCATCCTGATCATCAGCCATCATTTCAACGGTGGTAGTATTATTCTCATGCAGAATTGTTAATGCTTCCAAATTGGATTGCAGTTCAATTTTTATGTTCAGCAGAGCGGCATTTGCCTGGGATTGGTGCGAGCGTGTTTCTCTCCACTCATTTAAGGCAAGGGCAAGTAATACGCCGAGAACAATTGACAAAAATTCGACCAGGAGTCGCTGAAATGGAAATTTCCGGCTGACTGATTGACTCACGTTTTGCGATTTGTTCTTGTCAGGTTTTGGTTTCAATTTAAGCTCATGTCCCATTTCCATTCAGATTACTCTACCTGTCTTGCTGTTTGGATTCATTCAAACTCATCCTATCCGCTATTCAATAATAATTTGTGGCGGAGAATCACCGGTGGCGAAAACCGAATCGGCGGTACAGAAAACCGCATAAGGATATTTTCCTTTTGCTACTGAAGCCCGAATAATAAATGACACTGATTGTCCGGCCGCGACCTTATTGGTGGTATAAATCTCGGCAAGACTCTCCGCTTCATCTTTCTTTGAGGCTTTATCTTTGTCTTTTTCTTTTGCCACAAGTTTACCCTCAATAAATTGGAAATATGCGTCCGTTCCCAGTGCCATCCAGGTTACTTTGTCGCCCGTTTTTGCTTTCACCTGGGTTGTATTACTTTGGTCAACTACCTTCCACTCGTTGTTGACTTTTTTAATAGTGAGATTAATATCCATGGGATACCTCCTCTTAAATAATTTGTATTTTGGGTTTATTAATTGGTTAAAGTAATTGAAAGAATTATTAGTTCTCTTTTCTACCGTATGTATTAGCGTATTTTTTTACCAGCCTTTGAAAGCGAGCGTCTTTAAGTAACTGGCGCAAATCCGGTTGATGTTCAATCTCAGCAAGAGAATAACCGTTTTCCAGTGATTTGTCAATCCAGTATAATGCTTTATCACGGTCGCCTAATTGTTCATATACTGTGCCAGCTCTGTACATTACCTGTACATTTTCCTGAGCCATTTCTAATGCTTGTTCAATTAATTGTAAAGATTGGGGGCGCTCATCAATCATGGAATAATATCCTGCCATCATTGCTATTAAATCCGGATCATTTGGATTTATTTTTAGTCTTTCTTTCACTAATGCTATGGCCTGCCGGTAGGTTTCTGGAGCTTTATCCCGTTCTCCTGGCGCCCAGTAGTAGGCAGATGCCAGATTGCCCCAAATAATATACTCATTCGGATTGAGCTCCAACCCTTTTTCGTAAGTCCGTGCCGCATCTGAGTATTTTCCCTGAATGAAGTAAAGCGTCCCCAAATTGGAAGATACGGCATAAGATTTCTTTAGAGCGAAAGAGCGTTCGAACATCTGCTGCGCTTCCTGCCAGCGTTGCAGGAGATAATAAATTCCTCCCAGATTATTATAGCCTCTGTAATTATCCGGTGTATGAACAATCACTTGCTGAAATTGCGCGATGGCATCATCGTAGCGACCTTGCCGGAAATAAAAAACTCCCAGATCATTATAGCCAGCCCAGTAGTCAGTCTTCAGTTTGATTGCTTGTTGAAAGGTTGACTCCGATTTTTCCGGAGACCCCAGTGCTTCGTAAGCTTTTGCTAACCCACGATAAGCATCCGCATTGGTTGGATCAGAGTCAAGTGCTTTTTCAAAATCGTTGACGGCATCTTCATATTTACCTGTACCATTGTTAACCACACCAAGAGTAATATTCACTGCCGCAAGCTGATTGTTTAGTTTCATGGCCTGTTGACATTGTTCCTGGGCTTTCTCCACCCACATGGCATTCTTAGTTGCTTCATATTTTCGCCAATATGCTTCTCCCAAACCGGCGAGAGCGAGGGCAAATTTTGGATCTTGTTTGATGGCATTTTCAAATAACTTAATAGAGGCGTCAATGTTACCTACATCCTCATATCGTTGGAGATAACCGCGCCCCTGCAGATAAAATTCATTGGCTCCCGGAACGGTCGTTCCGCCGGCGGTTAACACTTTCTCAATTTGTGGATTAAGCTCCAGATTGAGCATCGCTAACATTTTCACTGCAGCCTCATCCTGTAAAGCAGACAATTTCTCTGGTGTAATATCTAGTACTGCAGAATTCAATTGGCGAAGATCTTCAGCATCGATCAAATTTAAGGTTAAGCGGATTTGATCATTAAAACTCTGTAGACTGCCGCTGACAACTAAATTAACGCCAAATGATTGTTGAGCTTCGCTGGCACTGTTAATTCCCTGTCGACGCACTTCGCTTGCCGGAACAACCCAAAGCGATCCATGAAACTGTTCGAGCTGAGAGAGCTTACTGGTAAGAATTTCAACCAGCCCGTCACAAAAAACCTGTTTTGTTGGGTCGCTGCTAATGTTGGTGAGGGGAAGTACTAACAAATGTTGCTGCGAAGGCACTATACTGGATTTAAACCAATCTGTTATTGTTGGAAAAAGAAATACCAAAATCAATATAAGACCGATAGCAGCAGATATCATTAACGGTACTCCGAGCCTCGGCTGCGCGGCCGGGGTCTTCGTTGGCTTTATTTTCTTTCTATGGGGGACCACACCCAAATTCGTTTCAGCTTCTTTCAGATCGGTCAGCAACTCCGAAAAAGTCTGATACCGCTTCTGCACGTCCTTTTCCATGCATTTGGCCACAATAGTTACCAATGATGCGGGCAAATCTTCTTTCACCTGCGACACCGGAATTGGCTCTTCATTTACAATCGAGTACATTATTGCCTGCTCATACGGCCCGGTGTATGGCAGCTGGCCGGTTAATAATTCGTACAGCAGCACTCCGTAGGACCAAATATCCGAACGCTGGTCCACCACTTCTCCCCGTACCTGTTCAGGAGACATGTAGGCAGTAGTGCCAATAGTGGTACCGATTTTGGTTAGTTGGGGATTGCCGCTCACCTTTGCCAGTCCGAAATCCATGATTTTTGCTTGCCCCCTTGTTGTAACCATAATGTTGGAAGATTTGATATCGCGGTGTATAATGCCTTTTTCATGTGCGGCATGTAATCCATCGGCAATTTGGGTGGCGTAATCGAGAACATCATCAATGGGAAGAAATCCCCCTCGATTCCCCTTTTCCAAAGGGGGAGGGGAAGCGGTACCCCCCTTTCCTAAAGGGAGGATAGGGGGAATTAAGTCTTTTAATTCTTTCCCTTCGATATATTCCATTACAATAAAGAGTTCATCAGCGGTTTCCTCAATCGAATGGACTGTAGCTATATTGGGGTGGTTTAGCGCCGCCGCGGCCTGAGCCTCAATCTTCATCCGTTCACGTTCTTCATCATCCGCCTGAATGTGATGAGGTAAAAACTTGATGGCAACTTCCCGTTTGAGTTTGGTGTCCTCGGCTTTATAAACCACCCCCATCCCGCCACGACCGAGCTCCTCTATAATTTTATAATGAAGAATTGTCTTGCCAATCAAGTTTGACATATTAAACTCCATTTGGGGAATGGCTGCTTTTCTCCGCTGAGTAATCGCCATATACCAATGGTTCTGTAATGGCGGGCTATCCGGGCAATCATATTTTGAAATGGGTGATTAGGTTTAACCCACGAAATATAACCAATTTTATTTCAATTATGGCAAGTTTTCTGGGCAATATTCGCAATGCATATAACCAGAAGTATCTACCAAAATTAAGAAAAATTAAAATTCCGCATTTTTTTGTCGAAGATTCTAAAGTTGCTGTTTAACTTTCGTTATAGTCTTTCACTTTTTGATCTCCTTTTTAAAACTACAGGGAACAATGAAAATACTGAGAATAGCTGCTATCATATCTTTATTGTCTGTCCTCATATCATTTTCCGGATGTTCTCAAAACCGGTCCCAAAAACAGCTTACTTCAGGAATCGAGGGACAGGTGTTACTGGGCCCGATGTCTGCGGTGGTTAGAGCTGATAAGCCCTTGCCCGATAAGCCATACAAGGCAGACTTGAAAATATTAAGTCGAGAGCGGGAAGAGATTACTCAAATCCAGACCGATGATGAAGGCAAATTTAAAATTTCGCTGGAACCGGGTGAGTACATTGTATCTCCCGTCTCTCCAAATCCATTGAGACCGCCTTATCCTGAAGAGCAAACCGTTACCGTAAAAGCAAATCAATTTACAAGGATCACCGTTCATTTTGACACCGGAATCCGCTAATTAAGTTTCTCTTAACCATAATCGCTTGCCTTAATGCGAAAGATTATGATTGCCTGCTGTGAGGTAAAGCAGCAGGAAATCCTGGCGAAGATTTACAACTGGAGAAAAAAATCATTATAAAAAACTTATGTTAAACTTCTTAGGAGAATCGCTATGGAATCAAAGTTTGCGAAAATGAGTTGGACTATTTCATTTCCGATTATACTCTTGTTTGGCGTTTCCGTTTTCGGACAATCTTCCGCAATTAGTGAACTATCTCTTATTCCGCCACCGCCGCCGGAAATTTCGGGAGGCGCCGTCATGTCCCTCTTTAAAGCTAAAGGCGTTAAGCAGCCCATTTCGAGCTACGACCTCGATCAGGAACATGTCATTTCCGACCCTTTTGCGCCTCTCTCGCCGAATCTGCTTGTTATCTTTGACGCAATTAACTATGATGTAAACCACACCACGACTGGCTCCTGGCTTATCCCGCCTGATCCCATAGGTGCCGCAGGACCCAATCACGTAGTAAACGTTGTGAATTCCTCCATTGAATGGTTTACCAAAACAGGCACCAATCAAAACCGGCAAAGTTTAGCCACGTTTTTCAGTTCTTTAAATCCATTGACTCACACCTTTGACCCGAAAGTTATTTACGATCAATATGCGGACCGTTTTGTAGTGGTAACGCTTGAAGTGACTGATATTGCTCAAGGGGATCCTGCCAATACCTCCCGGATTATGGTGGCTGTTTCTGATAACAGCGATCCCAATGGCACCTGGCACCATCATGCAATTAATTCAAAGTTGATTGCCGATGGGGATACCAGCTGGGCAGACTATCCGGGTTTCGCAGTTGATGCGCAAGCTGTTTATATCAATGCAAACATGTATACCTTTGATTCCTTACTCTATCGTAATAATTTTCTATGGATAGTAGATAAGGGATTGGGAAGCGGAGGATTTTACGACGGCGGTTCTGCCAGTGTTACGAATCATGAGCCGTATAACATTGTTGGTTTGCCACAATACGCGATAACCACACAGCCTTCCCACATGTTTGGAACAGCTCCTAGCGGGGTAGGAGCATTTCTGGTTTCGTATTCGGGCTTAACAGATGGAACAAACGAATTTGTCCAAATCATCCGGGTCAATAATCCACTTGGTGCTACTTCATTTAACCACCAGTTTGTCAACGTCGGGAATATTGAAAATGCTTCGGTCAATCCTTTGCCCGATGCGCCTCAACTGACCAGTCCTGAAGAAATAGAGGTAAACGACCGGCGATTGCTCCATGCGGTGTGGCGCAATAATTTGTTATGGGCTACTACTACAATTTTACCAAACAGCGGACCGGACGCGAACCAAACGACCGCCCACTGGTGGAAATTAAGCACCACTAATCTTAATGCCATTACGGTTGCAGACCAGGGGAATGCTGGCGGGGAAGATATTGCCACCGGAACGTTTACTTTTTTCCCATCGGTTGCAGTGAACATGAACGGAGATATGGCAATAGGCTTTTCTGCCTCTGCTGCTACAACTTTTCCGGGAGCGTACTATACGGGACGCCTGGCAGGAGATCCGGCTGGTACGGTTCAGCAGACGGCAACGCTGCGCGCCGGCATGGATTACTATTACCGCGCCTTTGGCGGATCCCGAAACCGCTGGGGAGATTATTCGGGTATGTCTGTGGATCCCTCGGATGATGTAACCTTTTGGGTGTTTAATGAATATGCAATGAGCCGGGGCTCTATTTTACCTCAATATCCAACGGAAGACGGGCGTTGGGCAACTGCATGGGGTAGCTTTGCCATTCCTATAGTTGGCATTGATCCGGTAAACGAGAATATCCCCGCTGGATTCGAATTATCGCAGAACTATCCTAATCCGTTTAATCCAAGTACCAATATTAAATTCGGTATTTCGGATTTGGAATTTGTAGAATTGAAAATCTTCGATATTAATGGGAAACTGCTGAGAACGCTGCTCAACGAAACCAAAGCGCCCGGCAGTTATGAAGTGCGATGGGATGGAAGGGATAGCTACGGGAATGAAGTTGGAAGCGGAGCGTATTTTTACAGGTTGAAAGCAGGGAACATGGTTAAGGTGAGGAAGATGTTGCTGCTCAGGTAATATCAAATACATTTATTTTCCAAAAGCCCTTTTAGGTTAAATCCTTTAAGGGCTTTTTTGTTTGGAGGAAAAAATAATTTATAAATATTGATATTTTGATCGAGACCATTATATTGTTACGAGGAGGGTTCTTAATATATTTGGAAAGGGAATTCTATTCAACACGTCTCGAAACACCTGCAGATATATTTAGCTCGCAAAGGAATATGCCAAAATCCTTTATTGGTGGATTCCCTTCGACTATTGACAGCCAACGACTCTTCCTTTAGTGAATTCCCTGCGTTATGAAATTTTTAGACCAATAGGAGGTAGTATGATGAAATATTTATTGATTGTTTTAGCCCCTTTATTGTTTTCGGCGGGTCTTATTGCCCAGACAATTGACACTCTTTGGTATGAAGATTGGGAAGGAAACTGGACGACAGATTGGCATGTGGATGCGGGAACCTGGGAAGTAGGGATACCGACCAGCGGACCTAACGGTGCATACAGTGGACAAAACTGCGCTGCAACGGTCTTAGATGGAAATTATTCTGAACCAGTAGATACACGATTGATTAGACATACTCAATTTGTGGTGCCCCCTGCATCAGAAAATCCACGATTACGATTCTGGTATTGGTTCAGTTTCGGGGCAGCTGATTATGGACAAGTTCAAATAAAAGTAAATAATGGTAGTTGGACATCTATTTCAAATATAATAGATAACTATGGGAGTAATGCCTGGTCTTATGGCTCAGTTGATATATCGGACTATGCTGATTCTACAGTTCAGATTGCCTTTTATTTCCATTCGTTTAATAATCTTGGGGGGACTAATGATGTGAGTAGCGGCTGGTACATTGATGATGTTTCATTAATTACGGGTCCATATTTACTGAATAGCCCGGAAGATTTTGAATCAGGATTTGGGGACTGGTCGGTGGACGAAGGGAGCTGGGAAGTTGGAGTTCCAATCAGTGGACCAGGTAGTGCATACAGTGGGCAAAACTGTGTTGGGACGAATTTAGAGGGTAATTATCAGGAACCTGCAGATAGCCGGTTGGTAAGCCCGCCTTTTGTGGTACCCGCTGCATCAGAGAATCCACGATTTCGATTTTGGTATTGGTTCAGTTTCGGGGCAGCTGATTATGGGCAAGTCCAAATAAAAGTAGATAATGGTAACTGGGAATCCATTTCAATTATAATGAACAATTATGGCAGTAATGCCTGGTCTTATGGATCAGTTGATATATCAGCTTATGCTGATTCTACAGTTCAAATTGGATTTTATTTTCATTCGGAGAATTATTTGGGTGGAACTAGTGATGTAAGTAGTGGTTGGTATATAGACGAAGTTTCATTAGTGACAGGACCATATGTATTAAATAGTCCGGAGGGATTTGAATCAGGATTTGGGGACTGGTCGGTGGACGAAGGGAGCTGGGAAGTTGGAGACCCAACTAGCGGACCGGATAGTGCATTTGCTGGTCAAAACTGCGCGGCTACCAATCTGGAGGGCAATTATCAAGAACCAGCAGATAGCAGGCTAGTAAGTCCGCCGTTTGTCGTCCCTCCAGCATCGGCAAATCCCGCAGTTCAATTTTGGCATTGGTTCAGTTTTTCAGCCGCGGACTATGGGGAAGCACAGATCAGAGTTAATAACGGAAATTGGCAAGCAATTTCTTCCCAAATTGTTAATACGAGTAGCGGAATATGGACGAACTTTTATGTGTCCTTATCTGCATATGCTGATTCTATAGTTCAAATTGGATTTTACTTTCATTCGGAGAATTATTTGGGTGGAACTAGTGATGTAAGTAGTGGATGGTATATTGATGATATCAGGTTTCAGAATATTGTAGGAATTGGCGAGAATGAAATTGCCTTTCCCAACAAATTCTTTTTACACCAAAACTACCCCAACCCTTTCAACCCTGTAACTCACATTCGTTTTCAATTGGCCGAAGCATCGGATGTAAAAATAAAAATCTACAATACAATCGGGCAGGAGATAGCTGTGTTGTTAGATGAGCACAAACCGGCTGGTACCCATAGCGTGGATTTTGAAGGTGGCAATTTTAGCAGTGGGGTCTATTTCTATGAAATTCAAACTGAAGGGTTTCAGCAGGTTAAGAAGATGTTGCTGGTGCGGTAAAAACTAGACCAGAATTCCGGCCACGGGTCAATTTATACAAGAATCAAATATATCCAAACCGCCAGCGGTTTAGGGCATGAGATCATGATTATTAAAATCCTGTCACCAAATTAAAGGGGTTTATCATGAAACGTAAACTGAGTATTCTCCTGCTCTTGTGTGGTATTAGCGGATGGATTGGCTATCAATGGCTGAATTCAACCACCCATCATTCTATGCCGCCGGAGCCGGTTCCGCCCTCCTCAGCAACGGAGGATAATCCCTTTGCCAGGGTTGAATTTGAATGGATGCGGCTGCGCAATCCTCAAACCGGGGTCATTCCCCCTAATATTCGCGCCGCAGAACTGGCTTTTGCGGCCACCCTGCCCCGCCGGGAAGATCAGCCTCAGCAACCGCACTTCTCCAGGTCCGGTAATTTCACCATTCAAAATTGGGTTTCGCGGGGTCCATACAACATTAGCGGCCGCTCGCGCGCCTTTGGCGTTGACGTTGCCGATGAAAATATCCTTTTGTGTGGAGCCATTTCCGGGGGTATGTGGCGGTCGACCGACCAGGGAATTACTTGGCTGAAAACCACGGATCCTGCCCAGCTGCACAGCATTTCCTGCCTTGCGCAGGATACCCGCGCCGGCAAAACCAATATCTGGTATTATGGAACCGGTGAATATCGGGGGAACAGCGCCAGCATCCCGGCAGCGCCATACCGGGGAGACGGCATTTTTAAATCCACTGATAACGGGCTCTCCTGGGACCAACTTGCCTCCACAGCCTCCAACACCCCTCACATTTTTGATAGCATTTTTGATTATGTCTGGAATATTGCTATTGATCCTTCCAATGCCGCTGGAGATGAGGTCTATGCAGCTACTTATGGCAGTATCACTCGTTCTACCGATGGCGGCCAAACCTGGTTAACCGTTCTGGGAGGAATATCCAATAATTCCGGATATACGGATGTAGCCGTTACCCCCGGCGGAGTCGTTTATGCTACCCTGAGTAGTCCTGGATTCACTAACGGTATTTTCCGCTCCCCAGACGGCGTTAACTGGACGGATATTACCCCGGCAGGCTGGCCTTCCTCTTTCCTTCGAATCGTCATTGGTTTCGCCCCCTCTAACGAAAATGTGGTTTATCTGCTCGCCCAAACCGGCGGCGTCGGTGTCAATGATCATAGCTTCTGGAAATATACCTATATTTCCGGGAACGGAGCAGGCAGTGGCGGAACTTGGGAAAATCGTTCTGCCAATTTGCCCAATCCCAACAATACTGCTTCGGGGCGATATTTTGAATCATACAGTAGTTATTGCCAGGTTGTAGACGTTCATCCCAACAATGAGAATGTGGTTTACATCGGCGGTATTGACTTATATCGTTCTAATGACGGCTTTGCCAGCAGTTCCCAAATTACCTGGGTAGGAGGATGGCAGTACGAGAATAACTACGATCATCACGCCGACCAGCATTCCTTGTTTTTCCTACCCTCTAATCCCCACGCCATGTATTCCACACATGACGGCGGCCTGAGTTATACCGGCAACAATATGTCTAATAATGTCACCTGGACGGGATTGAATGAAGGTTTTGTAACTAGCCAGTTCTACGCACTGGCCATTGATCACTGCACTTCTGGAAATGAAATCGTGGTCGGTGGAATGCAGGACAATGGCACCTGGTTCACCAACTCCTCAAACTCTACCGATCCCTGGGTGGAATTGCAGGGTGGTGACGGGGCGTATTGCGCTATCGCAGAGAACCGCAGCTATTATTATCTTTCTTATCAAAACGGTTATATTATGCGAAGAATTGTTGATGACAATGGTAACGTTATCGAATGGACCCGGGTTGATCCGGCTGGCGGCGGCGGGTATCTTTTTATCAATCCTTTTACCCTTGATCCCAATAATACCGACATGATGTATGTAGCCGGTGGAACCACCCTTTGGCGAAATAGCGATCTAACCGCCATTCCGCCCTTTTCGGGTAATCCGGCCACCATTAACTGGACCCAATTCACTAACGCGGCGGTTACCTCAACCATAACGGCGGTGGCGGCTGCTCAAACGCCGACCAATCGAGTCTATTTTGGCACTGGCACCGGTCAGGTTTATCGTATTGATGACGCTCATATTGGCAATCCTACATCGGTTAACATTAGCGGGGTTAATTTTCCGGGCGGTGCTTATGTAAGCAATATCTCCATTGATCCCACCGATGGTGATAAAGTGATTGTTGTCTTTTCCAATTACCAGGTGCTCAGCATTTTTAAAACGGATGATAGCGGCAGTAGTTGGACGCCGGTTAGCGGCAATCTGGAAGAATATTCGAACGGTGCGGGAAATGGCCCTTCGGTGCGTTGGGTGGGTATTCTACCGCTTTCAGGGGGAACAACCGCATATTTTGCCGCAACCAGCACCGGATTATATTCTACCCAACAACTGAACGGGATGTCCACAAGCTGGGTTCAGGAAGGGGCTTATACAATTGGCAATGTCGTAGTAGATATGGTTAAAACCCGTCAATCGGACGGGCTGGTGGCGGTAGCGTCTCACGGCGGAGGTATCTACAGCAACAATGTAATTACCGGTATTGTGGAAGCATCCGATGTTCTGCCGGAAAAGTTTGCATTGAGCCAGAATTATCCCAATCCTTTTAATCCGACCACTAATATCAGATTTGGTATCTCAGATTTGGGTTTGGTAGAATTGAAGATTTACGATATTAACGGAAGGCTTGTGCGAACGCTTCTCAACGAAACCAAAGCGCCGGGCAGTTATGAAATTCAATGGGATGGAAAGGATCACGATGGAAATGAAGTCGCCAGCGGTGCTTATTTTTACCGGTTAAAAGCAGGGGATCCTTCGGCGGGCTCAGGACAGGTTTTGGTTGGGGTGAGGAAGATGATCTTACTCCGCTAGAATAGAATGATGTTTTTGAATTATGGTTCTTAAAATTTGCTGGGTTGTCTCATCTTGGCGGTTCCCAAAAAGGATCAACGCCCGGAAATGCGGGCCGGTTGGTGCCTCCTTTAAATACCTGGATGTTTATCCGGTTCGATTTGTCGAAATCGGTCACAGTAATGGTATCCAGGACTGCAGGGTTAATGACTACCGGATAGCGTTCCTTGAGTGATTCTATTTCCTTTTCCAGAACCAGATTAACCTGATGGCGGTAGGCATCTTTCTCCGCTTTGCTCCTGAAAGCCGCGAATCGTGGCTCATCATCTTTGTTGATCTTGTATTGGTTCCTGTTTTCGAGAAAGTAGCGCTTAACCTCTCCCTCATCGAGCTTTAGGTCCCTGATCAGATAGCGACGAGTCTCGTCGAAGACCCATTTGTCCCGCCACAGATTCAGTTCTCTCTGCACTTTAGGCGAGTTTTGCAGCTGTAGTCGTTTGGCATCCTGCACAAAAAAGTAATCTCTGATTGCATTCTTGACTTCCAGTTTTAGCGCATCACCAAAGTCATTCTTTTCTCTTAACTGTCTCAAAAATCGAGATTCATTAAAAAAATCTAAGAATTCCCTGGTGGAGAGGCGCCCGTCGTTGTAGTAGAAAAAAGTTGATCCCGAATTATCTTTGAGTAACATCAATGCCGGCTGGTTATTGGTTGCGTGCTTAACCTGTTGCGAAAATTGCATCCTCTCCTCCTGAGGAGTTTCCAGCCATTCCTTTATTGCATGGGCTAATAAATTGAATGCCTCTTTCTTGGTCACTACATTTTTAGATTCCATCAAATTCGCAGTGTAGTTGGCTGCTTCTTGCTGGTACTTGCTGTAAAATATTATCTGTTCGAAGGAGCTTGCCCGGTCTTTATATTCATTTTCAGTGATGCCACTGCGCCGTATGTCCAGTACCTGAAAAATAAAATATTTATAATTGATTTTTAGGGGATCGGAAATATCTCCGTACGGTAAATCCTTAATGGCGTTTAACACCTCAGCGGGCACCTCCAGATAAGTAAGATAATCAGTTTCATACATTTGTGGATCAATCTTTATTTCCGGATTGCTATGGATGATGTCATCCAGTACCTCCGCATAGCCACGCTCTCGCATATCTGCGGCAACAAGGTTGGCTTTCTCCAGCGTTGGTTCCACCCAATACCTGAACTTAAAACCCACTTTGGATTTGTTTATTTCATCCCGAATTTCTTTGGGAGTAATTTTGATTTTACTCCTAACCTCATTCTCCAGCAGCGCTTCTATCATGAGTTCATTGAGGAGCCGCCGTTCGTTATTCCTTACATACACAGACTGATCAAGATTTAATTGATACCCTTTAAGCGCCAGCAATTTTTCATTGATTATATATTCGAGATATGCTTTTTTCGGATTGGGGCCTAATTTTAAATGAGCAAAGCCCACTTCATAATTATTGCGAAACTCTTTTGCAGTAATTGACCGATCGCCAACTTTTGCAACGACCGGATCATCGGTTTGTGTGGGAGTTTTGTTTTGTTGTTGGCAGGAATGCAGAGTGAGGACAAATGCAAATCCAAAAATGGCAGCTATTCGCGATAGTCTATTGCGGATACGAAAAGGGAATGCCATTCAAATACTGCGGTTTTCTCATTACAAAAAGTTCTTTTAGGGCTTAGTCAAATGAAAGTCCGATGGAAAATCGGTGGGCGCTTTCCAGCACGCCCCAATCCGAAAATGCGTAATCAACCCGGATTCCCATTTTTCCTTTTTGATAGTAATCGATTCCTCCGCCGAGGGTAAGTCCGTTGATTGAATCCTCTTCATACAAATTCTGGTATCCTGCCCGCAGGAAGAACATTCCGGCGTAGCCGTATTCAACCCCCATATTGATGCTTTCAGTGGAATTGGAGGGATGAATTACATCAGTTGTGAGCAGAATGCTGCCCACTTGCCCAACATCGCGGCCGAAGGAAATGCCCGCACGAAAGATTTGTGGCAGCGGATAGCCGTTCGTCTCCAGATTCACCGGAACGCGATCGATATTTTGATTATCGGGATCGGGATCGACGGTTGTCTTCAGATCACGCCCATCAAACTTTAGTTTCCCGCCAAAATTACTAATGCTCATACCCAGGCGTAAACCCTCCATGGGTGTGGAGTAGAAGATACCCAGATCAATTGCGGCGGTGCTTCCGCTTAGGTGCCAGATTTGTTGGGTGATGTATTTGCCTGTCAATCCAAAACTGAAACTTTGGGTTAAAGCCGATGCAAGTGTTAGGGCTACAGAGTAATCCTTGGCGCTATATTTCTCGCCGGTACCTTCCGGTCTTGTTTCCGTGCGGACGGGTTGTTCACCATAGTCGAGCATCGTTATGCTTGCACCTAATGAAGAATTCCAAAATGGCAGGGACATAGTCACCCCGGCAAATTCAAAATTGGTATCCACAAGCCACTCATTATGCATTAATTCTACTTGAATACCCTTGTTCCACACAATGCCAGCCGGATTGTAATACAGAGCAGTGGGGTCGTTGGCAACGGCAACGTATGAGCCCCCAAGTCCGCTGGCTCGGGCTCCTACACTGATTTCCAAAAATGAAGCGGCATTTGTACCGGAATTGGTCACCTCTGTTTGAAAAGTTGAACCGCTGCCGTCACCTTTAACAGCTTGAGCTGCCAGATTTCCGTGTATCAGAAAAAGCAAAAGACATGCGATGATAATAAATAGATTTTTCATTTTCAGACCTTTTTGGTTATATCCGAATTTTCAACGTTCAATATGCTTCCTTATTTAACGACGGCGAATTTACCGGTTTTGACACCAATTCCGGCTGCCTCAACAGCATAAAAATACATGCCGCTTGCTATTTCCAGACCATCCTTGGTTCGCAGATTCCAGCTTGCCCGGCGATTCTCTTCGGTGGCTTGATGAATTATTTTTTGCACGAATCGTCCCGACGATGTAAATATTCTGATGGTACATTTCATCGGAAGATTGACAAAGTCGATTCGTCTTTCACCTCGACCTTCTTCGGGATTAAACACCTTTCTCTCCAGGCGGTTAACAGCGATATAGGGATCCGGTACAACATAGATATTCTCCAATTCATCCTTGGCTCTTTGGTTGCTGATGGAATTTCCGCTAACCGTAAACTCAAAGGCATCGTGCCGGTCGAAGGTCTTACGCGTCAGTATTTTTAAGACGTCACCTTTCTGGGGTGGCACCCGCAAGGATGAGTCTATGCCAACAGGATAATCGAATTCAAACTCCCACAGTGCATTGCTAATATTTCGCGGATCCACTATCGATATCACGTCACGTTCATTTAGGATTGTATCTTTGTGCGAGGGTGGAAAATCTCTGAAAATAAAATTCGGGACTTTAAAAGTACTATCAGGATCGGTAATGTCCCAAATCTGAAAATTTGTAACCCAGGGTACGTTTAGAGATGTATCCGCACCTATGTCCATAATCCGGACCTCAAAATCTCGTTGAACAAGCTTTCTGTCCCCGGGAGTAATCCTGTCATCGAGTAATTTAAGTGGCGAGGTGCCGGATTCCCAGAAGGCCGTATCAAGGTCAGTCGTATCATTGTGCAGAACCAGGCGGAAGCCCTCAAAGATATATTTCTCATCATAATCATTATTGGCAGGTTTATCGAATATTCCAAGGGTAGTAGCATCAGTTAGAGATTTTAGAGTCATTTGATCCATGGTCCCGGTATAAAGCGTGGAGTCATACTGCACATCTTCGCCATTATCATGAAACTCTACCCGATATGAATGATTTGTCAGTACCTCAAGAGGGTTATAGAATTGAATTTCAATACTGCCGGTTCCAAATCCAGATACATGATCAATACCTTGACCCCCCAAATAAGGATCTATCCAGCCGGCACTCATTTCCGTAGGAATAACCCGCGCGGTATTTCGGTCAAAGGCAATTGGCCGGCCAAGCGGATCAATCTGTATGTTCACCGGCGACTCGGTTGGGGCAATCGGGTTAAGATTTTGTTTTGTTGAAATTGAATCATCATAGAATGAGGGATGATAGCCCTGGTCCAGAGAAGCAACCGCATAATAGTATGTACGGCCGTTGACCACATCTTCGTCAATAAAATTGTGGCGAAGCCCTGAGTCCGTACCCATGTTATAGGTAACACCAAGGTCACTGCTACCGCCCAATTCGCTGCCAAGACGCACCGGATGTAATCCTTTTAAACCATTGTCGAGATCAAAAATAGCCAGGGGTTTGAATAATAGCGGATTACCAAATGCATCGGTAATTGTTTTAATCTCTTCAAACGTCGGATCAGTGCTTTTGTAAATGTAGTAAGCCTCAAAGTCTTTGCCATAGATGGGGTCAGTAGAACGTTCAGCGATGTCGTCCCATTTCAAATAGACTTTTTTATCACCGCCCATTGCTGTAAGTGTGGGCTGCAATGGAGCTTTAGCGAAGTTGTAGTCATTATCATAGATTACCTGGATGGTACGCTTATTCCTTAAAATATCGTCAATGTCATTTCCAAAGGCCAACGCAATGGCATAGCGATGAGCTGCTCCTTTTGGAATACCATTTGACGAGTCGTTCTTAAACTCCACAAAACCGCTGCCATAAGTAAAAGCGACATCAGTTTGCCAGTCACTTGTGTAGTCAAAGGTACCCGGCTGCAATTGCTCATCCCAATAGGTTTGATCATCATCCATCCAGCCACTATGGGGCTTAAAATATGCAGAAGTTAAACCAACCTGGTCGGATTCATCATTATCGGTGGTCTCAAAATTCGGTTCGCCCAGATCGGCGACACTGTTGGCCTCTGTTCCATCAGGATCCGGACCGCCATACTCGAAATCTTCCGGTCCAAGACCATCTGATCCCTTATCATCATGAAGAGGCTCGATATCAAGAGTCCCATTACTATTTAAATCTTCTCCTGGGTCCAGAATGAGGTTATAATTAGCGTCTTCATTATCAAAGACCCCATTGCCGTTGGTGTCTTCCCAGGGTGTCCAATCTCCGTCATCGTCAATACCATTGGATTGGCTTTCATCAGTCATTCCATCCTGGTCATTGTCGATACCATCAAAAGAGAGACCAGGGCTCTCAAGGAAGGCAAATCCGAAATATCCAATTGGCAGGCCTGTCTCAAGGTCCCTGCCTCCTT
>Ga0209536_100002429_pt1 | contig 30358 bp, 32 predicted proteins | sample DeeMarSeWOR28_12_FD_187461 | JGI IMG/M metagenome (GOLD analysis project Ga0209536, IMG submission 187461) | Marine sediment microbial communities from White Oak River estuary, North Carolina - WOR-2-8_12 (SPAdes) (version 2) | ecosystem: Environmental > Aquatic > Marine > Intertidal zone >...
CCGTGGCTCTGAAGCTCTGAGGTTCTGTAGTTCTGACTTCCGTCCTCCGACCTCTGTCTTCTGACATCTGTCTTTTTCTGCGGCAACTTTGAACTTGGAATTTGGAACATGGAATTCGCTGAAAGCGGCACTTGGAACATGGAACTTTGAATTTTGAATTCCGCCCCAGGCGGCACTTTGAATTCCGCCTTCGGCGGCACCAAACGATTGGGATCGGCCGCCTCGCTTCGCTCGTTTGCGAAGAATACCTCGGCCAATCGCGCCCAGTAGATCGCACCGAGGCACATGAGACAGGGCTCGCTGGAGGCGTACAGGATGCAACCCTCCAGCCGGTGGGTATCGAGAGTCTCGCACGCCTCGCGAATCGCCAGGATTTCGGCATGGGCCGTCGGATCCCGCATTTCGGTCACCCGGTTACGCCCCGCGCCGACGACCTTCCCGGCCTGCACTACGATCGCGCCGAACGGCCCGCCGCCTGCCTGCACGCTCTCGCCGGCCAGCCGGATCGAATGCCGGAGCCCGTCCTCCGGCTTCACGACAGACTTCCTCCGCCATCGGTCGGGCGCGCCTCGGCTTCCGACGGGACCGCGGCGACCGCATCCCCGGACAACGGGGGGAGTACGACGGGCGGCAGCAGATCGGCGAACGCGCGCCCGTAGATTTCCCACACGGAGATGAACAGCGCCGCCACCACCGGGCCGATGATGAATCCGACCGCACCGAAGTAGAACAACCCGCCCAACGTGCTGATCAGAACCAGCAGGTCCGGCATCTTGGTGTCCCGGCCCACGAGCGCCGGTCGGAGGAAGTTGTCAACCGTGCCGACCACGACCGCGCACCAGATGCCGAGCGCGAGCGCGGTCGCGGTGCGGCCGATCACGAACAGATAGGCCACCGCGGGAATCCAGACGAGGCCCGTACCGACGGCGGGGATGATGGACAGAACGGCCATCACGGTGCCCCAGAAGGCTGCGCCGTCGATCCCGGCGACCGCGAAGGCGACGCCCGCCAGCGTGCCCTGTATGATTCCGATGACCAGGGAGCCCTTCAGGGTCGCCCGGGTCACGGACAGGAACTTCTGCACCATGAGCGTCTCGTCACCCGGCTCGAGCGGAATGTAGTAGAGGATCCGCTCCAGCACGGCCCGGCCGTGGATGAGGAAGTAGAAGAAGGCATAGATCATCACGAACAGGCTGAGCAGAAAGCTGGCCGTCCCCCTCGTGGCGGCGGCAACGCTGTTCACCAGAAAACTCCCCACCGACCCGGCCAGCTCGCTGACCTTGGTCATCACCTGGTGCTGGTAGGGCTGGAGCCATTCCAGTCTCGGGTTGTTCCACAGCAGCTCATCGAGTCTGTCGGGCTGCTGAATCTGACGCTCGATCCACGGACCCACCGACTGCGTGACGTCGATGGCCTGGGCCACGACGATTCCCAGAAACGCCGAGAGCGGTATCAAGACCACCAGCAACAGGATGACCACCGTGACCAGGGCCGCCGCGGAGGTTCTGCCACCGAACCAGCGGGAGAGCTTCCGATACAGGGGGTGAAACATCCCCGCGAATATCGCGGCGAGAAGGAGTGCTACGGCCATCCGCCGGATCATCCCGAAGAAGATGATGCTGATCCCGATGGCCAGCAGAAGGATGAACTGCCGACCGAAGCGTTCCCGGCGAAAATCTTCCAGGTTCATCGCGCCCCCTGCGACCGAAGTCGGTGACCCGCGGCTGGCCGCGGGAGACCGAACCCCGAGGCTCGTGGTTCCTGTCCCATCGGCTGTCGGGCCGAGCGACAAGCAGAAAGTAGGCAGGCAAACTGTGACACGGGAGTCGGTCGGCGAAAGAACTGCCGTCGCACGGCCACGGAATCGTCGGATTGTCCGCCCCGGCCACCCTTGGTATGATCGTTCGGCCGAGTCCGCCGCGCGCGGGCCCGAGGCAGCGACGCCTGCCTGCGAGAATTCCCCGGAAACCGGAGGTCCGATGGATCCAGCGACGGGTCAGCCGCGAGACACGTGGGGCTCCAAGCTCGCATTCATCCTCGCGGCGGCCGGCAGCGCCATCGGACTGGGGAACATCTGGGGTTTCCCCACCGTCGCCGGACAGAACGGCGGGGCGGCCTTCCTGCTGATCTATCTCGTGGCCGTCGCCTTCATCGGCGCCCCGGTAATGCTCGCCGAGCTGATCGTCGGCCGTCGCACCGGTAAGAACCCCGTAGGTGCCTTCAAAGCTCTGGCTCCGAACACCGCCTGGGTCATGGTCGGCGGACTCGGCGTCATCACGGGAATCGCGATCCTCAGCTTCTATTCGGTGATCGCGGGCTGGACGCTGTCCTATGTCTTCAAGACGGCGGCGGGGACTTTCGGTCCGGACGCGGACACCGCGGCCATCTTCACGCAGGTGGCCGGCAATCCCTGGTCGGCCATCGGGTGGCACCTGGCCTTCATGGCGCTGACGATCTATGTCGTACTCGGTGGTGTGCGGGACGGAATCGAGCGGTGGACGAAAGTCCTGATGCCCGTCCTGTTCGTGCTCCTCCTGCTGCTGGCCGTTCGGGCGGTCACCCTGTCAGGCGCGGGCGCGGGATTGGAGTTCTACTTCAAGCCCGACTTCAGCAAGGTAACGGGCACGGTGGTTCTCGAGGCGATCGGGCAGGCGTTCTTCAGCCTCAGCCTCGGCATGGGCGCGATGATCACCTACGGCTCATATGTCTCGAAGCGCGACGACCTGGTCTCCTCCGCCGCCTGGGTCACCGGATTCGACACTACGATCGCAATCCTGGCCGGGCTGATCATCTTCCCGACCCTGTTCCATGCCGGCCTGGAGCCGGGAGTAGGGGGACCGGGAATGGTGTTCGTGGTCCTCACCTCTCTCCTGTCATCGATACCTCCGGCTCCCGTGGGGGGGATCGTGTTCGGTACGGGCTTTTTCGTTCTTCTGGGGATCGCGGCGCTCACGTCCAGCGTCTCCCTCCTCGAGGTCGCGACATCGTGGGCCGTGGACGAGAGGAAGTGGTCGAGAAAACGGGCGGCGCTGTCGCTGGGCGGCCTCGCGTTCCTGATCGGGGTGCCGAGCGCCCTGGCGAACGGAGCGGTGCCGTGGCTCACGAACCTGCCGGTGGTGGGGACGGACTTTCTGTCGTTCCTGTTCAAGATCTTCGGTCAGTACTCGCTGGTCATCGGAGCACTGCTCATCAGCCTGTTCGTAGGCTGGGTGTGGGGTGTCCGGGCGGCGGGGGAGGAAGTGCGGGCGAACGATGGCAAATTCCCGCTCGGCAGGCTGTGGTCGGTTCTGATTCGGTTCGTCTGCCCGCTGGCCATTACCGCGATCCTGATCAACCTCGTGTGGGGGCTGTTCGGCGGCTGACCCGGCCAGTGAGTCGTTGCCCGTGCGCTCCGGTCAGCCGATCTGCTCGGGCGGCATGATCGAATCGCTGATCCCGGCGATCGCCGAGAAAGTCCGACGGGCGCTTCGAATCACGGCGTCGGACTCCTCGGGCGTCAACTCCGTGGCGTCGGCGCTGCGCTTGAAAGACGCCCACATCTCGGGCTGCCGCTCGCCGTAGGGATCCATGTAGGACAGACCGTCACCGGATTCCAGACCGAGCGAACGCTCCAGGACTCTGGCGAGGAACTTCCCGCCGTTCGTGCTTCCTTCCAGCACGTAGAGCGGACCGAGCAACGAGATCGGATTCTCGGTGGCCAGCTCACGGACGTCAGCGATAAAGGCCTCGGCAGGAGGCAGGACCGGCACTCCGGCCGGGTCGATGCCGAAGGCGGCGAGGTCACGGTCGAGGTCCGGAACGCGGCGACGTTCGTCCGTGAACAGTTCCGCGAGACCGGCGCTCGATCCCGCCACGCCGTCCAGCGCATCCTCCAGAGCCGCATGCACGTGACGCAACTGCGCGAGGTACATCGCATACGAGCCCCTCGGCAGAGTGCCCCGGGCCATCGAGCGCTGCAACGGGCGCGACTCGGCTTCCTTGTGCAGGTCGCGCGTCGTCTCCCGCAGCCGCTCCATGATGCCGGTCGTGGATGCCATGCTCGCCCCATCGTCGAAATGGTTGAGATCCGTTCTCAATGACCTGACGAGTATAGGAAGCCCGGGAGGGTCCGTCAAAAAAACCGGGCGCCGCCTCGAACGGGGCGCCCGGCTCTGTGCGTCAGTCCTGAACGACGGGAATCAGAAGTCGAAATTCACGAACGGGAAGATCGGCAGACCGAAAATGTCGCCTCCGTTCGCGATGATGTTGATGATTCCGAGCTGGAGCCCCTGGAGGTCCTTCGTGTAGTTCACGAGCGCGATCTGCAGGCCTCCGAAGCTCTCCGCTCCGTTGAAGAAGGAGGCGAGCTGCACTCCTTCTCCACCTACCGTGTAGTTACCGAGCCCGGCCAGCTGGACGCCGGCGAGGTCACCGGTGTTGTACGAACCCGCCCACCCCCACTGGACCCCGGTGAAGTCGTTGCCGAGTCCCACGAGCGAAAACTGAAACCCCTCGTTCTTGCCTGACGTCTTCAGAACCAGTCCGAGGTCGATGTAGCTCACGTCCTCGTTGGCGCAATAGATCAGGCAGAGCCGCAACGTACCGACGGACTGGTCCTGCGGAACGATCTGGAGCGGAGTGACGAGGCCGAGCTGGACGGGTTTGGTCTGGGCTTCCACCGTAGCAGGCAGTACCGCTGCAGTTGAGAAGGCGAGTGCAATGAGCAGACTGAGCTTCTTCACGGCTTCCTCCGCGATCGAGGTGGCCCGGTGATACGGCCTGGGGCTTGGATCATGATTGAGCGGCTGTGAAACATTGGATCCGGCGGGCACTGCCGTCAAGCGCTCCCCGGGTCCTGCCGACGACCGTCCCGTACATCGTCCTGCTGTCGGTCTGCCCCCCCGCGCTCGACCTCGCCCGGCGAGACCTCGAGAGCTGCCCCGGCGGAGTCGTCCACGACTCCGGGCTCGCGCGGGGACTCGGTGGCGGATGGCGTGTCCGGCTCCCGGTCCGCTGTCGCTCCGGTCGGCGCCGGCGCCTGTCTGCGCTCGATCTCGACGGGCGCGGCCACGTCTTCATCCCGGGCAGGGACCGATCTGCGGGTCACCCCACCTTTCTGTACCCGGCGCACCGAGGGATCCTCGACGAACGGCGCATACTCCCGAACCGCGAGCACTACGGAGTCACCGGGCTCGATCAGCAGATCCATCTCCGGGATCTCGTGCGTATAGGTCACCAGCACGGCGCCGGCATCGCCGTCGATCGTGAGCAGAAGGCGATCGGCCTCCCGCGACTTCGCTTCCACGACGCCGGCGATCTCCACGTTCTCGCCCTTGAACATGTCGGGCAGGTACGGTCGGAGCAGGTCCGGCAGGAAGATGGCCCCGAGCACACCCAGTACCAGGCCGCTCACGAACCACCACAGCCACCGGCTCTTCCTGCCTGACGCCTCGCCACCCGCCCGCGCAGAGCTCTCCATCGTTCCGCCTCTCGTTGCTGCGCGTCAGCCGAGGACGCGCTTCAAGTATGCCTTGAGCCGTTCCCAGGCATCCCGTGCCGGTTCCGCCGCCACGGCGGGGTCACGGTCCACCCAGAGCCAGAACCCGTGCTCGACATCGTCATAAATATGCAGATCGTTCTCGATTCCCGCTTGCCGGAGCGCATCGGCGAACCGTTCGACTTCCTCCGGCGGAATACCGCGATCCATCTCGGCGAAGGTACCGTAGATCGGGTGGTCGATCCGCGCGAGCAGTTCGGGATCCTGAACCAGTCGACCGTAGAAAATCGCCGTACCGTCGTGATTCTCACCGCCGATCGCGTAGCTGAGCGCCACCCCGCCCCCGAAGCACCAGCCCATCGTGGCGATCCGGCCGGTGACGTCCGGACGCGCCCTGAGGAACCGGGCCGCAGCGTCGAGATTGGCGATGATCCGCTCCGGAGCGGCTTGCGCCTCCTGCATCAGCGCCACGTTCTCGTCCCGGTTGCTGCCGGTACGGCCCCCGTAGAGGTCCGCCGCCAGAGCTACGTATCCCTCCTCGGCCATCACGTCCGCGACCTGCCTCACCCGATCCACCAGCCCGTTCCATTCGTGAATCAGAATCACGGCCGGGAACGGGCCCTCGCCGTCCGGAACCGCCAGATATCCGCGGGTGGCAGGCTCGGAATCGAAGTAGGAGACCGGAGACCCGGCCGGCGGCCCCGCTTCGCCGAGCAGTGCGGGCGGCAGGGTCGATTCCTGGGCTCGGGCATCCGAATCGAAACCGGGGGCCAGCAGCCCTGCCAATACAGTCGCGATGATCCATCCCGCATTCAGACTTCGCCTCGTCCGCATCCGCGAACTCCTTTTCCTCTGTCGGCAAACGCAACCCCGGCTGACCGGGGCGAATGCCGACGACGATAGATGAGACGCGAATCACACGCTACCTGCGGGGCTTGGCAACCGCCGCATGTGCGGGCCACCTTGTCGGGTCCACGAGTCGACATACGATGTTCGGGCGGGCGCGGATTCGGCGGCCGACCCGGGAACCTTCTGACCGACGAGGATTCATGTCCGACCCGGCGCCCAGAGCAGACGAAGCACCTGCGCCCAGAGACTTTCTGCGTTCGAAGATCGACGAGGACATCCGAACAGGGAAATACGGGGGCCGCGTGGCCACGAGATTCCCGCCCGAGCCGAACGGATACCTGCACATCGGGCACGCGAAGTCCATCTGTCTGAATTTCGGGGTCGCGGAGGAGTACGGTGGAACCTGCAATCTCCGCTACGACGACACCAACCCCGATACAGCGACCCAGGAGTTCGTCGACTCGATACAGGCGGACATCCGGTGGCTGGGGTTCGACTGGGAGGACCGGCTGTATTTCGCTTCGGATTACTTCGAGCGCTTCTACGAGTGGGCGGAACAGCTGGTCCGGGACGGTCTGGCCTACGTGGATTCGTCGAGCGAGGAGGAGATCCGGGAACTTCGAGGTACGGTGACTGAAGCGGGTCGCCCCGGCCCCTACCGGGACCGGACGCCCGCCGAGAACCTGGACCTGCTGCGTCGCATGAGATCCGGTGAGTTCCCCAACGGCGCCCACGTGCTTCGCGCGAAGATCGACATGGCGCACCCCAACATGGTGATGCGGGATCCGCTCCTGCTGCGGATCCGGCATTCCCGCCACTATCGGCGTGGCGATGACTGGTGCCTGTACCCGATGTACGATTACGCCCACTGCCTCGAAGACGCGATCGAGGACATCACCCACTCCTTCTGTACTCTGGAGTTCCGCAACAACCGGGAGATCTACGACTGGGTGCTGGACGCCGTGGGGATCGAGAAGCCGCGAACCGAGCAGACGGAGTTCGCGCGGCTCGAGATGGACTACACCGTGCTCAGCAAGCGCCGACTGATTCGACTGGTGAACGAGGGGCACGTGGCGGGCTGGGACGATCCGCGCATGCCGACGATCGCGGGCATCCGCCGCCGCGGCGTGACGCCCGAAGCGGTGCGGGCGCTGTGCGACAAGGTCGGCGTGGCCGACGTGAGAAGCCGCACCGACTACGCCCTGTTCGAATATGCCATTCGGGACGATCTGAACTGGAGATCGCCGAGACGTCTGGGCGTCCTGGATCCCCTGAGGCTGGTGATCACGGATTATCCGGAGGACCGGGAGGAGTGGATCGATGCTCCTTCCTTTCCACGTGATGTAGGGAAGGAAGGCTCGCGTCCGATGCCCTTCTCTCGCGAGCTGTGGATCGAACGGTCGGACTTCATGGAAGACCCGCCGCGCAAGTTCCACCGGCTGGCACCGGGGCGTGAGGTGCGACTTCGCCATGCCTACGTGATCCGCTGCGAGGAGGTGGTCAAGGATCCCGACACGGGCGAGGTGATCGAGCTGCGATGCTCGCATGACGCGTCCACGATGAACGCGAACCCGGCGGATGGGCGCAGAATCCGGGGCACGATTCACTGGGTCTCGGCATCGCACGCCCTGCCCGCGGAAGTGAGGCTGTACGATCGACTGTTCTCGGTGCCCGACCCGGACGAGGGGCTGAAAGAGGACGAGGACTTCACCCGGAACCTGAATCCGGACTCACTGGTGGTGATCAACCCGGCATGGGTCGAGCCGTCGCTGGGCGAGGATCCGCCGGGAAGCCGGTACCAGTTCGAACGGCTCGGCTATTTCGTCAGCGATGCGGTGGACTCGGCACCCGGTGCCCTGGTGTTCAACCGGACCGTCACCTTGCGGGACAGCTGGGCCAGGATCGCGGCGAAAGGCGACTGATCAGCCTCCGACTATTCGCAGCCCAGTTCGAAACGGGTGCTGACCGTATCCGCTTCCAGCACGGTGACCGTGCGCGGATTGTCTCCGGCGACGACACAGTTCAGCGGCACTTCTCGCAGCCGGACGAGATGGGGGACGGCCGACAGGTTCGGGAACAGGACCCGTTCGCCGGCGAGTATCGACGAAGCCTGCACGCCGCCGTCGATCGTCACCAGGACATTACGGACCGGGGCGTTGCCGGCCGCGACGACGACCTCGACCTCCAGCGCCCCGACTTCCTGTCGGCCGGCCGCACGAATGAACCCGCGTGGGGCCTGCACCCCGGAGTTGATCCGATCTTCGTACACCCACGTGCCGGGCACATTGGGGACGAAGCGGTAGCGATCGCTGTTCCGCAGAGTATCACTGCGGATCACGACGCCGCCCGACGGCTCGTCCACGGAGCGAAGCAGGTGGCTCTGCACGTCCCGGTTGAGCCACTCCACGGTATCGCCGGCCACCACGTAGAGCGTATCGCCTCCCAGCGGTCCGACAAATCGGTCAGCCAGGATCTGGACCTGGTGAGCGGAGACGACGAGATCGAACGCAGCGTCGAATTCGCTCGATCCCGCCACGTACGCATCCACTTCAATCGGGCCCAGCACGGCACCGGCGGTCACCAGCACTTCGGATTGGCCGAGGGGTCCGGTAGTGTCGACGGTGCTGGACAGTGTGGCGACCCCCCGCTGCAGTTCCCAACGAACGACGATGCCGGGAACGGCGAACCCGCGTCGGTCCAGCGCGAGCACCCTGAGGGGCTGGCGGAATACTTCCAGAGTGCTGCCCGTCTGCTGCTGGCCGCTGAGAACTTCGAACATGGCCACCAGCGAGTCCGGGTCCCCGTTGCTGCCGCCCCCGCCTCCGGCCCCCAGCAGCGGATCGTTGTCCGTATCGCATGCCGCCGGCAGCAGGGCGAGCACCGCCGCGAGCAGCAGCGGATTGGCGAAGCCCCGCCCGCGGGGCCGACCGGTGCCGGATCTCAGCTGTCTCTTCCGACGTGGCGAACTGCATGATCGTACGCATGCACTGCCAGTCCTTCGGCGAACCGCAATGCAAGCCGTGCCGCGTATCCGACCATGCGATCGAACCCGCGTCCCCAGGCAAGGAAGACCGGGCGGCCGACGACGAAGGCGATCGTCGCGCCCGTAATCAGCAGAAAGAGCGCAGGCAACGCCCACGCGGCGGCGATGAGGGGCACACCGATCAGCGACAGCATTCGTACCTCCTTGCGGCGTCGGCTGACGTCCGGCAGCTACCGGACACCGCGGTAAAATAGCCGGAGAGGGGCGCGGCTGCGAATCCGCGCCCCCGGGTCCCGGGGGCACCTCGGCTGCTCCTGGTGTATGCTACGGTGATCGTGCATGCACCGGACCCCGGTCCGGTAAGGCGGGGGCCAAATGCGAGGGGGAGCCGGTTGACCTGGCCACAGTTGAGAGCATTGCTCGTCCTGCTCGTGCTGGGCGTCGCGCTGGGCGCGTTCCTGATGTACGGGCTGACCCGTGAGCCGGACGTCGACGGACTCTGGGCAACGGCCGACTGCGGCGGCCTGCTCAGCGACCTTCTGCCCCGGAACGACCCGCTGGCGGTGGAGATCGGCCCCGAGATTCTGACGATATTCGGAAAGCGGAGCGACCGGAGCTTCCGGCTGCTGGAGACCCGGCGCACGGAACTGGATGCATGGCTGATCTTCGTGATCGACGAAACGGGCGAGACTCTGGACTGGCGACTCGAACCGGGGAATCTGCTGGAGTACGACGGCGGCGAGTGTCGGGTCACCAGAATCGACTGGCCCACCGCCTGTGAAGCGATCTTCGCGGCGCGGGCAGCGCGTGGCGGACCCGCTCCGCCGGCCCGCTGCAACCCGGTCCCGGAGGAATCGGCCGGCGGCTGATCAGGGGCGTGGCAGCAGCGACGGACCTTCGCTTCGGAGCGCTTCCGCCAGTACCTCGGCGAACCGATCCACCGCCTCGCTGAGCGCCGCCACTTCTGCATCCACGCCGCTGCCGGTCGCCCGTGACGTCACGACGGAGCGTGCGCCCAGGTCCGTCGGCTGTCTCTCGGGATCCAGGACTCGCCACGTGACATCGAGGACTGCCTCGCCGCTGGCGTCCGTCTCGAACCGGTGCACGTCGCCGGTCACGATCCACTGGGTGAGCGTGGTCGCGCGCCAGGGGTGCGAGTAGACGTCCACGTTCGGCAGCCGGGCGTCCAGGTTTTCGGCGAGGACCCGCTCGAAGCCCTCATCGATCGACTCCGCCCAGCGGGCCGCTTCCACGGGATTGACCTCGTTCGGACCGACCCTTCGCACGAACTGTGACCGATCCAGGTAGCCGGGAATCGCGAACGGACCGATCCCGACGTTTACCCCGCCTCTTCTCTCGACCACGACATCGGTCTGCGGCTGCTCTTCGCGCGCGGACAGCAGGTAGAACCGGGTAGGGTCAGTCTGCGGACCGAACGAGCAGGCGCCGAGCGCCAGCAGGCCGCCCGTCACGAGCAGCGTGGCGAGTCCTGAACGCGCGTCAAGCCAGGTCATTGGTCGTTCTCCCCATAGTCCTTGCCGCGGAGGAGGGCGCTCGGATTCCGGTCCAGTGTTTCGGACAGGGAACGGAACGCCCGGGCAGCCGCGCCGATCTCGTACAGTGCCTCGTTGAGGCGCGTGGCCGTGACGCCCTCGGATTCCAGAAGCACTCTCGTCTGTCGCAGAGTCTGCTCGAGCGAATGCATCGCCGAGTCCGCCCGCTCGACCGTCCGCAGCACCTCCTCGCCGACCGGACCGACCACCGAATCCGCGCTGGCCATCAGGCGGGATATCGACTGCAGAGCCTGCTGGGCGCTCGCCAGTGTAGTCGGTAGCTGCTCGGCAGCGCCCGTCAGACCCGGATTGGTCACCAGCGCCTCGACCCCGGTGATCGTATTCGTCAGCGATCCGATCAGAGAATCGGCGTCGAGCGCCGCCAGCTTCGCGATGAGCTGACTGATCGAGCCCTGGAGCTCCGCGAGTCCCGTGGCTGCGGTGGGGATCTCGCGATAGTCCCCGTACGCGACCCCCTCGAGTCGGTAGTCCGTGTCGGGAAACAGTTCCAGTCCGATGAACTTCTTGCCCGTCACGAAGCTCTCCTGCTTCAACGTCGCTCGCAGCCCTGCATCGATCAGCGTGTCGATCAGGGCCTCCGTCACGTCGCCCGTACCGCCGTGCTTGATCAACAGGTCGTCGTCGATCTCCCACAGTACCGGAACCCGGAAGTCTTCGGCCACCCTCGTCTGGCCGGGAATCGCCAGGCGAATCTCCCGCACCTGGCCGATCGTCACTCCCCGCAGCTTCACGGGCGCGCCGGGATCCAGGCCTGCCACCGATCCATCGAAATAGGAAACGAACGGGTACGTCCTGCTGAACAGACTGCCCGAGCCGAGCACCGCGACGGCAGCCAGAAGCAGGACGATCGCGCCGATCACGAAAAGACCGATGGAGCGTGGGCTCGCCTTAGCCATTCTCCCCCTCCCCCCGCGTCATGAAGTTGCGGACGGTCGGATTTTCACAGTTGTCGCGCAACCATACCGGCGGGCCGCTCGCGATCATCGTGCGCGTCTCCGCGTCGAGGAAGATGCTGTCAGTGCCGATCGCATAAATGCTGGGCAGTTCGTGTGTCACCATCACCACCGTCGTATCCATGCTGTCCCGCAGTTCGAGGATCAGATCGTCCAGCCGCTTCGAGCTGATCGGGTCGAGTCCGGCCGATGGCTCGTCGATGCACAGGATCTCCGGATCCAGGGCGATGGCCCGAGCGAGACCCGCCCGTTTCTGCATTCCCCCGCTCACTTCCGATGGATAGTAGTCTTCGAATCCCCGGAGGCCCACCATCGCCATTTTCAACGCCGCGATCTCGCGGATCTCGGCCGGCCTGAGATCGGTGTATTCCTCGAGCGGCAACGAGATGTTTTCGGCCAGAGTCATCGAGCTCCACAGTGCGCCGCTCTGGTACAGGACCCCGAAGCGGCGCATGATCGACTCGCGCGCCTCCGGTTCGAGACCGCTGATCTGCCTGCCATCGAGCAGCACGCTGCCCGCCGCGGGCTCGAGCAGGCCGAGAATGTGCCTCAAGAGCGTGCTCTTTCCGCAGCCGCTGCCGCCCATGATCACGAAAACGGACCCGCGCGGAATCGAGAAGCTGAGGTCGCGTTGCAGGACGAAGTCACCGAACGCCATGGTCAGATCGCACACTTCGATGTGGGCGCGGTCTCCGGCCACCATGGTCGGCGCGTGACAGGAAGTCGTCATCGCTCAGATTCCGAGAACGTAGAACACCCAGGCGAACACGCCCGCGGCGCTGATGATGGCGACGATCGACGAGACGACGGCGGCCGTCGCCGCGTCACCCACGGCGGAGGCGCTTCCGCCGCAACGCATCCCCTCCCGGCAGCCCGACAGTGCGATCAGAATCCCGTACACGAGGGCCTTGAACAGGCCTCCTGCGATGTCGCCGATCGAAAGCGCGCCCGCTGTCTGGTTCCAGTACGTGGTCAGCGACAGGTCGAGCATCGTCGTGGCGACGAGCGCCCCCCCGGCGATTCCCATCAGGATCGCGTACAGCGTGAGAAGCGGCATCATCGTCGACAGGGCCAGGACCCGGGGGGCCACCAGGAAGTCCACGGGCGAAATGCCGAGCGTGACCAGCGCATCCGTCTCCTGGTTCACCTTCATGCTGCCCAGCTGGGCGGCATAGGCGGCGCCGCTGCGGCCCGCCATCACGATCGCCGTCATCAGCGCACCCATGTCCCGGGCCATGGCGATCCCCACCAGGTTCGCCACGAAGATCGTCGCCCCGAACTGCTGAAGCTGGACGGCTCCCACGAACGCCAGAATCGCTCCGAGCAGGAAGGAAACGAGCGATACGATCCCCAGCGCTCCCGCACCGGCCTGCTGGACGAGCAGCCACAGGTCGCGCTTGCGATACCGACCCCGTCCCATCGCGAATCTGCCGAGCGAGCGCGTCGTCTCCCCCAGGAAGACGACGGCCCGGTCCGCCTCGGACACCGCGTCCAGCGTGGCCTCACCGATTCGTTCGACCGCCGGGGGCCGCTCGGTGGATCGGCGGGCGTCCTCTCGCGACGGCGAAGACTCGGCGAGAGACAGCAGCCGGCGGGCGCCCTCGGGGAGACCCGAATGATCGACCTCGACGCCGCGGTCGGCGGCAATGGCCTCCAGTCGCTGCACCAACGCGAGGAATCCCGAATCCCAGGTCTCGAGATCCGTCGTGTCGTACCCGAGAACGTCACCGCTTCCCAGGGCAGCGACGGCGGTCCGGACCCCGCCGTATTCGGGCATCTCCGCCTCGATGTCCCACGTGCCCGCGGCCCGCAGAGTCAGACCGTCGGGACGGCCGACCGCCTCGATGACGGGTTTCTTCAAGAACCGTTCTCCGTCGCCGCCGGGGAATCGGGAACCAGGGTCAGGAACAGGTCCGCCGTGAAGGACTCCACTTCATGCACCGCTTCGCCCGTACCGCCGGTCCCGCGCCGCCCGGAGATCCTGCCGAACCACGCGGCCGTCCGGGCACGCTCTCCCGACGATTCCGACATCATGATGTGCGCGGGAATGGTGCCCGTGCCCGAACTGTCGGCACGGAAGCGCATCGCCGACTCCACGACCGGTTCGAGCGGGTGCCGCGCCAGCACTCCCCGTTCGTCGACCAGGGAGAGCACCGCCGTATCCTCGTCCCATTCCAGCCAGTACGCCCTGCCTGCGATCCATACGCTGTCGGAGGCGGCGTTCCAGTCGCGAATCGCGTAATCGTACCCACCGATTTCGATCGGTGCCCGACCCTCGCCCACGTAGAAGCTGAAGGTGGATTCACTGACACCGGCCCAGCGGTCCACGTATTCGACGCCCATCGCGGCGACGATCCTCGCCGCCTCGGAATCCGCTTCCACCCGGGCCGCCGGTTCGGCATCGATCCCGTCATCTCCGATCCCGGCCAGCCCCCCGTCGAACCACGGGTCCAGCGCTTCGACCCCGTGGGTCTGCGCAAGGTAGCGGACCACGGCGCTGATCTCCCTGCGGTCCGCGAACGACACCTCGGCGGAGGGAGGCTGCAGCCGACCATCCGCGAGCAGTCCGTTGGCTTCCAGGATACCCTCGAGCCGCGCCACCTGACTTCGCTCGGAGACCGCGAACGCCCCCCACGGACCGGCGATCGTCAGAAACGCCAGAAGGCCGAGCGTCGCCGGAATCACCTTGATCGACCCGCGGCGTCGGATCACGTAGAACAGGGCGATCCCGGCGAGCCACAACGAGAGAACGACCAGGTAGTAGCGTCTCTCGGTCACACCGTACTGGTCGATGCGCTTCCAGATCGCCATCAGCAGCATCGCGATCGAAGGGATCAGCGCGACGTAGAACCAGCGCGCGTAGGTCCCCACCCAGCGATTCTCCTCGCGGTCCCGGATCGGCTGCAGCAGCAGGAGCGACAGGATCCCGGCAGCCGCCACGCTGGAGACGAGCCAGCCGATCCAGCCGCTGGGCCACTCCTGGGTCAGCAGGACCTTGCCGAGATACACGGTCAGGATCACCAGATACAGGGCCACGATGGGCGCCAGGATGTACTGGGCGAAGATCTTCAGCACGTTGGGATACGTGGTCCGTTCCTCGAGGGCCTGGAAGTCGTCGGGCACGCCGCCCAGAAACAGCCACGGCTGCGCCACGAAAGCGAGAACGAACCAGAGACGCCCATACCATTTACCGTCCACATCGAGTCCGAACAGGTTGTCGATCGCCAGCAGCGCGACGGACAGGCCGGCAAACAGCACCGCGGTGAACACGGCGGCCAGCAGGAAGCGGACGAACAGCGACATGTTGTACTGCCAGAAACCGTTGCGCTCATCGACGCCGAGGTAGGGACCGACCGCGACGAACAGGTGCAGTCCGAGCGACAGCTGGAAGAACCGCTCCGTCGCCACCGTGTCCGACCAGCCCGGGCGCAGGAAATAGACGACCGCGAGCAGGGCCACCCCTGCTCCCATCGCGAGCAGGCGGGCGACCCGCGACCAGTCGTAGCGCTCCGAAACGAGCTGCAGGCCGACAAACAGGGGAAGCCCCAGCAGGCCCGCGTAGATAAGCCGCAGGGGGAACTCCTCGTCGCCTCCCGAATTCACCATCAGGATGCCCGCGAACGCGGCGATCGCTCCTGACGCGAGGGCAAGCGGAAAACGGTGAGCCGTGGAGAGCGCCTCTTCCGTCAGTCTTTGCATCGATGGGAGTTTCATGCCCGGCAACATAGCGAATCCAACCCGCTTCGGCCCATACTTCAGTCGGCGGCCGCTGCAGCGGGCAGCACGCGATCGGAAGACCGGCCGCCTTGCAACTCCGCAGATGGGAGAACCGGTTGGAATTCATCGCCTGGAGCCTGATCGGGTTCTTCGTGGCGCTGCTGCTGACCCTGGGTCTCAAGGCCCTCGAGCTCAGCATGCACTGGCGCCTCGTGATGGCGTTCGCCTATTCCCTGGCGATCGCCGCCGTCGCGTTCTCGATCGTCGTGTTCACCGGCTGGACGACGCGGGGCGGCTGGCTGCTGGGCTGCGCTCTCGGCTGGCTGTTCGGCGGGCTGTGGGTGGACGATCTCCTCTGGTGGGTCCGACACGGCAGGTCCGACCCCGATGTCGGAGTGGAGCCGGACCTGGACCCCGGCTCGGACTGATCCTACGTATCGTCGTTCAACAGCGCCTCGAGCTCCTCGGCGGTCCGCACCGGTCGCTCGCACAGCAGGCCGCGGCACAGCCACGCCGTGGCATCGGCTTCCGGGTCACCCGCGAATTCGATCATGAACGGCGCGAGCTGCTCGAGAGCGGCGGAGGCGATCCCGGCGGGCCGCACGAGCGTCACGAGGTGCGGGCGATAGCCCGAGCGCGCCGCCGCGAGCATCGCCCGAAAGGCGTCGGAGGCGGGATCCCCCGCGATCACCAGTTCGCGCCCCCCGTCGGCGACGAACTCCAGGCCCGACAGGAACCAGGTGAAAGCGGACGGATGCGCCTCTACCACCCGGGCGAAGCCCGTCGCGATCTCGCTCGCCGCACGCTCGTATGCCGGGTCGGCGGTGAGGCGCGCCAGGCGCAGGAGGTTGTGCAGGGCCACCGAATTCCCTGAGGGAACCGCTCCGTCGTAGACCTCCTTGCGACGCACGATCAGGTCCGGCCGATCCTCCGGCGTGAAGAACAGTCCGGGGGAGCCGGGCTCCCGGAATCGTGCGAGCATCGCGTCGGTGAGCAGCTTTGCCCGCCGGAGATGCTCCGCCCCCTGCATCGCCTGGTGCAGCTCGATCTCCGCCCACGCGAGGAATGCGTAGTCGTCCAGGTTGCCATCGATGTCGGCGTCGCCCTGTCGATACCGGTGCAGCAGCAGCCCGTCCTTCCACATCGTTCGCCACAGGAAGTCCGACGCCCGTTCCGCGGCAGCGGCGAACCGCGGCTCCGCCAGCGCAAAGGATGCCTTCGCGAGGGCCGCGATGATCAGCCCGTTCCAGTCGGTCAGCACCTTGTCGTCCCGCAGCGGCCGGACCCGGTTCTCGCGTCGGTCGAACAGCTGGCGGCGGGCCTCGTTCAACCGGCGTTCGCGTTCGTCCGGGCCCATACCGGCCTCCCGCTCGCCACCGGCCGAGGGGCCGCCTCCGTGGAGGATGTTCGTGCCGGGCCGCTCGCCCGTAGCCTCGTCGATGAAGTTGCCGCGCGGCTGCACTCGCCAGGCAGCTGCCGCAAGATCGGCGTTCTCCGGTCCGACGACCTCTCTGAACTCGGCATCGGTCCACACGTAGAACCGCCCCTCTTCGCCCTCGCTGTCGGCGTCCTCTGCCGAGTGGAAGCCTCCCGCCGGGTCCGCCAGGTCTCGAATCACGTACTCCAGCACCTCGGCGGCGACCCGGGCATGACGGGGCTCGCCCGTAGCCTGGCCGGCCTCGACATACGCCATGGCGAGCAGCGCCTGGTCGTACAGCATCTTCTCGAAGTGCGGCAGCAGCCATTCCCTGTCCGTCGAGTAGCGATGGAACCCGAACCCCAGCTGGTCGAACACGCCGCCGTGGCGCATGGCGTCCAGCGTTCGCTCGACCATCCGGAGAGCATCTTCGTTTCCCGTGCGCCGCCAGTACCGGAGCAGGAACAGAAGCCTGTGCGGGGTCGGGAACTTCGGCGCTCTGCCGAAGCCCCCGTGCGTCGGATCGAATTCACGGGCCAGTTCGTCGAATCCGCGTGCCAGCGTGTCGGCACCGGGGGCGGCCACCCCGGACTCCGGCGCCCCGAGCTGCTGCAGATTGCGCTGGATCGCCGCCGCCGACTCCAGCAGGTCCTTCCGCCGCGTCTGCCACAGCTGCCCGATGCGGGGAACCAGGTCGACCATGCCCGGGCGCCCGAACCGGCTCTCCCGCGGGAAGTACGTGCCGCTGAAGAACGGAAGCCGCTCCGGCGTCATGACGACCGTCAGCGGCCATCCCCCCTGCCCCGTCGCCATCTGCGCCACCGTCATGTAGATGCCGTCGATATCGGGGCGCTCTTCCCGGTCCACCTTCACGTTGATGAACGTCTCGTTCATCAATCGGGCCACCTGCTCGTCTTCGAACGACTCGCGCTCCATCACGTGGCACCAGTGGCAGGTGGCGTATCCGATCGAGAGAAAGATCGGCCGATCCAGTTCGCGGGCGGCCGTGAATGCCTCCTCTCCCCACGGATACCAGTCCACCGGATTGCCTGCGTGCTGCAGCAGGTACGGGCTCTTCTCATCCGCGAGACGATTCGGCGACAAGCGGCGGCTCCCGGTTGCGGGTACGGATGTGACTCGCGGCCGCGCCGGGAACGGCCCGGCGCAGCGTCCGCGCAATCTATCCCGGGACGCCGCCGCGGTTCCCTTTCCGGTTCGTCCACGTCGATTCGACGAAATGCGCGTGACCGGGCCGGCGTCCGACGCGGGGTTCGGTTTTCGCACGTTCTTGTGTAGGCTGGTCCGGCGGTGCTCGACGTGCCCACGTCGCAGGAGGCCGCCCCGAGGCCATCTGACTTGAACGGAAGAGGGAAGAGCATGGGAAACGTGTCTGCGGTTTCGAGGAGCGGTCATTCGATCGAGCTGGATTCGCGCGCCGTCCAGGAATTCGGCGCCGGGCTGGAAGGCACCCTGCTGACCCGGGAATCGGACGGATACGAGGAAGCGCGCGCCGTATGGAACGCGATGATCGAGACGCGGCCGGCGCTGATCGTGCGTTGCGCCGATGCGGGGGACGTCCAGAAGGCCGTCCGATTCGCGGCGCGGCACGACCTGCTGATGTCCATCCGGGGGGCGGGCCACAACATCGCGGGCAGCGGACTGTGTGAAGGCGGACTCACCATCGACCTGTCGCAGATGCGCGAGGTGGAAGTGGACCCGGCGACTCTGACCGCGGTCGTGCAGCCCGGCGCCACGCTCGGCGACATCGACGCCGCGACACTGGAACACGGTCTCGCCCTGCCGGTCGGAATCAACTCCACCACGGGCATCGCGGGGCTGACGCTCGGGGGGGGATTCGGGTGGCTCAGCCGCAGGCACGGGCTGACCATCGACAGTCTGATCTCCGCCGACGTGATCACGGCGACGGGAGAGATGATCGGAGCCAGCGAGACCGAGAACCCGGATCTGTTCTGGGGGCTCAGGGGAGGCGGTGGAAACTTCGGGGTCGTCACCTCGTTCACGTTTCAATTGCACCCGATGGGTCCCGAACTGCTGTGCGGCCTCGTCGTGCACCCGTTCTCGAGCGCGAAGGACGCGCTGCCCTACTATCGCGAGTTCACGGCGCGCTGCCCGGACGAACTTACCCTGTGGATGGTCCTCCGGGATGCTCCGCCGCTCCCCTTCCTGCCGGAGGAAGTGCACGGCACGAAAGTGGTGGTGTTCGCGTTCGTATACGCGGGCGACCCGGAAGTGGGTGAGAAGCTGGTCGCGCCTCTGCGCGCCTGGGGGAATCCCCACGGCGAACACGTGGGAGTCATTCCATTCGCGGGTTTCCAGCAGGCGTTTGATCCGCTGCTTACGCCCGGCGCCCGCAATTACTGGAAATCACACAACTTCGCCGCGATCGAGGACGGCCTCATCGACGAGATCCTGTCCGCGACCAGGACGCTCCCCTCCCCGCAGTCCGAGATCTTCGTGGCCCAGGTGGGCGGGGAGGCGGCGCGCCGGCCGATCGACTCAACCGCCTATCCTCACCGCGACGCCGCATACGTGATGAACGTGCACACCCGATGGGAAGACCCGGCCGACGATGCGGACTGCGTGGACTGGGCACGCGCCTTCTTCGATGCCACGGCACCGTACTCCACGGGCGGCGTCTACCTGAACTTCGTAAGCGAGGCGGGGGACGAGGCCCGTGTGCTGGCCGCCTACGGGGCGCACTATCCCCGGCTCCGGGAGATCAAGGCCGAGTACGACCCGGAAAACGTGTTCTGCACGAACCTGAACGTGCGGCCGTGATCGGCTGATCCCGGTGCGGCCCGCTCGGGCGCGTGGGCGCGATCGTCAGCGGTGATGGGCCTGTCGACGATCGCACCACGCGCACCAGGCGCAGTCCGCGAACAGGCAGACCGCCGCGACGAATCCGACTGCCAGGACAAGGATTCCGACAAAGCGGAGTGCGACGTCTAGTGAAGCGAGCATCCTTCACCTCCCCGGGAGACAACACGTCTCCCGATCTGTGCAGCGTCGGGCCGGTCGGGTCCGGCGTCGCGGGAAACCGTCGCGGGGCGGGGGGGACGTCGGCGCGGCGTCCTTCACCGCGGTCAGAGCGCGGTGAAGGTATGTGTGGCTACCCCGAACGGCCCCAAAAGATCACCGATCGCGTTCTTCGCCATTCCGACGGGTCCACGGTATATTTCCCCTGCAGATTCACCCGCACCGTCCCTCCTCCGGTGCACGGAGCCTCGAGCGCTTCGAGAGGCCTCGCGAAGCCCCTGCATGGAGGTGACGTATGCGCCGGATAGGCCTTGCCCTGGCAGCTGCAGCCCTGCCTCTGGTCCTCGCCTGCAGCGATCCCCCGACCGCCGTAAACGCCGATGCCGATTCCGCCACGAATCAGACGGCCGTTCTCGGCCAGTCCTTCGCCGGCCATTCCGCCGGCCGCTACCAGGCAGGCGGCCAGCTCCGCGAAGGACCCTGGAAGGTCTCTTTCGCGGGGCACGCGGACATCGACAAGCGAGGCGAAGTCCGGGGGCACTGGGTTACGAAGTTCCATTCGATCTCCCTGCCCGAGTACCGGGGCAAGACCTTCGTTTCCACCCGGGTTCTCGGACTAGGATTCGCGCCCTCTGACAACCCGGCGGCATGCATCGCGCGATCCAACTTCCGGTTCGAGGGCGCGCTGGACGGGGAGCCCGGCTACGTCATCCGCGTGCTGTCGGCCGACGCGGGCGACATCGGCGGCGACTCGTTCGACGACATGCGCCTCGTCCTCTACGATTCCGAGGAGACCCCGCTCTACGATACGTCGGACCTCAATCCCGCCCGTCCCGGCGGGGACTTTCCGTCGGTATCGAACTGCGCCGGAAGCGCCAGGGCCCGGCTGGATGCCGGCAGCGTGAAGATCTGGCTGCCCGACTGACCGCGGCACCGGGCCGGGCCACCGTTTCCGTGGCCCGGCCGGCGTGTAGATTCGGGTCACAGGAAGCAGCGTTCCCCCGCACCCTGGCCGGGAGGCATCCCATGCCCCGAATCCTGCAGATCCTCGGCCCGGTCGTCCTGGGCATCGTGCTCGTGATCGCCCTAGCGGCCGGTGGCTTCCCGTGGTTTCTGGCTGCCGTGCTCATCGGCGCGGCGCTCCTGGTGGGCCTGAAGTCGATTCTCGGATAAGTGGAGCTCTCGCTCTTTCACCAGCTCGGCATCGCGCTCGGCCTGGGGCTGCTGGTCGGCCTGCAGCGCGAGCGGGCCGCCAGCGGGATCGCGGGCATCCGGACGTTTCCGCTCATCACGGTCCTGGGGGTGCTGTGCGGCTCCGCCGCCCAGAGCTTCGGGGGCCTGGTCGTGGCTGCGGGACTGCTCTCCCTGGCGGCACTGATCCTGATCGCCAACGTCATTCGGATCCGCTCGCCCGATACCAGTCCGGGCATGACCACCGAAGTGGCGGCCCTCGCGATGTTCATGATCGGCGTGACCCTGACCCTCGGCCACGTGCTGGAGGCGATCGTGGCCGGGGCCGGGGTGGCGCTCCTGCTGCATTGGAAGGCGCCGCTGCACTCGTTCGCCGAGCGGATCGGACCCCGGGAGTTCGACGCCCTGATGCGGTTCATCCTCATCTCGCTCGTCATCCTGCCGGTGTTGCCGGACCAGGGATACGGTCCGTACGAGATCCTCAATCCGCGCCGGATCTGGATGATGGTCGTGCTGATCGTCGGCATCAGCATGGCCGGCTACGTGGCATTCAAGCTGTTCGGGGCGAAGCTGGGCACGCTGGCCGCGGGCATCCTCGGGGGCCTGATATCGAGCACCGCCACGACCGTCAGCTATTCGCGTCGCAGTACCGAGGTCCCCCAGCGCAGCGCGGCCGCGGCCGTGGTGATCGCCCTCGCTTCGACCGTCGTCTTCGGCCGGGTGCTGTTCGAGATCGCCGTCGTCGCTCCCGACATCCTGGGCCGGACGGCCGGTCCGATCGCGGCGATGATGGTCGTGATGATGCTGGTGTCGGCGGCGCTGTACTTCGCGGACAGCGGACATCACAACCTGGAGATCGAGGACGAAGAGCCGCCCTCCGAGCTCGGCTCGGCAATCGGCTTCGGGCTGCTCTACGCCGCCGTGCTGCTGGGCGTCGCTTTCGCCAAGGAACACTGGGGAGACCAGGGACTGTACGCCGTCGCCGCAATCTCGGGGCTCACCGACATGGACGCGATCACGCTGTCCACTTCCGAACTGATGCGTACCGACCAGTTGGACACGGGTACCGGCTGGCGCCTGATCCTGGTCGGTTCGCTGGCCAACCTCCTGTTCAAGGGAGGCATCGTCACCGTACTCGGCTATCGCGACCTTCGTCGCCGAATCGTGCTCGCGTTCGCGGTCGCCGTGGCGGCGGGCCTGGCCATCCTGTTTCTGTGGCCCGGATGAGCGACCCGGAAACCGGGCCGGTGCCGGATGACGGAGGCGCTCGCAGACGGCGCATTCTCGTCGCCGCGGCGGGAACCGCCGGCGCGGCGCTGTTCATCGGCCTCGCCTGGACGCTGTTCACGTGGCCGGACGTGCGGCAGCTGACCACGGAATATCCCGAGTCCACGGCCTTCATCGACCGCTACCGGGAGAACCGGCGCGCGGAAGGCGCGAACGACGCCGTGGCATGGACACCGGTTCCATACGATCGGATCTCGGTGAATCTCAAGCGGGCGGTGATCGCCAGCGAGGACACCGAGTTCTTCTTCCATGATGGCTTCTCTTCGCACGAGCTTCGCGAAGCGGTGCGCAAGGCGATCCGCGAGCGGGAGGCGCCGCGGGGAGCTTCCACGATCACCCAGCAGCTGGCGAAGAACCTGTGGCTGTCCCGGAGCCGCAGCCTGACGCGGAAACTCAGGGAAGCGCTGCTCACCCGTCAGCTCGAGACGTCCCTGAGCAAGGAACGCATCCTGTCGCTGTATCTGAACGTCGTCGAGTTCGGGCCCGGCATCTACGGCGCGGAAGGCGCGGCCCGGCACTACTTCGGGAAGCCCGCTTCGCAGCTGACGCCGCGCGAGGGAGCGATGCTGGCGGCGGGTCTGCCGCGCCCGAGGCAATGGAATCCATCGAGCGAAAGCGAGAACTACGCGAAGCGGGTGGATCGAATCCTGGAGATCGAGCGCAGGCTCGAGTACCTGGACCGCTACCTCGGCCCGGAAGCGCCGGGAGGAGCGGAGGGCGAGCGCACCCCGGAGTGAGCTCCGTGCCCTGTGGCACGGATCGAACACGCGCTCCCCGGCGCCTCTGATTTCCCGGCCGCATTCAGCAGCTTAAACTACGTTATTGCAGCGCATTAAGCAGGATTGGTCGTCTTCCCTCATCCTTTCCGGATCGGACTTTGCAACCGACCGCGATCGGCGGGGGTGGCTTGATGCGAGCGGACCACGCGGTCAGATTCCGGTCGGCCCCCAACATCGCAGATGTCCGACGGCGGAATTGTCGTCCTGTCCGAACGTGAACCGGCGGGTTGAAATGCGGAGAATCCTGGTGTGTACCCTGCTGGCGGCCATGCTTGTGCCGCCTTCCTCCGTGCAGGCGCAGTCGATCAACGGCTTCGCCTCCGTACCCTGGGGAGCGAGCCGCGCCGAGATCGAGAGCGCATGGGGCCGGCCCACGCGGGTGGACGAGACGGGTACGCTCGTCACGCTCCGGTATGCCGCGCAGGACTTCGCCGGGCCCAAGCCCATCCGGGGCTGGAGCATGATGTTCGGTCTGCGGGACGACCGGATGCTCAGCGGCCGATACGTCGGACTGTTCACCCGCGAGCCGATCGCGCAGGAAGCGCGGAGGCGCATGGTGGAGGAGATCTACTCCCAGTACGGCTTTTTCCCGCCGCGCGACTGCACCGAACCGGACGACGAGGCCCCGTTCTGCCAGGTCTACGTCAATTCCTCGCACGGCGACCCGGCGATGGAGCAGCAGACGGGCAGCTGGCGCAGCGTCAAGATGATCGTCCGGCAGGAATTCGGAGAGTGGGCGCTGATCACCGAGTACATGACGGCGGCCGAATGGGCCGCGGCCAACCGCGAGGAAGCCAAGCGCTACTGAACCGCACGGCATGGAGCCGGAAGCGAGGCGGGGCCGTCGGCGCGGCCCCGCTCTCACCGTGATCCGGGGCCCATCCGGTGGGCCGCTAGATCGTGCCCAGCCGTCCCGGCGGCGGCTTCATCGTCATGCTTCCCGCCACACCGCTCGTACGGTCCATGCAGTCCCCCGTCAGCAGTACGTCGCTCTTCCTGTACAGCCGGCAGTCCAGCTGATCGGTGCCCGACGGCGTCCAGCTGTACTCCAGCACCGTGCCGTCCCAGTTCACGTTCTTCATCGGCACTCGCCGCTCGGAGCCTCCCGGGGGAGTGTAGCTGATCGACCCTTCGCTGCGATTCTGCTGGAGTCGGATCACGAAGGTGACGGGCCTCTCGGCCACGGTACCGATTGCCGTGTACGACCCCGGCCAGGTACTCCAGGTCGCGTCGGCCGCCGTCGGACGGTCCGGGTCCTTCGACGAGCAGGCCGCGACGACCACCAGTGCGGCTGTAACCAGGGCGGCTATCACGAAACGTGTATGCATGCTCTGCTCCAGGTACGAGGATTCATAGCCTCGACAATATGGGTGCCCATTATGATCGCGTCCATTCGGGGCAGACGTCGGCAACGGGTAACTTCGTCGTCAGCGAGTGACGGCATCATCCGTGAAACACGCGCACACACTCCTTACTCGGTCGTCAGGGTACGACCAGAATGCGCGATCCGAGTCAAGGGTGGGGCAATCAGTTGCATTGGGGCCGACGTCAAATCGATCACCCACCAGCGGCTGGCTGCCCGGCAGGTTCCAGGAAGGCGGCAACTGAGACAACCGCTGCGAGGAAGGCCAGGCCTACCACCGATAATGCTATGACGCCGGGCCAGTTCGGGCGCTCCACCTCGACCTGTGACACCTGAGAAATCGCCACTGTCGCGCGTTCTTCCCTGTACTGGGAGAGAGCGACACTGTCCCGCGAGAGACCCTCGAGCGTCCCGTCATGAGTTTCTTCCGATCCTGCAACGTGCAGCCGCAACCGATCACGATCCTCGGCGGGCAACACCGCCTGCTCACGCAGCGTGTCGACAGGTGGTCCCACTTCGACCCACTTGGTCGCGCAGGCGCTGAGCCAGATGACGAGCACCGACGGAAGCAGGACGCCGCGTGTGGACTTCGAACGTCGGATGCGTTGCATTGCTGCACCTCCGGATGGCGTGTGCGGTCGGCGATCTGCGCGAAGCTGTCGAAGCGGACTCAAGGGCGGGTCAAGCGCGCTTTACCTGCAGCCGCTCCAGGCGGGAACGCCCGGCCGTCCGGCGCACACCTGCGAGCGGGCCAACTCCCTCAGGCGCCGCCCGTCGCGTCCGGGTTCATGCACCCTCGCTCTCATCCCACGCGTCGAAGTCGATGATGAGATTCGCCTCAACGGTCTGCTCTGGTCCCGTGCCGTCGTCTCCGCAGCCGACGACCGTTGCGAGCAGGATCGTGGCGAGCAGCGACTTCCGCATAGTGCCTCCTATGCTGGTGAACTCAAGCCGCTCCCTACCTATCGATGGAAACACAAGCAGGAGTCAAGTGGGGCGGCCGATGCCGACACTCGAACCTCGTAGGGCTAAGCAGGTCAACGCAGAGAATCGGCAGGGATGATTTAAGCGCACGGGCCATATAGACAGCCCGTCACGAGGGGCTTCCTCACCCGGACGATCTGCGGCTCCTCCGTGCACTCGTAGGTTCCGAGACTTGCTTGGTCGAAGACTCTCGCGCCGAATGCGGTCACTTGAATCCGATCATCCAGTTGGTCGCCCTGGCACGCGAGGATGGTCGAGATCTCGACTGGTCCATCCTGAGGCAGGTTGTCGAAACTCTCATATGCAAAGTCACAATCATAGGGTTTGCATCCCTCAACCACCACGTTCCGCACACTGACTGCCCGTCGCTCTTCGCCGGGGAGATCCCACCTGTCGTAATCGATGATGAGGTTGGCACGGACGGTCTTTCGCTCAGGCCCGACTGGATTGTCTGGCCCGACGGGATTGTCTCCGCAGCCGGCGATTGCGATGAACAGGGTCGGAACGATCAGCGACTTCCGCATGGTGCCCCCAATGCTGGTGAACTCAAGCCACTCTCTACCTGTCGATGAAAACGCAAGCAGGAGTCAAGTGGGGCGGCGCTGCGTGGCTGCTCTGGACGTTGCTGCGCACGCTACTCCAAATCCGGCGCGACGCGCTGAGCGGCTCTGTAAGCCACGAGGATCCGAAGAAAGCCCGAACATGTTTCAAACGAGAAAGTGCGTCAGGCGCAGCGTGAGCGGCCTCAAAATGGATTCCAGCGGTCTGGGTAGGCTCCGCTTCAGACCGAAGCGGCCGAAATGGGAGGCGAACATGAGCGACGTTGAGAAACTGTTGAGCCGCGAACGTATGATCAGGCTGCGGGAGGCGCATCTGAAACAAGAGGCGCAGCGCTGCCACCGAGAAGCGGACGAGCTGCGGCGTGCTGCCTGGGCGATTCATCGCCGCCGTGGCATCGAGCTGCTCGAGGACGTGCTTGGTATGTGACCCCGAAAGCGAAGCGCCCGGCAAGTCCGGAACCGGGCGCTCGCACTCGATTCAGAAGAGGTTGTCGTGCCGGTCAGCGAAACTTCACGGACTCCTGCAATACTTTGAAGCCCCCTGCATTGCTGTAGAGCAGATGCAGCTTTCCGTTGTAGGCGACCTTGTCGCCACCGGGCGTCATCAATTGACCGGTGCCCGTGTACTGCCAGGTATTGGCGTTGTTATCACCCTCGGCCGTTCCGAACACATCGTTGTCGAGAACCATGAATTTGCCCCAGCCGGACGCGACTTCCACGTTTCCGAAGCAGTTTCCCTCCTGCCAGGTGTCACGGATGGTGACCCACGTCTCTCCCTTGACTATGTGATGGATCCACGGGTTGTCGGCGTCCCAGTCCCCGAGGTCGAAGTGTGATAGCGGCGGACCGAGGTCCGAGATGTCGCACGCCTGCGGCTCCGGGTACGGAAACGACACATGGCAAACACGGTAGCGGTATTCACTGTCGGCATCCGACCAACAGAACCGCCAGTAGTCTTCGTAACGAGTGATGCGCGGATTTCCGTTATCGGGGTTATTCAAGAAGTCAAACGTTGCTTCGGCGACTTGCTCGTTCTGCGGCTCAACCGGCTGCTGATCGCAGCTCACGGCCACGAACAGCACGAGTACGACAATGAGGGGAATTCGCCAACGCATGGGAGACCTCCTTGTACGCTTACGGCCTCCTGGGGCCAGGAGAGGTCGCGATGATGAAACGCGACCGGTACGTCAGGGGGGCGGCGTCCGGTCCTGCTGGATTGGGGCCTATCTATTGGGGCAGAGGCGAACCTCGGATTGTCCGCCAATCGAATTATGGCAGCAGCCAGCCGATTCCGCAATCAGAGCCTCCGTGCGACAGCGCCCCCCAAAGCGAAGCGCCCGGCCAGTCCTGAACCGGGCGCTCGCGAAATAGGGGTGAGTTTTCGCTAGTTTAGAGAAACCTTGACAACCACCTTGTAGCCCTGCACTTCGCCGTACAGTTGCTTCAGGAATGCATTGAGCTGCGCCGGGGCTCCGCCATCCGAGTAGTAGAGAGTCCCGTTCGCGTGGAGGTTCCAGGAATTCGTGAACTTGTCGTCCTCCCCGACCCCTTCCCAAGAGTTGTCCGTATTGATGAAGTCCGCAACGCCGCTCGCCACAGGTGGCACGGTCGTGAACAACTCACAATCGAAATCGAGGAAGTCCCAGACAGCCGCCTGCATTTCACCCTGGGCCTGACCAAGCCACCGGCTCGGGTTGTAGATGTCCTGAAACCAGACCAGATCGAAGTTGATTGTCCCGTCGCAGTATTCGAGCACATCGAAACCCAACGTCAGCCGAAGGCCGGACTTGAAGTCTACCCAGGAATAAGCAGCCGGGAACTCGGCCCGTTCAATGATGCCCGAGAAGGGAGGAGCATCTTCGAATTTGAAGGTTGGAGCCTCCGCAACCTGGTCTGCGGTCGGCTCTACGGGTTGCTGGTCGCAGCTCACGGCCACGAGTGCGACAAGGGCGATGAGGAGCGGGATGCGCCATCGCATAAGACACCTCCTGTGCGTTGGTGCGGTGGGGCCAGGTCGCACGATGGTGTCGCGTCGGAAAGGGGTGCGGCGCGGCAGATTTTTGGGGGTGCCGAAATGTATGCCGCAAATAGCGGGACGGCTAGTAGCAGCCCCGAAAGCGAAGCGCCCGGCCAGTCCGGAACCGGACGCTTTCAGCCTCCAGACGGGGAAGCCCGCGGCTTCTGACCTAGGGCAGCCTTATGTCACACCCGCCCTTGTAGTCGGGAGGATGTTCCACCCAGTGGCAGCTACCGTTGAAATCGCCGTGCCACCTGTAGCCCTGCTGGAAAGGCTTGCCCGACGCCGTGTACGCACCTGTGAACACGATTTTGTCAACGGTCCCAGTTTGGAGCGGGGACGCGCCCAGGAAGAACTCGCAGTCGAAGTCTGAAATGCCCCAGAGTGTAGCGCGCAGGTCGTACCCCTGCCCCACCCACCTGACCAAGGTCGGGTCGTTCTTGGACGTGTGTTCCTGCCAGTCAAAGGCATCGAAATCATAGATGCCGTTACAGAGTTCGACAGGATCGAAACCGATCGTGAGCATCACGTTGTCTTCGAGATCGGGCGCATACCATCCTGCGAACTGCTCATATCGGACCATGTACGGGTTGGGAGCGGGCGGCCCGTTCATAAAGTTGAACGTCGGTCCCGCCGCGACTTCGTCGGTCAACGGCCCGGCCGGTTGCTGGTCGCAGCTCACGGCCACGAGCGCGACGAGGGTGATGAAGAGCGGGATGCGCCATCGCATAGGACACCTTCTGTGCATGGGTGCGGTGGGGCCAGGTCGCACGATGGTGTCGCGTCGGAGAGGGGCGCGGCGCGGCAGATCTCTTTGGGGGGTGCCGAAATGTATGCCGCCAATTGCGGGACAGCTAGTAGCAGCTCCCAAAGCGAAGCGCCCGGCCAGTCCGGAACCGGGCGCTTGAGAAGTAGATGCAACTGTCATCTGACAAGTTGAGTCTATCCTTGGCCGGTGCAGAAAGTGTCGAAAGTGAAGGGCGTTGACACGGCCACGTCGCCGTTGGCATTGATGGTGACGTGCATCCCTCCAGTCGCCTGGAAATTCGGGCCGCTGTCCGAAATGTAGTTCTCTCTGATAATTGCGTGAATCACTTCGCCGGGAGCAGCTCGATATATGGCGGGGTCGGTCGCGCCTCGTGCTTCCCACACAATGCCGCTCGTCATCCCTTCCGCGAGGAAGGGGAACTTGGGTGTGGATGGCTCGAGTATGAACACGTCGCTATAGCCGCCAGAGGCGTTCCAGACTCGGTGCCATCGATAAGGGACCTCTCCATAGAAGCGCAGATCCTCTCCGAGGCACGGCACGTAGGTGAGGTTGTCCACGTCGAAGCTCCCGTCATTCCATACTTGGTTGGCCTTGAACAGCGGTGCCGAGGCATTCGCTTCAACTCCAGGCGGCTCTGCCGGCGTAGAGTCACACGAAACGGCGACGAGCGCGAGTGCCGCGAGAGAAGTGAGAGAGGAGAGGGAGAGAGCGCGCATGGGATACCTCCTTCGTGCGCGGTGCTCGTCCGGCGGGGCCAAACCGAAGGGGCACATCAGCGGAGCGCACTTGCTCCGGTAGCCTCCCCAGCAAAGTCAAAGTTGACCTATTCGTCAAGTAATGCGTAGAGCCCAGTTGTGCTGCGACACGTGTTCTGGGAGGTGGCCGGCGAGCCGTGAGCGCGGGGAGTTGAAGTCCGCCGCGGAGCGTCGCCGCATCCGCGTGACTCGCCGGCCGTTCTCAGCCAGCCCGGAGCCGCATCCACTCACGCTCGAGCTCCAGCCGCATCCGTCGCAGCTCGTGTGCTACGTCGGAGTTGAAAGCTCGCTGTCACCGCTGATGTGACCGCACGGCGGCGTCCGTCTCCGGATAGGCCGCAAAAATAACAACCGATGCGGCTCTGCAAGATGTTACTCTGTTGTGGCTTGTGGAATGACCGGGGTGGGGGTCGAACCCACGACCTACGGATTAAAAGTTGGAGAAGCAGCACCGCTGAAAACCCACTTAGCCTCATAACTCCGGGCCGTTTTCCGAATCACTCTTGGTGCATTTTCACCCGATTCCGGGCCATTTTCGGGGTGGGGGTGCACCGGGGATGCACCGAGCGGCCCTTCCCTTCCCTCGAATCATTCACCCAAGCAAACGACGGCCAGACGTTGCAGCGCCTGACCGCCGTGGGAGGAAACGATGCGAGAACAGACCTCGCAAACGTCCCTCGAGTTCGG
>Ga0209536_100002430_pt1 | contig 30354 bp, 27 predicted proteins | sample DeeMarSeWOR28_12_FD_187461 | JGI IMG/M metagenome (GOLD analysis project Ga0209536, IMG submission 187461) | Marine sediment microbial communities from White Oak River estuary, North Carolina - WOR-2-8_12 (SPAdes) (version 2) | ecosystem: Environmental > Aquatic > Marine > Intertidal zone >...
AGTGTAGTTTAGCACGTTTGCTTCTCTTGTCACGCTATTGTTGTAATCGCGCATTTTTGATGCGTTCAGGTACATCGGACCGAAATATTGTGTTGTGCCTCGAACTTCTTCTCCTTCAGTCAGGTTAGCTCCTATAACCATCCACCCAGGACCAGCAGTGAGGTTATAATCAAGTGTAGTTGTCAAGTCACTTCCGTTATTCCACATTCTATATTCTGTGAAGTTCACCCAAGTATCATCCATAGCGGCAACAGTGTACGTTACATAGTCAGTTTCGTTAATGGCCAAAAGTCCTGGTTCCCACCATGGTGGGAACAAAACGCCGTCAGTTTCCCATTTAATGAGCTCTGTTTCATATGTAAACCAGTCGCCTACCTCGATACCCATATCCCACTCATAACCCATAACTGGGAGTATCATTGTTACCAATAGTATCATTGCAAGACCAGTTAGTAATATTGCTTTTTTCATAACTTATCCCGATCATTTTTATGGTGCGATAAAATAGTATCCATTCAATATTTATATCTTATCTAAGTATTGAAGTAAAAAAAATTCAAATAAGGTCTAAAGAACCAAATCCTCAAAATTCTCAATGACATATTACTTGATTCAGCATAAATGGCTGCTCCGCTTTTCTTAGGAACTTCATATGACTCAAAGGACCTAATACTTCTTTTTCCAGTTATGGTTTCTACTAACTCCATAAACTCTCAAAAAGCATAACGCCTATGTTCTTGCGCAAAAGTCTTAAGCACAAGATAGCTTTCATAAATTGGATGATGAGCTTTAGAGTCAAGAGCGATATGCTATGATGGTGACTCGACGGGCGAACTGACAGCGCAAGCAAAATTCCTACAATCTTTTTTACATTTCATTTTCAAATTTCTATTATGTGCCAACTTGACTGCTTAATGCTTGAATATTTGCTACTTCTCCATTGTCGGCCCATACTCCCACGGTTATGCTATTGACTCCTCCAGGATATTCAGCATCAAGATACAATGTGACAAACCAATATGGGAACAAGGTCACCGATTCATCTGTTTTTGGGTGAGGGAAGAATACGGCTGATACTGGTTCTGGGAGCAAAGTGAAATCGGTTACTTGCTCTCCGTTTGCACTCCATTCAAAGTCTTGAGCAGCATTTCTCGCAATTTGTATGGCTTGTTCTCTTGAAACCGATACTTCCGTTTCTCCCACATTGTATAAGAACCAATCGTCAGTTAATTCTTGAAGCACATTTTTTTGAAATAGCAGACGTAAGCTTTTCGCTGAGTAATCAAATCCATTTGCAGTATACATTAATAGAACTTCTGCATTCTCTCCATATCGCGTAATCTTCAACTTCACGTTACCTAGCGTTTGCTCGTCACTGTTTTCATTAGCAGCTAATAGCAGCTCACTCATATCATTCAAGTAAGGATCATTTGAAATAGATTTATACCTGTCAACAAGACTTCTGGCAGCAACTATTATGTCCGTTGATTGAGGCTGAATGTAAATTGGGTCAAAAGGTAATATGCCTTCAATTAGGGATAGTTGATAGAGCGAGAAATGATTGTTTCTAAACCTTAAAACCAAGTCGATTTTGCTCTCGCTGGTAGTAAGTGAGTATTGAAGTATCTCTTCAACAACACCGCCTAAATCTGAACGGTTTTCTATTACATCTCTCAGCAAAGTTGTCTTATATTTTGTTGTGTCGATCTGAGCAACATCTCTAATTATGGTCATTGCATTCTCAGCGGAGCTCCATGATATTATTTGTTGATTCTGCATTCTTGCTTCTTCAAGCTCAATTTCTAAGAGCTCATAGTTATTCGACAGCTGGTTGTAAAAATAGAATTGAACACCAGATGTAGTTGCTAACAAAACAATACTGATTGCAAAAACTGTAAGAATAATTTTCCATCTTATAGGCAGCACTGAGAATTTTTTTGTGTGCATATTTGGCACTTCTTCTGCCCCTTTCATAACAGAATGACAATTTTCTCCAACTCTAGAAAGCTGGTATTTTCCATCATCCTTTTTCACTAAGAACTCACCGAGATTCTCCAGATGATATGTTAAATGGGAACCTGGAATTTCCAACTCATCAAGCATTTGGGAGAAGGTCATCTCATTTTCTGAGAGCATTCTTAGTATTTTCCGACGAGCCGGATGTCTCAAAGAACTAAACATTGCTGAGTATGCTTCTTCAGTTGAATCAGACACTTCAACTCACCACTCACTCGAAATAAATTCACCCTTAAATTGTCTATATAATGTCATTTGTTATTAGAAAACTTAACTATTAAATAAGCAATTATTGATACGGAAAATTTATCAGTGAAGTAATAATGAAACACTGAGATGAAGCGCAATTAATAGCGCAAAATCAAAAGAGGTGAGCAAAAACATGGAGATAACAATTGATGCTTCCGAACTCAAAGATGAAGGAAAAGAAGTTATTCAAGGTTTAGCCGATTTCGTAGAATTAAAAACAGGTGCAGAAGTAAAAAATGAGTCAAACCAAATCACAATCAAAGGAGAAGAAGCAGTGATTTCTAAAAAATATATGCGAGTACTCTCAAGAAAGTACCTTCACAAAAGAGAACTCAAAGACTTTTACAGAGTTATAAGCGGCAATGAAAGTACACTCAAAATCAAGGAACGTAAAATCTACGAAGATTAATAATCACTTCTTCTATCAATCCTATTTAGACACGAATTCAAAGTCACCATGAACTAACATTTTTATTCAATCATCTAAAGATTTTTAATAACTTTGGTATTGAACCAAATCAAATGTAAATCCAATCCGCTATTCAAATTGTCGATTCAAGAAATATTCACAAATCAACAAATTGAATAATTACCATTTTCATCTTTCTAATGATATTTTACTCATTCCAGCCTCTTTTTCCAGAATTACTGCATGTTCTGCTTTTTCTGCGAAGGCTTCACTATGAGTAACCGCAATTATTTGCTCTATTGCCTTAAATCGGCTAATCGCCTCAGCCAAGCGGTCGATACTACCGTCTTCTCTTCCTAAGCTTTCAGTTGGCTCATCGAGCAGAAGCATGCTGAGTCCATGACCAGTCCGTGACTGCATTATTAGTTGACCCAATCCCAAGCGATAAGCAAAAGCCATTAAAGTCCGTTCTCCACCAGACAAGTTCGATACTTCGCGTTCGACACCGCTTTCGCTTTTTACAAAAGGCGTATACGTCTCATCCACATTGATGTTCAGCAGGGGCATCTCACCTCCTACTAACCTATCCAATACCTGTTGCACAAAGCTTCTTAGAACTTTCATGAACTCTTTCCGCATTTTTGGTTGAATACTTCTGTAAGCATCGCGTATTGTTTCCATAATTTCAACGGTTCGGGAGATTTTCTGCATCCGCTCAAACTTTTCCTGAGCATGGTCAATTCGATCCTTAACTTCATCTAACCTTCTCAACAGATCTTTCTTACGATTCTCTTTAGTGCTTAAGTCAGCTTCAATACGGTAATATTGTGCAAAGGCTTGTTCTCTCTGATTTCGTGCAGCTTCAAGGTCCGCCATTTCGAACTTGCTAATATCAAACTGCAGAGCTTCAAGCTGTTTCCTCAAATCAGCTTCAAGCTGCCTCTTATCTTTGAACTCAAGGGTCAATTTATCTAGGGTCTTCTCCTCTTCACTCACGCGCGTCGCAAAATCTTCGTATCTCGGTGTGAGAGCTAGCAAGTTCGAAAATGCTTCGTTCGCAACGGTTTTCATTCGTTGCATCTTCTTGATTTCATCCTGCAACTGTTTTATTGCATTTTGTCTTTCCACAGTCTCTTGCTGAACTCTTTCTATCAGCCTTCTCTTATAGCTATCATTCAAGGATTGCAAACAAAGAGGACAACGACTCTCCATGGATAGCGACTCTGTTCGTTTTTTATCGTTTTCTAAATTTTGCAAAATCGCTTCTTGCTTACCCTTTAAACTGGAAATCTCATCTTCGAAAACTGCTAAATGATCACGCAAAACTTCATCAGACTGACCAATAGGAACTCCTGCATTCTTGAGCGCTTCTTTCCATTCTGAAACTTGCAGCTTTAATGAGCTTTGTCTTTTACGCAGGTTCTCAATGATAATTTTCTTACCTTCAATACGCTCATCCAGCGAAACCACATTATCTGTTATGCTTGAAACTCGCGCCTTAATCTCAGCTTCTTTTCTTTTCAGCTTTTCTACTTGGATCTTCTTGCTCTCCATATTCTTAAGTTTCGTTTCTGCATCCTCTCTTGCTCGTTTTGCATAAGCCAATTTATCAAGTAAATCTTGCAATTCTACTTCCAGCAGTGTGTATTCTTTAGTTATGTGGTTATATTCATCACCTAATTTTTCCCGACCCACCACGTCGGGATCTTTCTCGAATATTCTCCTTTCAGTCTCATAATCACGTTTGTAAATAGCGATGTTACTCCACGCCACATCATAATCAGATAATCCAAAAAGCTTGTCTAAACGTCTTTGTCGATCTCTCGGCGTCGAGTCTAACAAATCCTTCAAATGTTCCTGACGAAGCCACATGATTTCACGGTAAAGCTCCTTATTTAATCCTGTAATAACTTCAAACTGCTCAGCTACAGCATCAGTCTTCATGCTTGCCAAAACTCTTTCATCTTCAAAAAGCTTGAGCTCTTCAAAGTCTTGACCTACGCCTTTCCCGCGCTTTTTTAAGCCACGAACAAGCTTGTAAGTTCGGCCGTTTTGAGTAAATTGAACCGTAACTTTAGCTGAATCAGCACCTTCGCGTAGAAGGTATTCGAAGCTTCTCCCAATAGGTTCTCCAAAAAATGCGAAGTCAATAGCATATAAAACACTTGATTTCCCAGTACCCACACCCCCTACAAGACAGTTGAAACCCTGAGTAAACGGTATGGTGGACTTCACATGTGATCGTATGTTTTCCATTTGAATTATTTCGATCTTCATCTTAGAAGCTCCTGAATGGCATGTTTGACCTTTTTTTCCTGCTTCTTAATTAACGGCTCTATCAATGCTACAGCTAAATGGGCAATTCTTTCAGCTTCTTTTTGATTATATCTTTCATTGAAAATCTGAAGGAAGTACTCAAAAGCTTTTGTCTTCAAATCCTTGAATTCGCTTTCAAATATCGATCGGACAATTTCGTCGGAAACCTCTTTTTCTTTGAGCAAGACTATAGGGTGAACCAAAACGGCTTTTTCCGCAGCACCTCGAATTCGAGCAATATCAACTTCTGAACGGTTAGCCTCCGCAGGCAAAACCCCTTTCAATATTGGAATTACTACTATTCCTTCATCATCAGCGTCTTTGACAAGCCGAACCGCCATTTCAGTGATTTTAGCCGAGCTCATTCCCGAGAAATCATATTCTAGAATCGCGAATTTACGGGGTGAAGTAACATTGACAATTGTCTGCGAGAGCTTGCCCTTCTCGTTAACCTTAATGTGAAAGAACCCTTTTTCATAAGCTGCTTCATCGTAGCTTACAGTCTCAGTACATCCGCTATATGCTAGAATCCCTGTCTTAAACTCGCCTGCGTAGCGTTTGTGCAAATGACCTCCAGCATAATAATTGAACCCGTTAGGAAGCAGTTCAGGTGGAATTTCCGCTTCAATGTATGGGGGATTCACACTTGGCAAATCAACAGCAGCATGGAAAACAAAGATGTTGCTGGTGTCAGGATCAAGCTTCGGAGGATTCTGTTCCATGAAAACCGGAAGCATCTCTTCAGTTTTGCGTCTGGTTCGAAAATTAGGTACACCAAATACATAGCAGCTACCTGGCTTATGCCAACACGCCCCTTCATGTCTAGGCAGATGATAAATTAAACCGGCACTGTCTAATGGAAATAAAATGGTTCCTGTTATCAAGTTAGGTGCTGCGTCATGGGATCCATCAACAGTTAATACGGGAATTCCAACGTCTCTAAGACGTTTGAAACTTCTTATAGAGTTTTCAAGCGTTACATTTGAAGGACGCGCATGATGGAACAAGTCACCTGCAATAATCATGAAGTCAGGCTTTAGTTTGATCGTTTTATCCACAATTTCAGAGAAGACGTTATCAAAGTCTTGGCGTCGATCCTCAAGACCATATTGTGAGTAACCCAAGTGAAGGTCAGAAGTGTGTACAAAGCTGAAGCTCTTCAATTAATAATTGCTCTCCCCTATAGATAATTTCTTTGTGGCTTTAATTTCGATTTACTTGTTTTAAGCATTTGTAAAAGAAGCGCTTAAATATACCTCCTAATTCTTTGAGGGAAACATATAAACGATTACTTCTCCTTTTACCACTGAAAAAGGCTAGCCTACTCATGAAATGTCGTAAATGCGGACAGGAAACCTTTCTACCCTTTCGTTGTCCTTATTGCGGAGATCAATTTTGCACAGATCATCGCATACCTGAAAACCATGATTGCCCTCGAATAGAACTCGCACGTTCTCAAAAACAAGACTCTATGATGGTTTCCGGACCTGCCTCATACGAGTATAAAATTACTTATGGCCAACCTCGCCGAACTAGAGGACAAATATACTTCAGCCCAAAAGAGATTAAACATCTAACAATTGCAATTCTTCTCGTTGTAGGCGTTGGATTATCTTATGTATTATTGTCAGATAATGCAAATAGTAATTGGCTACTTATCGCCTCTGCATCTGCTGCAATTCTAACAACTTCTTTTTTTGTTCATGAAATGGCTCACAAGATAACTGCTCAAAAGCGAGGTCTATGGGCTGAGTTCCGTCTAACATTGTGGGGCAGCATCTTAACTGCAGTTTTCATGATCTTGCCATATGCTTTCAAAGTAATTTCCCCTGGGGCAGTTATGATTTCTGGACCTGCAAGCATTGATGATATAGGCAAAATCTCAATTGCAGGGCCAATAACAAATATATTTTTTTCAGCTGTGTTTACAGGCGCTGCTTTACTACCCAATAATCCCGTTTCTTGGGTTTTTGTTGTAGGCGCATTTATTAACGGCTACATTGCAGTCTTTAACCTTATACCTATAGGAATCCTTGATGGCTTTAAAATCTTTAAATGGAATAAAGCAATTTGGGGTATTGCATTCGCTGCAAGTGCGCTGTTAACAGCGGTTTCCTACATAAATCTTTTTTAAAAGAAATTGCAAGTTGATGAAGACATGATTCCAGAGAATTAGATAAGTTCTATTGTTACGTGTACTTCCTCAGGTACTCGGATACGCATGATGCGCCGCATGACTCTTTCTTCTGAATCTATGTCAATCAAACGTTTATGGATGCGCATTTCCCACCTATCCCACGTAGCTGTTCCCTCACCTGATGGAGCTTTCAAGACTGGTACTTTGAGTCGTTTTGTGGGAAGGGGAACTGGACCATTGATTTTCGCACCTGTCTTATTAGCTATAGCCTTCAGTTCTTCGCATACCTCTTCCAACTTGTGATAATCAGTGCTTGTCAAGCGTATTCGCGCTTTTCGTACCATTTAGTGAGTCCATCCTTTTGGTCCTGTAATTTGAATATAATCAACTTAGACATTTAAAGGGTACATAAAAACTTATCGACCGTGTTTTTAGATTAGAACCTCAAAAATTCAATTATAGTAATCTTATAAATTATGCTACTTCCAAAGAAAAAACGATAACTTACTTATTCCTGATGGTTTGTTAATAATATTACAAAAATTCGCATTGAGTGATAATAGCTGTGAAACAGTTTGTGGTTACACCATCAGCAGGCAAACGTTTAATCGCCAAGGCAATAACGTCACTTCCCGAAATTTCAAATGCCTTGAAAAATAGAACAATTGTTATAATTGCTGGCACTACAAACGGCTGCGTTGCAGAAGAGATTCTAACATCGCTTAAAGCTTCCGATGGTTTTTCTCGAAAGAACTTTTTCCGTGGTGTTACTATGCCTCCTACCTCAGCTCTGACTTCTAAAGGAAGGCTTAATGATGAAAGCAAGTTTCCCGGTGACGTAGTTATTACCAAAGGAAAATGGCGAAAAGGCATAACCATCTTTGATATAGTCGATGAACTCAAGGAAGGAGACATCATTCTAAAAGGTGCAAATGCTGTTGACCTGCAAAGAAAGCAAGCTGCTATTCTAATAGGTCACCCTAGAGCTGGTACAATAGCTATTGCGTTGCAGGCTGTTTTGGGAAGACGAGTAAACCTAATTATACCTGTAGGACTAGAAAAACGCGTTAGTAGCGACTTATTCTACTTAGCGCAGAAAGTAAACTTGCCTGGTGCGTGTGGCTTCCGCTTATTCCCAACCCAAGGCCAAATAATCACTGAAATAGAAGCAATAAAAATCTTGACAGGAGCTGATACTGAATTAATTTCTGCTGGCGGTGTCTGTGGTGCGGAAGGCAGTTGTTGGCTCGCCATCACTGGTACAGAAGAACAAGAAGCAGTTGCTGAAAAGCTATTGACTTCAGTTGCACCAGAACCTGCATTTAGCATTTAATATACTGATGGTTAAATGAGAGCATCATTCATCATTTAGACGTTAAGGTTTTCGATTATTGAGTTAATACTGTCGTCTATGAAAGACTGTTTTACGAAAAAACATTTCTGTGGTTAGCTGTCGTGAAGCTTCATTAGGTTATATACTTTAAGAATTGTAGCTCGCAATACTTTTGGAGAAAGCATTTTGGCTAAGAATGAGTTTATCACGGGGGTCTTTTTTGAGCGTATCGGTATCTGCGTGGTTTGCCTTCTCGATTTAGGATGCCGTCTTTAACGAGGTCTATTAAGGCGTGGGCTACGGCCGTTCGGTCATAGTGAAAGCCTTTTCTTGCCATTTCGCTGTGGACTTCGCTTAGTCCCCTTGGTGTTGAAAACCAGTGTTCTTCCCATAGTTTTTGAATTACGCCTTTACATGTTTCCGCTCTAGGAGGTAGCGCTTGTCTTTGAGTGGCTGTAGTTAGTTGTGTATCTTTGAATTTTTCGGTTACTGTGGATAGTATTTGATCTACAGCGGTTTGTAGCTGGTCTTCTTGGGATTCAATTTCGAACTCTATATTGCCGATTTTTATTTTCACTTTTATTGGTGGTTTTTGCGGGTTTTCTGTCAAGTTGACACCTGTTGTTTATTGTATTGTGCAAGATGCACATGCACAACACTTAAATATTTCGCCTTTGCCATATTGGCTATTGGTGAATATTGGTGATTGAACAATACACTATAACAACAACTCCGAAATATAATTTTCCACAACCCACAATAGACACGACATTACCTCAACGATTCTTGGAGCAATCACTTTATTCATTAAAACAAGTCCAACGTCAATCATTTCGGCTAAATCAACCAAACGTCCAACAGTTTCAGATACCGGAACAAAAATCCTCAAATTTAAGCCTCAACCGCCAACCAATCAGCCTGAAACCTATACTCCAAGATACAAAAATAGCCGCAGTAGATACCTCAACCATAAAAATTGGAGAAACAGCTACAGGCATAATAATCGCCATAAGAGGAGCGACAACCTGGAGAGAAAACAAACATTACCGTTATACACGCATTGGTCCATTTATATTCCATATAACAGAGGAAAACAAAAACGAGGTCTATAACAACCTCGAGAAATCTTATTTTAGTAAGCTTTATTCAAGCACTCGATATGCTAATCCACCTCTTTTACAGATGCCTACACGCATAGCAAGTTTACTAGAACGATGGCTGCAAAAAATGCTCGCAAAAACATTAAGCGAGGGGTTAATTTTGTTGGATGGCTCACTTACATCAGGCACAATAGACACACCAGTTCAACGTATGAAAGACATACTAAGTTTGGCTAGAAGAAACCACAGCACAGTACTAGCGTTCAGCAAAATGACTAGCCTGCGAGTAAACGGATACCTTATAACTGATCAACTGCCCAAACATGAATCACCTTATTTGCTAGAAACTATAGGCGTCAAATTCAAATTACCTACCGTCGTTCTTGGCAATGTTTACGTCGCAAGACTCAACAAAGCCAACTATGCTTTTCGTTTGGACATTGATAGCGAAGTTCCAATTCAACAGAGAATAGAAGCTGTTGAAAGACTTTTAGGAAATGACCTATGCCTCCAGGGTTACCCTGAAACACTGCGTTTATCTCATATACTTTGTACGTTCACTGCTAACGAAGTCCTAGCTATGAAGCATTTTATTACACGAAAACATGGGATCCAAATTATCAATAGACCAGATATGCATAAACTGCTTTTTGGTCCATTCGGCAAAGGAGAGCTCAGTTAATGAAGTTATATAAAAAAGAAGGAAATATTCTTCAGGTCTTGAGTTTTCCAAATGAAAAAGCTGAAAAAGGTGACTATCTTCTCATTGAGGATCCAGACTCCAATAGGTCATTGATTGCTCAAGTTATTGACTTACAGTTTGCTAGTATTCCTGGTGTTCTTGAAGAGTTTCTTCGCACATTGCCAGACAGCGGTGAACCTATTCAAGGTGAAGATATAGATCCTCTAGAAATCGCTCCTCTAATAACATGTATTCAAGATGTGAATTTACTCATATGTAAGACAAGAGCGACATTAGTAAATGAAAAATTGATACCTAGTAGCTCTTGGCTCCCAAGTCGCTCCCAATCGAACATAAAAAAACTTACCATTCCTATACTGATGAAACTTGCTAAGGTTGGGGGGAGCAGACCCATATTAATTGGCGGTACTAAAGACTCAACGCTTTTAACTATAGACGCGACAGCTTTGGACGGTACCCTGAATATTGTGACAGGCAAGAAAGGTTGCGGCAAATCACATCTTTCAAAGCTTTTGATGGCAAGCTTAATCGGCTATAAAGCTACTGTTGTCATCTTTGACTTAAATGGCGAGTATACAAATTTGGGAATGACTCAAGATGGAAAAAGGAACATGTACTATGATAAAATTCATGCATTAACACCCTCCCAAAACTTTAAAGTATCTCTCAACCAGCTACACCTCAACGTAGTAATGGGTATACTTATTCATGCTCTTCATTTGCCTGCAGCATCATCTAGGGAGTTTAGGCGTCTCTGGAAGAATCTTGGAGACAAAGGATCCCTTACATTGCAAGCAATGGGTGTAGCAATACGTGATTTGAATTGTAACCAGCACGTACGTGATGCATTGTCTTCAAGGTATCATGCTCTCGTCAATTCAGGTTTTTTTACTGATATCATAGCGGAAGCAACGCTCTTGGATGAATGTTTGCTAAAAACAAAAAATCATGGGGGTGCTATTGTTATTAACCTTAGAAATACAAGTACGATTGATCGACAAATAATTGTTGAATACGTTCTTGGAAAGCTTGTTGATTCTCTGCAAAACTGGAAGCTGAGAGCCACCTTTCTTTTCGCTGAAGAAGCACACCTTTATCTTCGCGAAACCTATTGGGACGATATAGTAACACGAATGCGCCACTTTGGTATATTTACTACTTTCATAACAAATCAGCCTGATACTATTCGTGAAAGTATTTACCGGCAAGCAGACAACATTTTTCTATTTAATTTCACAAATGAACATGACTTGGATGTTGTATCCCGTGCCGCCCGAGTGGACGCCGAAACTGTACGGTCTATTGCGCGCGACCTTCCGCCACAGCACTGCTTAACCTTAGGGAAAGTCGTGAGGGATTTTCCTATAGTAGCACGTGTCAGATCACTAGATATGAAGACAATGGGAAAAACTCGCTTATTCTTTAAAATTCTAAATTAACCTGTGTAGCATTCTATACGCAAAGAAAAATCAGTTTATTAAGGTGCCAACCTTTTCACCATTAACAGCTGCCAAAATGTTTTCGGGTTTAAAACCGTTCACAACAACTAGCTTCATTCGCCTTCTCTTCATAATCTTAACTGCTTCAGGATCAATAATTTGGTGTATTCCCGCTTTATGTTTGCTTTCTGAAAAAACCTTACTCAAATTGTCAAATGACAAATAGTCAAGCTTTCGAGCATCAGCATGCAACCTAGGATCTTTGTTATAAACACCATCTTGATCTGTACCCTTAACCAACAGATCAGCTTCTACTCTTTCAGCAACCAAAGCGGCAACTGTGTCAGTGGTGATTCCAGGCTTCAAACCTCCCATCACAAGAACCTTTCCGTTGTCTATGCACTCTGCTACCTCTTTCAGCGTCAAAGCAACAGTCTTGCACCCAATCTGGTTAAGAGTTCTAAGAAAAAGTTGAGCGAAAAGTCTCGAAACAGAAATGGCAACTTCATCCTGAGCTTGTTCCTCAAGTCCTAATTTTTTTGCGATGCCAATAAATTCTCGAGCTAGAGTTCCACCCCCAACAACCACTGCAATTTCGTGACCCTGCCTTTTCAGGATCTGCACCATTTTTGAGTACTCGCTCATCAAGTTGGTGTTTACTGGTGACGCTACAACTGACCCACCAATCCTCAACACAATCCGCATGACCGAATCAATCCTTCGCGTATTAATACGCCCAGTACAAGTTAAAATCCTTTAGGAAAAACATGTATGATAAATATGCACAACTTTTAGAAATAGGGTAGAAAACGTTATTGCCTAATAGAAGGCGCTATTCATTTGTCTTCGTCCTTTACCATCTCCATTGGTTGTCCACAGCAGACAAGCACTCCAGCACCACCTACGACAACTTCAACCGCATTGCCACAAATTTTGCAAACATATATCTCTCCAACATTTGTCATCTTTTCACCTCCAACAGATTTTTCTTTGAGCGACGTCAACAACTATGCAATATAAACTGAATCATAATCTGCATCTTCAGACTTTTAATTGTAACTTTTATACCTAACAATTTCCTTATAAAAGACAAGTTCATTTGACTCTTACTTTTTTGCCGCAGTTGTAGTAGAAGACCGCGTTGATGGGCTTTTCTATTCCACAGTTAGAGCATCCAATGTGCTCTTTGTAGAGAGATTTTTGCATGTTTTCACTTGCAGTTTAAAATACAGTACTAATTTCTTTTCCTGCTTCGGAGAAAGCTTTCTCCAGTTCTTGACTAATTTTAGTAAATTATTCCTTTCACCAGCTTCCACCATTTTTTTGCCGCATTTCGGACAAAAAAACGCGTTCTTAGGAAGCCTTTCACCACAATTTGAACAAAACAGAATTAGATAGGAAATTTAAAACTTACCCAAGCAGATTTTTCTCAGTAGGGATTCAAACTTAGATGTTGGATATTAGGTTTAAGGATTAATTTTCTGAAAGAAAATTTAATACTCTGTACTAACGTTTAGGTCCTAATATAGGAATTCAACTGGAAGTGGTTATTTTATGCCTAATAAAGACGAACAGAATGAAAAACGCTCAAAAATTTCAATGAAAATTGGAGAAGTTCAAGTTGAATTTGAAGGAACATCAGAGAACATTAAAAAGCTAATGGATAAAGAGCTTTTTAATTTTGCTAAGAAATTGGAAGCAACTGCAAAGCAATTGCCCTCTCAAACTGAAAGTACTTCAAGTACTTCTTCCAAAGACCAGAAAGTTGTCTTAAAAACCAAAGCTAACATACCACCGATTATAACTGCAAAATCAGAAACACTGAATAAAAAAGCACGCTTAAATTTGGGTACAAGAAACTCAAAACCAAGCAAGAAGAGAACTAACTGGAACAATTTAGCTACCGCATTACTAATGATATGCATAGTACTCTTAGCCAGCTTAATTGGTGTAATTGCATTTTATTTGCCATTAGTGAGTAATTTGGATTATCAGATATTTGAAAAAGATCTTAAAATTTCTGAATTAAATACAAATGCTTCTTCTCTGAACGCCCAAGTATCAGATCTTCAAGTTACTATTGACCAAAAAGATAGCGAAATAACAGATTTGAGAGAGGGCGCAGAATACTTGAATTCAGTAATTGCGCACCAATATAGTATTCTCTTCCTAAACGAGTCGTCATATCTAGTAGCCCAAAGAGAGATCACCACGAATTCAAACGAATCTGCGCTGATATATCAATACAATCTAGATTACGCAGGATACGTCAGCGTCAATTTGGAATCAACAAGTAACACAACCTACGTTCAACTTCTCTATACGTACAATGGAGTCAACTATCATCAAAACGTTACCGTCGGAGAAAGTGGAACAGCCCATTTCCCAGTCTTGCCAACAATCATAGAGATATGGGTTGGTAACACAGAAGCTTCTAATGGTGATTCAGTCAACGCAACCGTAACAGCCGTCTACTATTACTGATCCTTTTTCCAAAAAAATAGCAAAACAAGCACTAATTCAACCTCTATACCACCATTTGAAACCGAAAAAACAATTCAGCTTACTTCTCCATTAACTAGGTTTCTGTATTTTCTTCTTATGTGTCAACTACATACCTTGGGGCCTTTTTTTGGATGACTCAGTTTTAATTCCCTAAAATTGCTAGTAGTAACGAACGGTTTAAGTTAGCATAATGAGAATGTATTTTTTGGGGAAAAAACGCGTTGAAGGAACTTGTGTTTGTAGGCTTAGGTTTGCATGACGAAATGGGAATAAGTCTTCGGGGGATAAAGGAAATAGAAACAGCCAACCAAGTTTTCATAGAACTTTACACTGGTATTCTCCCAAGCTTCTCATTACAACGTTTTAAAGCACTTGTTAAAAAGGAAATTGCGGTCATCTCAAGACAAGAACTAGAAGAAGAAAATGGGTCAATTCTTTTAAACGCTGCAGAAAAAAGTAAGACTGTTTTTCTGATTCCTGGTGATCCATTTATAGCTACAACGCACATTGCACTCCGTATTGAAGCGGAAAAAAGAGGGGTTAAAACACGAATTATCCACGGCGCTTCTGTATTATCCGCAATAATTGGATTATCAGGTTTGCATAACTACAAATTCGGAAAAACCGTTACAATCCCTTTTCCGGAAACCCCTTCGGAAACACCCTACAATGTTATTGCTCAAAATAGAACTCTTGGTTTGCACACAATGTGTCTACTAGATATTAAAGCTGACGAGAAGCGTTTTTTGAAGATCACTGATGCCTTGAAGTTGCTTCTGAAAGTTGAACAAACTAGAAAGAAGACTGTAGTTACGCATGATACTTTGGCTGTTGGTGTAGCAAGGGCGGGTAGCAATAATCCATTTATAAAAGCTAATTTTGTAAAAGATTTGATCAAGTATAATTTCGATAATCCACCACAGAGCTTAATTTTTCCTGGTAACTTACACTTTATGGAAGCTAAAGCGCTAGTTGCGTTTGCAGACGCTCCAAAACAAATAATGAGGTTTGTCGAATGAGTTTGGAAGCGCTTGTAATGAAATATATATCTACTTCAGAAAAGGTTCTTATCGAATTGCAGAGAATTAGTAGCAAAGTCACTGTGACTGAAGCAGAAATAGATGAAATTCTAGGTTGTGCGAAGTCGTACTTAGAAGACGCAAAATATTATAAGGATCAGAAAAAGTTTGAAACAAGTCTTACTTCAGTAGCTTACTGTGAAGGATTATTAGACGCATTAAGACTATTAGGAGTTGTAAAATTCGAATGGCCAAAAAAAGCTTGAATAAAAAAGTAGTTTTGGCTTCGGGAGTATTTGATCTTCTTCATCTCGGACACGTACGTTTTCTAGAAGAAGCGAAGAAGGTTGGTGGTAAAAACTCGCAACTAATTGTCATCATAGCGAGAGATAATACAGTGAAAGAGAAAAAAGGGCGAAAACCTGTTATATCCGAGAACCAGCGTCGCGCTTTGGTTGAGTCCTTAAAGGTAGTTGATGAGGCTCTACTTGGTTTTGAAGACTTTGAAATAGGAGATGTTATTGAACGAGTTAAGCCTGATATTATTGCTTTGGGTTATGATCAAATTGAACTGGAAAACGGTACAAAAATGTATGTTGATAAAAATAAGTTGACTATTAAAGTTGTTAGAATTGGAAAATTCGAAGAAGACGAACTAGATAGTTCATCGAAAATTAAGAAGAAAATTATACAAAAGTTCATCAGGTGAATGATCGTGCATAACAGTCAGCAGTTTAAGCCAACATACATTCTAATTGTTTTGAACATTGCTGTTTACGCTTTAACTTCCTTTATAGGTGGTGACTTTCGAAATACAAGCACAGACATTTTGGTAGAGTACGGGCAAGTTAACGATTTGGTATTCAATTCTGGTCTTTATCACCAGCTATTCACTTCATTGTTCATTCATGCGGACCTAGCTCATATTATGGGCAACATGCTATTTCTTTTAATTTTCGGGTTGAGGGGTGAAGAAATGTTTTCATTACCTGAATATTTTTCCATCTACTTTCTAGGTGGATTAACCGGTAATTTGTTATCATTGTTCCTATTACCTAGCACAACCATATCGGTTGGTGCTTCTGGAGCAATCTTTGCCATGTTCGGTGCAGCAATTATCTATGCAAGACGCAGTTTTCGGCAATCAATAATTAGTGCATTGATTTATGCTTTCTTTCTGCTGTTTCTCAGTTCAGGAATAGGCGTAAATAACTTTGCACATTTAGGTGGATTGATTACGGGTCTATTGATAGGGTATATCTTAGCTACAAGACATAAACCTGATACTAGTTACAAGGTCAGCTATTCTTTGTCAGGTTTTCCATAGTATTTCAAGGAAGCGTAAAAACTTCTACTTTTACTTTATGACCATCTCGCAGTCCAAGCTGCTTTCTAAGACAGACGGGAGCGATAATCTCTAGGACTGAAATATCATAATGACTCCGCATTGCAGAAATTAAAGCTCCTTTAATTTTGTTGTCAATTTTAGCGGGGTAGCATTTTACAAGTCCAAATGTTCGGTTTTCGTTTTTAAACCCGTGAATTTCGACGGCTGGGTACGTTTCTAGTTCTGTGCGTGTTTTAAGGTCATAGTCGGTTGTGAGCTTTAGATTAAGGGTACCAGGGTAAGGATCAAATCCAAGTTTTTCAATGAATTGTTTTCTATATAACTCTTTCAAAATGTAATATGCACCTTCACCCAAACCTTCAAAAACAGTTCCTTCAAGAGTAACTGAAGGTGGATATGCTGCTTCAACCAAAACTCGTAGGTGTGAATACAATTTTTTGATTTCTTTATTACCTAGGTCTGAAATCTTGATTAAGCTACCTTCCGGTGTTTTTATTCTCTCAATCCAGCTCTTCTGTTCCAATTCTATCAAGTAGCGGGATGATGTTTGTTGTGAAATTTCCATTTTCTCAGCTAAATACTCAGTTGAGATCTTAGCAGTTCTTCTATGAGCACCCATATCAGCTAGTTTGATGAGTATCTGAATATGCTGCCATTCGTGTTTTTTCAACTGAAGGAATTCTCCATTTAAACCTATACGGTATAGAGCATAGTTGATATTTAAACGGCTCTAGTTGCGTTCTACTTGAGAGACATGACAACTTGATAAAGGAAAATGGTACCTATGATTCAGATTTTTTATCAAAGAGAAGATATTTCTAATTTATAACATAAAATTTATTAGACGCCTTTAAGCATGCAACCTCAGATTAGAAATATGAATTTATTGAAACTTCGGCTGTCTATGGTTGGTACCCTTGCCACAATTATTGGATTGTCTACACTCGTATTTGCCATAATTATGAGCTTAGCAGGCGTCTTTGATATTTTATCACTAGGTGTTGTTGTAGTGGTTTTCAATTTGATCCAATGGCTAATATCACCATATCTTATTGGTGCAATATACAGAGTTAGGGAACTATCTGAAAACGAAAGCCCGCACCTACATCGTATGGTTGGAAACCTCAGCAAGAAGAGCAAAATCTCAAAGCCAAAACTTATGCTGGCACAAATTTCAATTCCAAACGCATTCGCTTACGGCTCACCTTTAACAGGTAGCCATGTGGCAGTAACTAAGGGACTCTTAGATACATTGAACGAAGATGAAGTTGAAGCTGTAGTAGGACATGAACTAGGTCATTTGAAACATAGAGACGTACAGATTATGATGGTGGTCTCTTTTCTACCAGCGCTCTTTTACTACATCGGTTTTTCACTTATGCTTTCTAATATGTACCGTGGGCGCCGAGACGATAACGGCGGTTCAGCCCTAATTGGCATAGGTTTCATGGTTTTTTCTTGGATACTGAATATGTTTATTCTTTACTTAAGCAGACTGCGCGAGTATTATGCTGACAGACATACCGTTTCAGTTTTAAATGATGGTGCTCAGAAACTCTCAACTGGTCTGGCAAAAATTGTTAAAACTACTCGGAGAATTAGAGAAACTAGAAAATCTAAGCAACAGAAACCAAACTTGAGCGCTTACAAGGCTCTGTTTATAGCTGACCCAGACCGAGCAAACGAGGATTCATTTGAGTTGGCTGTAATGGAAAATCAAAGCAACCAAAAACTAGTTCGAGAATTAACTTCTAAGAAATTAACCTTTGCAGATAAACTTCTTGAAGCCTTCTCAACACACCCAAATATCGTAAAAAGGTTGCGCGCGCTTCAAGAACTCAGCTAAGTAAAACGGGTTTGAAGTTTACCATAAAAACGATTTTAAACCTGAGACTAATCTTACTCAACAGGAATCCAAGGAAGGTATATCTTTGAAAAACACGAAACAGATCATTTATAAAGCTCGTAACGAAGGGAGGAAAGCCCTTTTGGAACCCGAAGCAAAAAACATTTGCATGGAATACAATATTCCGATAACACTTTTTGAGGTGGTAAAAAACGAAAAAAAGGCGGTCGAGCTTTCTAAGCAGATAGGATTTCCAGTGGTTCTAAAAGTAGTTTCACCCGACATCATTCATAAATCTGATGTGGGAGGCGTCATAATTAACCTCAAAAACGAAGTCGAAGTTAGGATCGCCTACAGAAAAATGCTCAAAAAACTAAAAAAATTCTCACCTGAAGCGAAAATTGTGGGCATTCTAGTCCAAAAAATGGCTCCGCAGTCAACCGAAGTCATTGTTGGAGCGATTAAAGATCCCCAGTTTGGGCAGACATTAATGTTCGGTCTAGGAGGGATATTTGTTGAACTTCTGAAGGACGTTATTTTTAGAGTTGCACCAATAACGCGCGAGGATGCCAGCGAAATGATTAAGAAAGTAAAAGCATTTCCGCTACTGAATGGGTATCGAAATACTCCACCGGCAGACTTGAATGCCATAATAAACGTTTTACTTAACGCATCAAGACTAGTGATGGACCATCCTGAAATTAAAGAATTAGACTTAAATCCGATAATGGCTTACGAGACAGGTGCAATAACGGTAGACGCTAGAGTTATTCTCGAATAAACTTAACAATTTATGCAAGTGAAAATTTTTTCATTCACAGTGATGAACTTCAAAGAAATATTGCCCCCAGCTAATTATAAGCTTGCTCTTGTTTTTTTCTCGACTCAAAACCATTTAATACAAATCGTCTTTTCTTTTTACATCTTTCAACATCTTTAGTTTTTTCGATAGTAACAATTGCTATTGAGTCATAACGGCAAATTTTTTATTTATTTGATAAGTTAATGAAATATGTTGATTCAGATGGCTGTTAAATATAAGGACGTTCGTTGGAAAAAAGTCATTTGCGAAGACTTAACAGTAGGTGAAGTAAAAGAGGTTGTAATTGATACATCAAATTGGAAGGTTACTCATCTTGAGGTTGAGCTTACTGGCGAAACTGCTGATCTAGTTTTAGGGATTAAGAAGGGCGGGATACGTAACTTACTAGCCGTATCTGCAATTGGAGAAGCTGAGAAGAAGATTAAATTGAAGGTCACCAAAGGTCAACTTCACATATATCTTAAACCATCAAAACTAAAATAAGTCTCGCTAAAGACATACTTGATTCTCCTTTTTTTATTGACCTACGCTCTAGTAATTAAGATTATTTAGAATGTTAAGAAGTTCCTGGATGTTCAAATGTGGGGATATGACGTAACAATTAAGTCTTTGAGGTATTTTTCGTGAATTTTAATATATTTACGAATTTTGAAAAGAGTTCCCCAGCTAGAATCCCATTTGCTGCGCCCTATTCTTCTAACACAAGGAATTGGGATTTCAAACACTTTCATCTTGTTTTTTGCCATCTTGACTTCCATTTCAGTTTCAATCATAAAATCATGGGACTTGAGATTCAGTTTGTTCCATGTCTCTTTTCTCATTAATCTCATGCCAGTAATTGGTTCAGACGTTTTGAATTTCTTCAAATAATTCCTGAATATGAATGGAAAAAATCGGTAGTGAATGAAGGTGTTAATGCATTTGTTCGCGCCTTCTTTCTTAAGCAATCTCGAAGCGACAACAACATCACAACCTTTTATGAGCTTCAACATCTTTGGTATAAATATAGGAGGATAAGTTCCATCGCCATCCAAGAAGCAGATAATGTTTGATTTGGCTGCTTTAACACCTGCAGCCATAGCTATGCCTTTACCTTTCTTTTTTTCAATAACAATTTTGGCGCCACAAGACTTAGCATTACTTATCGTGTTGTCAGTCGACAACCCATCCACTACCAAAACCTCTTTGTTCAGATTCAGATTGTTAATCTGTTTCAGAGTTTCGATAATACCTCTTTCTTCATTCAAAGTCGGAAGTATTATGCTAATATTTGGCGTCATTTGAGATTGAAAAACGGTATTATAGATTCATATATAAAATTTTTTCCAGAAAATCCCTATTAGCCAATGGACTAAATTAATTTTGATTTGCTTTCTATTCATGAAAAACTATTTACCTGCTTTAGTTTTACACATGATGCTAGATTTTAATGTCAAAGCAACTTTAATATCGATGAAACATTAAAGGTCATAAGTGCCCTTATAACCAGGTGAGTTTTATGAAGAAAACCGTCTTTAAGAAGCTTCGAACCCAGAACCTGATAGAGAACTATAACCGTTTTAGAAAAACTTTGCCTTCAAGAATGCCAAAAAGAATTTTCATTTGGGATGAAACCTTGATAGAGGGGGAAAACACCCCAACAGTTTTTATGAAATATTCTGAAAGGGTTAGGCTAGCAACAGCGTTAGACGAGTTAGGCGTTTCAATTATCAACATTGGTTTTCCAGGTTTTTCTACAGATGAACGGGAAGCGGTTAGACGCTTGTCAAACGAGAACTATCTAGGCTCAACACTAGCTGCTTCAGCACGCATAAAACGAGAAGACATTGATGCTTGTTTAAATTCTAATATTCGAGAAATTGCATTATCGACCCCGTTTAATAATTTGAACCTCAAATATGTACTAAAAACCAATGGAAAAGAAGTGATTGAGCAGACAGTTGCCTGCATTGAACATGCTAAAAAACATGGTTTTAATGTTAACTTTGTCCTCGAGGACGCTTCAAGAACTCAACTTGAGGACATAATAAAAATCTATACTGCTGCTGCAAATGCTGGAGCAGATCGATTAGTAATTGAGGATACTGTCGGTGTTTTACGTCCTTTGTCAACACACTATCTTATTTCAAGAGTTCGTGAAGGTCTTGACAAACATTGTGGAGACAAGCTTCTATCTATTAGGTGTCATAACGACTTTGGTTTGGCAACTGCAAACACTCTTGCTGCTATAGAAGAGGGAATTACTCATCCTCAGGTATGCGTTGCTGGGTATGGTGAGCGTACTGGTCTTGCAGCATTAGAGGAAGTTGTTATATCATTGGAATTGCTTTATGGAAGAAACACAGGTATAGATGCTCATAAGATTTACCGTCTGAGCCAGTTTGTTGAGAAAAGCTTCACGGGGCCTCTAGCATTTCAGAAGCCGATTGTTGGGGAAGACGTTTTTTCCCATGCATCAGATAAGCAAGTTCATGGAATGCTAGGGCATCCTTTATCGTATGAAGCGTTTCCACCGAAAATGCTCGATAGGAAAACTACATTATACATGGGAAGACACCTTGGAGAAGCCACTGTCCAGGCATACTTAGATATGCAAGGAATAAAAGCTACTCCCTTGCAAGTGGCTGAAATCGTCAGAAGAGTACGTAGAAGCCAGGAGAGCTTAGACAAAGGCGAAATGATGATTACATTCTACGAAATTAAAAAGTTGCTCCGCCAATTGAGAAAAAGCTTGCCAGAAGTGGAGCTCAAGCGAATTGTGAAACAAGTTGTAGGTTGAAGTAATTTTCCAAAAGCTTCTTTTCATTTTCTTTTCTAGAAGATAATCTCAAGATTTGCGATGTCGTATCTACGTTGAGAATAAAGGTAACCTAAATGAACGATTATTTTTAATAAGGCGAAATATTGAAAAACGTTTGTTTTTTCTAAGAACCGCATATTTCATTGGGTGAAATTTCTTAAATATCTTTGTTTCGAAGTTCAATAGTTTGCTAGAGAAGTGATGTATTTTTGCAAAAAGTCTATAGACTTAATAAGTGCAGATGAGGAAAAAATAAAGAGTTCGTTAAAGCCTAGTTTCATACTTTGCAAATCTTGAAATTAGTCGCAATAATAGAATCGCCCTTCCTATAAGGAGTAAATATCTAGATGTTTCATGTGAAAAAGATGAAAATTAGTGACTTTCCTTTTGCTGTTCAAGTTGCAAATACAATGAACTGGAATATGGCATCTGAAGATTTTAAGTTCATGATGAAACTTGAACCCGAAGGGTGCTTTGTCCTATTTCAAAATCTGGAACGTTTAGGAATAGTCACTAGCATTAATTACGGGAAAGTGGGTTGGTTTGGGAATCTCGTGGTAAGAGAAGATGTTAGAAGAGAAGGTGCTGGAAGAATATTGGCCAATCAAGCAATGAACTACTTGAAGAACTTAGGGGTAGAAACAATCGGGATTTATGCATATCCGCACTTAGTAAGCTTCTACGAGAATCTTGGCTTCGAGCGAGATATTGACTTTGCAGTATTAAAGAGAAAAACTCCCTTTTCTTTCACCGATGTTGGATTAAAAGAGGCAACGAAAAAGAATATTTCAAAATTAATAGACTTTGACGAAAAATGTTTTGGAGCGAACAGACAAAAACTACTACAGGCTATTCTTCTCAGTAATAGGAACTTATGCTATATTTCAACTGAAAACAGCAAAATCACTGGCTACGTTATAGCAAAGCCTTACATTAGGACTGCTGAAGTTGGTCCGTTAGTATGTCAGTTAGACCATGAAAGGGAAGCAACGTTACTACTTGAAAGCATTTTGGCAAGACTCAATGGAGTAGAGGTTTTCATATACATCCCAAAAAAAGAAACTAAATTACTTAAAGTTCTATACAAAATGGGGTTTAGAGAAGATTTTCGAGTAGCAAGAATGTTTCTAGGTTCTGCTATTACCAATAACTGCATATACGCCGCGGAATCTTTAGAGAGAGGCTGATGCTTAATGCAAAATGACATTTGTCGAACACTTTTGGAGAACTTTCTTAAAAGCTCTTGGCAATCTGTGATAGCCATAGTGGCAAAGCTTGAACGCTTCAAAGAAGCGAAAACACGACGAAAATCAGTTTCCATGTTTCAATTCAAAAACGGCTCTAAGGTTACCCGGAGCTTCGACGGTGACTTCTTCTTTCTAAGAAGTTCAGTTGAGTATTCCAATCCACAATTGACTTTGGAGGAGATCCAAGGAATAATTGGCGCACGAATGATTGCAATTTGCGGCAACTATTTCAGTAAATACGGTTTGAGCCAGCATAATGCGGTTGATATAAGAGAACTGGGTGAAGCATTAAGAAAGCCGCCTGAAGGCCCCATCATCTCGTTTCTTCTAAATACTGATGATATAGAGCCAGACAGGTACTCCATGAACCCACTTAAAGAGTCAATAGTAGCCAGCGGTCAAAGCGCGTTTCCTGTGGCTTATGTCCGAACAGAAAATCTGAAAGTAGACTCGCAGTTTGTCGATAAATACGTAGGAAATCTCATTTGTCCAAGTGAAGTTGAATTAATCAAAAATCAAATCGAAAACACCAATGGCTCATACATGGATTTTGTTGATTCTATGAAATATATCCAGATAGAAAAAACCGCCGAAACTCTTGGTTTGAATTTAGAAATCTCCGCTTTACGCATGCCAATAACAACATTGCAAGCTGAAGTAAAAGATGATTTACTTCATTATATAATCCGAGAGACTCACAGAGACTATGAATCAATCAGTCAAGCATACAACTGCATGAGACGAAGCATGAAAAAACGTACAACGTTGTTGACGGTGCCGCACTCTCAAAGAAGCTATGGTTCCAAGCGTGCTGCTCGAGGCAAGTTGCATTTTAACGATCAAAAACTGAAAAGCATTTCCGTCAAGTACAAAACTACAAAACTTTACCCTAACGAAATTGATCCTGGAGATGTTAGCATCGCGAAGTGTGAAGATCGTTTCACGGTAAAAGGAGAGGAACTTGCTGATTATAGGTTTTCAGAAACGCCTTCTTCGCCGCAATTTTTCCTTTACTCGCTAGCGTCGCCAGAAAACGCAGTGCTCTGGCATGGCATTGGAGCTTTTGCAGCACCGAAGTTATTGCAAAGCTACGTATCTATCCGAGAATCTTGCAGAATTGGGCAACCCGTCAGGAATTTGGATCAGAGATATGGTTTATGGATGGAAATTCCATTACAGCTTAACCTTATCCCAGAGCATATGTGGATTCATCCTGTTTACCGCAACATAGACTCTAGTATAGGCTGTGTAGAGAAAATAGAGGATATGACGCGCAGAGGCATGAAAATCGAAAAACTTGCAATATATGCGTAGGAGTGTTCAGATAGTGGACCGCTTGGAGTACGTAATGTTTAGGCTAATGCGTTTGTTTAGAAAAGACCTTTTTAAAAAAATACTTAATTTAGGATCTTCAACCTACATGTTTTTGGATTGCTTCAAAGGTTTCGACAAAGTGGCTGCTGTAAGAAGGATTTTTGGTGAAAAAACAACCGAGATTCTTGGAAAACTTAAAGTTGACTTCACATTATTCAGTGGCTATATGTATGTGGATACATCCAACGGACACCTGGTTGTAAGCTCGCGCTACCTTAAGACTGGCGACAAAATTGACATCTACTTGGACTTGATTCATGAGTTGTGTCATGTAAAACAATTTCTAAATGGAAGAGATCTTTTTGACCAGCGATACCGCTATGTTGAACGACCGACTGAGATTGAAGCATACTGCTACACTGTTCAGGAAGCTAGACGACTTGGACTCAGTAATAAGCGAATATGTGAGTACCTAAAAACCGAATGGATAAGCAAAAGAGAATTCAATTTTCTCATAAAAGCTTTAAACGTTTCATGTCAATAACGAGATCGGTTAAGCTTCCGTTGCCTCCTGGTATACCTTTAGCATTTTTTGAGCGCAAATTTTCCATGAAAAAGTTTCTGAAACAAAATTTCGACCTTTAGTACCCATTTTTTCTCTCAAAGCGCGATCTGCTAAAAGCTTCAATATAGCATCAGCTAATTCAAGGCTATTTGGTTTAACAAGCAATCCGGTTTCCTCGTTCAAAACTGCTTCACATACTCCACCCACATCAAAGGCAACAACAGGTTTGGCAGATGCTTGTGCTTCCAATAATGCTATGCCTTGTCCCTCTTGGACGGATGGCAACGAGAAAACATCAGCGCAATTGTACAAGGTTGGAAGGAGACTCTCGCGCACGTCTCCCAGCATGATAAAGTTGCGTGCAAGGTTCATTTTATTCAAATTCACTCTGATGCTATTCCTAAGAGGGCCATCTCCAACAATTACAAACTTGGCTTGACTATAATCTTTAACAATATGTTTGGCAGCTTCGATTAGAAACTGAAGACCCTTTCGAGGAATCAACCTACCAACAAAAAGAACACATGGATTATCGTCTAATCCGATCTGTCGTTTGACTGTTTCATAGGTTTTCTTGGGTTTAAACCATTCTGTGTCAACTCCGTTGGGAACTACTCGTATTTTCCCCCTATCAACATCATATAATTGAGCAATTTTGCTGGATGAATACCTGCTAACGGTTACTATCAAAGTCGCATTCTTAGACGTTTTCTTTTCAAGTCTTGAAAGCTTCCACATAATTAGGTTCGCAAACTTCGTTCGAAACGTAGGAGCCATACCTTGAATTGACTTTGCGTATTCATCTGCAAGAACCCCATGAACTGTATGAATAAACGGCTTCTGGATACTCCGTTCCTTGATAGCTATTAAAAACCCATATCCGCTAATAGCATGAGATTCATAAACATCTGCCTTAATCATATTAACCGCTCCTGAAAGCGTTCTATTGAAAAACCAATTATCCAATGGAAAAACCATATCTGTCGAGAAACATGGGACAAAGCTTATTCCATTAATTAAAGACGACTTCTTGAAGCCAGCTTTCGTGCCACTGTAAACAGTTGTGTCAATCTCGGTGCGCAATCTTCTAGTCGTTTCAATAATACGGCGCTCGACACCTCCAAAGTACAGGTGTGGAGGCTGTGTGTTGAAAACTGCCAATCTAAGTTTTTTCATACATTAATCCTCTGGTTCATAACTGAAGACATCTATTGGTTCAGATTTCTAACCTGTTTAGCTTATGCAAATATGTAATTAGTTGTAATTCTTTCCTACGTTAGTTTTCTGTTAGTGTTATAAATGAATAAGAACTTTTTTCATAAGCAGTTAGCTTTTCAGTTTTTCAGTTAGGAAGTTACACGCGCTAATATGAATATGTGATTTTCTTACGACTGTTGCTTTAGTCAGGTTTTTTCGCTTTTGCTAGCTTTAAGCCACACCATCTCAAAGTAGCTATGAGATAGCTCGAGGAGGCTGGGATTATTTGACCACAAGGCATGCGAATCTGTCAACCCCACATCTGGAGAGGCGATTATGAGGACTTCTTTTTTGTCAACAATGGCCATTGCTACTGGAGGAGGATTGCGAATATGTTTGACCTCAATAGAGATTTTTTCCTTGTAACTTTTCTCGATTTCATTTAGTGAGTTTTGGTACTTTTCATCCTCACCTTTTTCCACTATAACTCGAATTTTCACATGGTCAATTTCTAGGTTCTTGTATTCTTCTGCAAAAGAGTACAATCTCTGGGATAACCTCTTTTGTGAAGTAATAATTGCTATACCCTTTTCTGCTGTCTCGATCATTTTCTTCTCTTTGAAGATAAGCGTTTTACCAGGTACCAAAATGAAGTGGTATTTGTCAAGGTTATTTTTAACAATTGCTTCTTTGCTCTTATACCGTTGAAGTAGTTCTTTTGCTCTCTTATTAGCTTCACAGTTTTTTTTCTGCAAATCTTGCAGTAATATAGTTACCCCTCTCTTCAACGGAACAGCTCTATACATCATTGGCTTGGTGATTATTTGTTCAACTAAACTTCGTTCCTGCAACTCGGATGTTATTCGGTAAAGGTCTTGTCGCGCTACTCCTGCGTTTTTTGCGATATCTTTAATCGTCAAGGTTTCTAATTCAACAAGAGTTAGGTAAACTGTAGCCTGAAGCATCGTTAATCCTAAACTGGCTAGTGCTTTAACATCTTCATCTTGAATGGCACTCATTTCAGATAACCACGAATAGATATTTATCTGCAAATATAAGAACTGTCAGAAGTCCCCCTTCTTTTTTTGTTTTTCATTTTCTCTATCACCTTTGCTGGGCAAAACGTATAAATTCATTCAAAAGAAAGTATTTGAAACTGAAGAAATTTGAGAAGAATTGATGTTTAGACATTTCAGATTCTTAGTACATTTAGTTTTTCTCGAATCAGTAGCGGATGTAATGGGATGAAAAGTGGCTGTACAATTTAAGGATGATAATAAGTTTGGTCTTGGTACAAATTACAAGCCACTTGAACTTGAAAAGGAAATCCGAAAATTTTGGGAAAGAAATCAGATACGTAAAAAGCTTGAACTTAGAAAAAACGACAGCAAAGGTTTCTTAGGTTACGTTGAAGGTCCGCCTACCCTAAATGGAATTCCACATATTGGACATTCGAGAGGTCGTGTAATGAAGGACCTTCGTTATCGGTGGAAAACTATGCAAGGCTATTATATGCCTTTCTGGGCTGGTTGGGATTGTCAAGGTTTACCCGTGGAACTTGAAGTTGAAAAGCAGTTAGGGGTGAAAAACAAGCGGGAACTTTTGGAGCATGTGGGCGAAAAGCGCTTCATAGAAGAATGCAAGAAAGTTATTTTGAAATATCATCGTTTATGGCTTGAAGCCGACAGTCGTCTAGGGATATTCATAAACCAGGAAGAAGCCTATTGGACTTATCTTGACAATTACATAGAGCGAGAGTGGCAGATTCTTAAACGTGCTTGGGACCAGAATTTGCTTGAAGAAGGTTACTATGTTGTTGCGTATTGCCCGGGTTGCCAAACCTCCCTTAGTAGCGCCGAAGTAGGATACGAGGGCAGCTATAAGGAAGTGGAAGACCCCTCCCTCTACTTCAAATTCAAAATAACTGGTACAGACAATGAATATTTCCTTGTATGGACGACTATGCCTTTCACTATAATAACTGACATGATGCTTGCAGTTCAGCCAGATGCAGAATATGCTAAAGTAAAAGTTGACGACGAAGTTTGGATAATGGTGAGGCAGCGTGTTGAGCAAGTTATGCAGGAACTTGCCATAGAAAAATATGAAGTAACCAAGACTATGCTTGGAAAAGAACTTGAAAAGAAAAAATACGATTATCCGCTTATTGATGTAATCCCCAAACAGGCAGAACTTGAAACTAAACATGAACTAGTCCATGTAGTCGTTTGTGAGGATTTTGTTGATGTAAATACAGCAACTGGCGTAGTACATCTCGCTCCTGGAAACGGCGAAGAAGATTTTTGGGCAGCACAGAAACGGAAGATGCCAATATTCGTACCTTTAGATGATGAAACGAAATTCACAAAAGATGCAGGCATGTTTAACGGTGTGTTTGCAAGAGACGCTGACACTTTAGTGGTTCAGGAATTGCGCAAGAGGAATGCTTTTGTAGAGCTTAAGAAAATAGTGCACGAATACCCTACATGCTGGCGTTCACATCATAAGCTTGTCTGGCTTGCGCGCAAAGAGTACTTTCTAAGAACGGATAAAATAAATTGCAAGGTACTGAAAGCCGCTGAAAAAATCGAATGCTATTTTAACGAGCCCAAGAACCGTTTCATCGCCTTTCTGAAAGAAGGTAAACCGTGGTGCATATCGCGTGAACGTGTTTGGGGAACCCCTTTACCCATTTGGACCTGCGAAAAATGTAGTAGCAAAAGGCTAATTGCCAGTAGAGAAGAGCTTGTGAAAAGTGCGTTAGAGAAGGTTCCAGGTGATTTCGAGTTGCATAAACCATGGGTTGACAACGTCACGTTGAAGTGTGAAAAGTGTAACGGTGTGATGCGAAGGGAAGATTATGTTTTGGACACTTGGCACAATAGCGGCGCTTCAACTTATGCGAGATTCACAAATGAAGAATACAAGCGTTTCGTACCTGTTGATTTTCTTACAGAGGGGATTGACCAGACTCGAGGTTGGGCTAACTCGCTTTTGTTAGAGCATGTAATATTTTCAGGTAAGCCGGAAGCGCCTTACCGTGCTTTCTTATTCCAAGGCTTAACTCAGGACGCAAAAGGCAGGAAGATGAGCAAGAGCCTTGGGAACATAGTGGAGACAAACAAATTATTGGCTGAGACATCAGCAGACCTATGTAGATTCTATATGATGCGCAAATGTCCTGCTATTGACTTCATGAACTTTGATATGCAAGAATTGAAACGCCGTTCTTATCAAGTGCTCTCTACACTTTACCATTTAAGCCGATTTTTCCTGCAAAACGCTGAGTTCGACAATTTCAAACCAGAAAACTATAGATTTACGGGAAATGAAATATCATGGAATGATAAACCTGTTATCTTGAAGCCTGAAGATAAATGGGTGCTTTCAAAGCTGCAAAAAACTATAGAAGTGTTTACCAAAAAGCTTGAAAGATGTGAGTTTAACGTTGCTATGGCGGTTCTAGAGAACTTTGTGATTGAAACGTTAAGTAGACTATATGTGCCAATGATACGAAAAGAACTATGGACGGATGAATCAGAAACTCTTGAAAGGAGACAGACAGTCTATTCAATATTACATTATACTCTGAAGAATGTGACGTTGCTTCATAACCCTGTCACTCCTTACCTCAGTGAATACCTATACCAAAAAGTATACAGGAAATTTGAGCCTAAACTTGCAGAATCAATTAACTTTGAGTATTGGCCTGAACCAGATGAGAAAATGCGGGATAAAGAAATAGAAGAACAGTTTGAATTCTTATTTGATACTGTTTCTTTAGTATACTCTGCAAGGCAACAAGCAAAACTGAAACGAAGGTGGCCTCTTGCAAACGCAATAGTAGTTGCCCCAAAGAATGTGACTAAAGCTTTGAAGAAACATGAATCGAAGTTTTTAGAACTAATCAATGTTAAAGCTGTTGGATATGAAGCGCATGTTCCAGATTATGTTGAAAGTGAAAACTGGGGTTCAGCCACTGAAGGCA